>ENA-ORTD01000021-ORTD01000021.1-human-gut-metagenome-genome-assembly--contig:-NODE-21-length-167338-cov-14.606475_pt1 | contig 167338 bp, 137 predicted proteins | sample MGYA00241907_ERZ509178 | MGnify/ENA primary metagenome ERZ509178 (study PRJEB26280, sample SAMEA2338793) | human gut metagenome | biome: human gut; feature: human-associated habitat; material...
GTACCCAGGTAGTCATGCACTATCGTGTAGCGTTCCCCGTCCGTGACCTTCGCCACAGGCGTGAACGACGTTCCGTCATACACCCATGTCACAAGGCCCTCCGGCTTCTCCGTTCCGTCGTATTCCTCGCGTCCGGTCTCGTCCGTGACGAGCCTCGGTCTCAGGGCTTCGTCGGTGTCCCATTCGTGCAGCACCACGTTGCCGTCCCATCCGAAACGGTGCACGGTGTCGCCAGTCCTTTTTGACACCCGTCTGCCGAGGGCGTCATAGCCGAACGTTATCGTCCTGCCGTCGGGAGTCCTCACCCCGGCAAGCATACCGTTGGCCTGCCACTCGTAGCAGGTATCGCCCGGCTGCCAGCAGGCGAACGGGTCGGTTTCAAGGCTGTTGTCCTTGTTATCAGTATCATCCGCAGAGAACAGCATACCGAGCCATCCTTTTTTTTCGGTATGCCCGTTGTTTTCCGGAACGGACACATCCCTGCGGCTCTTGTGTACGAGATTGCCCTCGCAGTCATAGCGGTAATGATACTCGCCGTCCCACAGCAGACGTCCGCCACGGTCATACTCGCGCCCCTTGCATCCGTCCTCCCGGTACAGGTTGCCCACCTTGTCGGGGGTACGGAAGACGCTCTCGTGCATGGAGTAGTCGCCCCTGACGAGGTTGCACATCGAGTCGTAGTCGAAGATGACCGGCTCCGGTGACAGGTTGCCGCGCATCGACATCAGCCTCGCGCCCACGTCCCAGCGGTAGCTTCTCCAACCCGTGTGGCGGTTGCCCGAACGTACGTGGCGCGAGCGGACAAGCCCCATGTCGTTGTAGTCCGTGGTGATCCTTATCCCTCCTGTTGCGGAACGCTCCACCTCACGTCCGGCGTCGTCCCTGCCTATGGTGCTTTCCCATGGCCGGACGTCCCCTCCGGCGTCGCCGTATGCGGACGCTTCATCCGTTTCCGTTTTCCCGACGGTGGCTTTTATCCCGCCGACAAGCCCGATCCTGTCGTATGACAGTTCCGTGTCGGCTCCCAGTGAGCTTACCACACGGATGCGCTCGCCGTATGCGTTGTATTCCGACTCCACCGACATGACCTCCATGAACCTGTCGCCTCCGGGAAGCCCCATCGTCTCCTTTGTCACACGCCCCATCGGGTCGCGTTCGAACACCATGCGCGCCTCACCGTTGTCGGCGGTGGTCATCAGCCCGTTCCTGTCGTAGCCGTATTCCTCTTTCGTGCCGTCGTGGTACTCGGCTGTGAGCACACGGCCCATGGTGTCGTATGTGTAGGCGGTGCTGCGTCCTTCGGGACGATCTACGCGTGTCACACGTCCGCAACCGTCCCTGTGGTATATGCGCTCTATGCCGCCGTAGTCCTTTTCCGACGATATGTTGCCCGCAAGGTCGCGCCTGAAGACATACCCGGCACCGGCCTCGTTGACCACCTCGCGCAGGCGGTCCATCCCGTCGTAGCGGAAGCTCACCCTGTTCCCGCCTTCCTCGCGCCATGTCATGCTCCCCACGGAGTTGTAGCCCATGCGGACATGGCGTCGCGCGTCACGCGCCTCCGTGATGTTGTCATAGCTGTCGTAGCCGAGGTGTATGACGTTACCGTCACGGGCGTCTATGCGCCGCAGGCGGTCCAGGGCGTCATACACGTAGAACTCCGTGCGGTTGCCGGGAGAGCTTCGCTCGATGAGCCTGCCCCTGGCATCATGCTTCCAGCCGCCGAGCAGCCTTCCGTCCTCGTGCCATGACACGAGGTTCAGCGAGCCGTCGTAGGACAGTTCGGAGCGGCGGTCTCCCTTGCCGACGCCCACGGGCTGGCCGTGGCTGTCGTAGGTGAACTCCGTGACGCCGCCGTCCCGGTCTATGAAGCGGCTGACAAGGTGCGGACGCTCCGTGTCGTACAGGCGGACGGTCTTGTTGCCCTCACGGTCCACGTGGATGCTCAGCCGTCCCTTGTCGTCGTATATGTACATCTCGCCGCTGCCGTCGGGGTACGTGACGCCGGTGAGGTTGCCGTCATTGTCGTAGCTGTAGCCCGTGACGCCGCCCTCTGGGTCGATGGTGCGGTAAGGCTCCATGAAGTCCGTGTAGCTGTGGCGCGTCTCGTTGCCGAGCGGGTCGATCTCGGAGGTCACAAGCTGGTCGGGCGTATAGCGGTAGGTGGTCGTGCCGCCCGTGGAGTCGGTCACGAGGTTGTAGCCTTCGGACGGGTGGTACTCGATGCGCCCCTCCATCATGCCGTCCGTGCCACACCGCCCGCCACACGTTCGCCACAATGATGCTGACATTGGGGGCCGATTTGTACACTGTATCTAAATTGCTCGGTCATACATCTGTAAAGATGACCCAAGTGTATGCCAAAATCGTCAATAAGAAAAAAGACGATGCAGTAAATCTGACCAACGGTTTATTCGATTGACAATGCAATGAACATCAGATATGTAATCACTTATAAGGGTGTTGTTCCGACAGGATTCTCTTTCGGGAGCAACACTCTTATAATATATCATATAAATCCAATTTAAAATATTTCATCATGAAAAGACCTAACAATGGCCCTCTCTCTTTTTGGAGGGAAAAAACATCTGCACCATTTTGTTGCAGAACAGGATGTAGCGAAAGAATTATTCGCATTGCTCGTTGAAGCAAAAACAATGTATCTCCGTGATGTCGTGACGGGCAATAAGCAGTACTACCGTTACGTGGAGGATTTCGTAAACAGCCACCGGTATATCGACTGTGACCATGCGGTCTGCCGGAACTGCCATGAAATGAACATTCATATCATCAAGGGGCTATTAAACGATTGCTCCCATCTTATCCGAGCATTTTTTACCGAAGCAGACTTCTCGTTCGAGAAGTGTATGGAACTGAAACGAACGTATGATACGTTTGTGCCACCATCACAGTCCGTCACGTGCTGCAAAGATGGACCGACAAGAATTTATCCTCTTTCTTTTGGATGCAATCTCACTCGTAAACAGATGATAGGTATTACAGCTTGTGCCAATGCTTATCATCTGTTTTGCGTTTCTACCCTACACGTTGAAGATATGGAAGCCCTGCTTTCCTGTAAAGAAGGATTCTGTATTCGTGTAAACAATATCCGCCATGTGGCCATCCTGTTTGATACACTCCTTGAGCACTCGTTTATCCAAGCCAAATGGCAGTCCGTTCTCAGTAATGGGCGGTTCTTGCAAACCAAGGATGGAAAAGGATTCGTTTCAGCTTCAAGCCTTTCATCCGCTCTGTCTGCCTTGCGTAACAACATGACATCAACAGGTTACGGTATCAGACGAGCCATTGATGAGCTGAGAGAGTGGTAAGAAGTGCCAATAAGCGAAGTATGTGAAAGGTAAAAGCGTGACAGTTGCCGTGATACGTGGTTACTATCACGGTACAAACTCACGCTGACCTTTTGGGTTGCCCTATCTTTGACCTCCGTTAGCGCGCTACATAACGGAGGATATACTTCATTGTCTAAATTTATAATAACTCATTTATGCAAAATAATAGATTGACATTCATGGAACGGCTGAGTGAACGGCTTACAAGCGTCGAAGCCATCCTAAAGAAATTAGATCCGATAGAAAGTCTGTTGGAACGCATCGCATTGCTGGAAAAAAATATATATACCACCAAACAGGTGTTTACCTTCCAAGAGGCTTGTATGTATATCGGAATATCCGAGAGTATGCTGTACAAGCTAACATCAGGCAAGGAGATTCCGCACTACAAGCCACGTGGCAAAATGATATATTTCGCCAAAGAAGATCTGGATGAATGGCTTTTACAGAATTATGAACCAACCGTAGATGAAGCAGCACGTATGGCAAACGAGGCCGCTGCCACACAACCTTTCTTTAATCAAAGACGCCATGGAAAACGAAAGAAGAACTGAATATAATGTGGATATGAGGCCGGAGGAGGATTTCTTATCGGATATCCTCTCCGCCTCGCAGATTCGGGCGACGGATACCTATGAAACGCCGCCACAGATTATCTGGATAGACAACTCGACCATTGCTACGCTCGGCAACTTCAGCGCATCAACCGGCAAGGCGAAATCAAAAAAAACATTTAACGTTTCGGCCATTGTCGCTGCATCGCTGGCAGGGAAACAAGTGCTGAACTACCGGGCGCACCTCCCGGAAGGTAAACGCAAGATTCTGTACGTGGACACGGAGCAGAGCCGCTTCCATTGTCATAATGTACTGGAACGCATCTTGCGGCTTGCCGGACTGCCCACTACAACCGACAGTGAAAACCTCGACTTTATTTGCTTGCGCGAATACTCTCCGGCAATACGCATTGGGGTCATCGACTACGCCTTACGTCAAAGAAAAGGATACGGACTTGTTATCATCGACGGTATCCGTGACCTGATGCTTGACATAAACAGTACCGGTGAGTCCGTGGAAGTCATTAACAAGATGATGGAATGGTCATCAAAGTATGACCTGCATATCCACTGTGTGCTACACTTGAATAAAGGAGATAACAATGTGCGCGGGCATATCGGTACGGAAATGAGCAACAAGGCGGAGACTGTACTGGTCATCAGCAAAAACAACGATTGTCCCAACGTCAGCGAAGTTCATGCGTTGCACATCCGTGAGAAAGAGTTTAAACCTTTTGCTTTCACTGTCAATGAGGGCGGGCTCCCGGTTCTCGCAGAAGGGCATTTGTTTGAGAATGCCCCACATCAGAAACCGAAACAGCGGACGGGTTTTATGGAACTAAGCATCGAACAGCACCGTGAAGCCCTTTCCGCTGCATTTGGAGACAAACCCATCCGTGGGTTTGAAAATATGCTGCAAGCCATGATGACTGCTTACGAGGCAATCGGGTTTAAGCGTGGGAGAAATGTAATGGTCAAACTGCTGCAATATCTGACTGACACCTTAAAACTGGTTATCAAACGAGATAAACTTTTTTATTATGACATGACACAGGCAGAAACCATGCTTTTCGATGAAGAATGAGAGCGGGCGCGGGCCTATATAATTCAGTTTAATTTAGTATTTATATATATAGGGGCGCAAACTAAACTAAACCGCTTTTGTACAAACAAGTGAAAAGAAATTTAATATGACCATAGACGAAGCAAAACGAGTGCGTATCGTGGACTTTTTGGCCCTGCTCGGCCACCGTGCGCAGTATATGAAATCAGAGCAATATTGGTATCTTTCGCCTCTCAGGAAAGAGGTGACGCCATCGTTCAAAGTCAATGACCGGCTGAATGAATGGTATGATTTTGGCGAGGCCACCGGAGGCGACCTTGTGGAACTGGGTAAGTACCTTTGCGGAACTAAAAGTGTGAGTGAAGCATTAGCATACATCAAACGGTATGTCAATGGTGTGTCGCTGCCGAAAACCCGGGCGTTGCCCGCAACCTCTCGACCAGTGGAAGCCGACATGAAGAATTTGATTATCGTGCCGCTGCGACACCACGCACTGCTCTCATATCTCCATTCACGTATGATTGATTCGGATATCGGACGAATGTTCTGCAAGGAAGTCCATTACGAACTGCGCCAGAGACGTTACTTTGCACTGGCCTTTGGCAATATATCCGGTGGATACGAGGTACGAAACCCTTATTACAAAGGATGTATCAAGAACAAGGACATTTCCTTGATACCCCAATCGCGTGGTGAGGCACAGAGCCGTGTCTGCCTATTTGAAGGATTCATGGACTTTCTGTCCTATCTAACCCTAAAACAGACGGACGATAGTGCCATTTGCATTAATGCCCCCTGTGACTACCTTGTTATGAACTCGGTCAGTAATCTGAAAAGGACATTGACGTATTTGCAAAAATACACGTATATTCACTGTTACCTTGACAATGACCTTGCCGGACAAAAGACAGTGGAAACCATAGCCGGGATGTATGGCAGATGCGTCTATAACGAATCAAACTGTTATGCCGGTTACAAAGACCTGAACGACTACTTACGTGGGAAGAAACAATGAACAACCCGCTCCCTAAGCCCTCCTTCATCACGGAGGGCTTTTTTTATATCCCGACTTTTCCTGTTTTCTTATCCAAAATCATATTTGAATATGATTTTGAAATATGATTTTTAGATTTTGAAAAAATGTTATATTGAAACGATACGTTTTATAATCAATAATTTTATCTTTCAAATTATCCATTCTTATTTTGCACACACAACCAAATATAAAAATCATATTATACAAAAATATATGAAATCATATTTTATTTTCACCATTGTCCTGACGGTTGCCTATCTCGTCTATTATGCAGTTATCATCGTGCAGGACCTTTATGGAAAAAAAGGAAATGGCAAGCCGGAAGAAGAGGTATTTGACCTCGGTGCGCCAGAAGATGAACAGAGTGTGTACGTGACGGAGAGCGATACGGGATTCAATGTGGGTAATGAGAAATATGAAACAGATGTTGCCCCTACCGCTTCGCCTGCACCACAGGAGACGGAAACCGCAGACAATAATGGCGAGATAGCCGTGGCGGAGAAGCTAAAACGCCTGAAAGCCCAAGCGGAGGAACAGATGGAAGAAACCGAGACCTACCTGTCGGACGCATACACGGCAGACGAACTATACAAAGCGATGCTTGCCAAAGGAAAGACGGGCAACCGTCCGAAACTGGTATGGAAACCTCTCAAAGACCGATTGTAAAATGTCGAAAGCAAAAAAAATATTATGTGCACTGTGCTTTGTCCCTTATGCGGCATTCGCCAAAAGTGGCAGCGTAAACTACAGTTGGGGTGCAGACGCACTGGCAACGATGCACGACTTCGTGGTGACGATGATGCTGTACGTGCTGTACATCTGCTACGCTGTCGCCTCGGTTTTCGTAGTCGTTGCCGCGCTCCAGATCTATATCAAAATGAACACAGGCGAGGACGGCGTGGTGAAGTCTATCGTATCACTTGTCGGTGCGTGCCTCTTCATCATTGGTGCTTCAATCGTGTTCCCTGCTTTCTTCGGCTACCGCATATAGGTGGCTGACAGAAGTGTAAAATAAATTCAAAAAAACAAGAGTACCACAAAAATGTAATAAATATGTTTCAGAAATTCAAAAGAATGTGCCGAAAGGCAAAGAAAACCATCATGCAAGTTTCCACCAAAGTAAGAATGTTAATCATTGCCCTGTTGGGAGGCATACCTGCTATGGCTCAAAGTACAGCAGGCGATTACTCGGCCGGTACGACAGCTCTATCAACCGTAGCGGAGGAAATCGTGAAATACGTTCCTGTCATGGTCAAACTCTGCTATGCCATTGCTGGTGTCGTGGCCATCATCGGAGCCATTTCGGTGTATATTGCCATGAACAACGAGGAACAGGATGTCAAGAAGAAGATTATGATGGTAGTTGGGGCGTGCCTTTTCTTGATTGCGGCAGCCCAAGCATTACCTCTATTCTTCGGAATTAACGCATAAACAGTCAGGGGAAATGATTAATGACGGACGTTATCCGGATTATCCGCTGTTCAAGGGGTTACAACGGCCTTTGGAGCTGATGGGATTACAAGGCCGCTACATCTATTGGGCGGCAGGCGTGGCTGGTGGAGCCATTGTGGGCTTTATCGCCGCCTACTGTCTTATGGGCTTTGTGGCCGGACTGGTCGTATTGGCAACTGTCTTATCTGCGGGAATCGTGCTTATCATCCTCAAACAGCGAAAAGGGCTGCACAGCAAAAATGTAAAACGTGGAGTGTATGTGTATGCCTATTCGCACAAATTATGACTATAAGAAAAACCATCACGGCAATGTGTGTGGCTGATTGATTGTTGAACGCGGGCGGGTCCGCCTCCAGCCGAGGCAGACCTGCCCCTATTTAATGAACGAATATCGGAATGACCCTATATATCATTTTATTTTTCATCGCCCTATGTACGGGTATGGCCTTGTCAGTCTATACGTTCGGTACGGGCGGCAAGCGCAAGCACATCTTTCAGAATATCTATTTCTCTGTGGAAGATACAGATGGTGTGGGTGTGCTGTACACCAAGACGGGTGAATATTCCGCCGTCTTAAAAATCGAAAATCCGGTACAGAAGTATTCGGCGGACATTGACAGCTATTACGATTTCACGCATCTATTCTCTGCCCTTGCGCAAACACTGGGCGAAGGATATGCCTTACACAAACAGGACATCTTCGTGAGAAAACAGTTCGCGAACGAGCCGGAGCATAATCAAGAATTTCTCTCAGCATCGTACTTCCGTTATTTTAATGGGCGTCCGTACACGGACAGCCTTTGCTATCTGACTATCACACAGGAAGCCAAGAAGAGTCGTCTTTTCTCTTACGATAGCAAGAAATGGCGCGATTTCCTCGTGAAAATTTATAAGGTTCGAGACCTACTACGCGACAGCGGTGTACAAGTGAAATTTCTGAACAAAGCCGAGGCAAGCGAATATGTGGACCGTTACTTTGCGATGAACTTCAAAGACCGTACGGTCTCGATGACGAATGTCAAGGCTGACGACGAAACGGTATCTATGGGTGACAAACGCTGTAAGGTGTACAGCCTCGTGGACGTGGACTGCGCCGCACTCCCCTCGCTGATACGTCCCTATACCAATATCGAGGTGAATAATACCGAGATGCCAGTGGATCTTGTCTCGGTGGTGGATAATATTCCGAACGCAGAAACGGTGGTGTACAACCAAATTATTTTCCTGCCCAGTCAGAAGCGTGAACTGGCATTACTCGACAAAAAGAAGAACCGGCACGCAAGCATCCCCAATCCAAGTAACCAAATGGCCGTAGAGGACATCAAGCAGGTACAGGACGTAATAGCCCGTGAAAGCAAACTGCTCGTGTACACACACTTCAACATGGTGGTGGGCGTGCCTGCCGACACCGACCTTCAAAAATGCACGAATCACTTGGAAAACGCTTTTGGGCGCATGGGCATACATATCAGTAAGCGTGCATACAACCAACTGGAACTGTTCGTCAGTTCGTTTCCGGGCAACTGTTACAGCCTGAACGAGGAATATGACCGTTTTCTGACCCTCTCCGACGCTGCGGTATGCCTGATGTACAAGGAACGGGTGCAGCATAGTGAGGAAACGCCGATAAAAATTTATTATACTGACCGTCAAGGTGTTCCGGTAGCTATCGACATCACGGGAAAAGAGGGAAAGAACAAGCTGACCGACAACTCGAATTTTTTCTGCCTGGGGCCTTCGGGCAGCGGAAAGAGTTTCCACATGAACTCCGTCGTGCGCCAGTTGCATGAACAGGGGACGGACGTGGTAATGGTCGATACGGGTAACTCATACGAGGGGCTATGCGAGTATTTCGGCGGCAAGTATATCAGCTATACCGAGGAACGGCCCATCACGATGAATCCGTTCCGTATCAATCGGGAAGAGATGAACGTAGAAAAAACGGGATTCTTGAAAAACCTCGTCTTGCTTATCTGGAAAGGTACGCAGGGAACGGTCACAAAGACGGAAGACCGTCTGATAGAGCACGTCATCACGGAATATTACGACGCCTACTTCAATGGTTTCGAGGGCTTCACACCCCAACAGCGTGAGGACTTGCGTAAGAGCCTCGTTATTGATGACCGCAACAGCAGTGAGAAGCGGCACGAAAGCGAACGGGAACGCGCGGTCCGCATCGAGGGTATCATTGACGAGATAGAGGGCCGACGCAAGGAACTGAAAGTGGAGGAACTGTCATTCAACTCTTTCTATGAATATTCCGTGCAGCGCATCCCGGATATCTGTGAGGAGAACCGTATCACGGGCATCGACCTCTCGACATACCGCTATATGATGAAGGACTTCTATTTGGGCGGCAACCACGAAAAAACGCTGAACGAGAACATGGACAGCTCGCTGTTCGACGAGACGTTCGTGGTCTTCGAAATCGACAGCATAAAAGATGACCCGCTGCTTTTTCCTTTGGTCACGCTGATTATCATGGATGTTTTCTTGCAAAAAATGCGCATCAAGAAGAACCGCAAAGTCCTTGTCATCGAGGAAGCATGGAAAGCCATCGCCAGCCCGCTGATGGCGGAGTACATTAAATTTATGTACAAAACAGCGCGTAAATTCTGGGCCAGTGTGGGCGTGGTGACACAGGAAATACAAGACATCATCGGCAGCGAAATCGTGAAAGAGGCCATCATCAATAACTCGGATGTGGTGATGCTGCTTGACCAGAGCAAATTCAAGGAACGTTTCGACACCATCAAGACGATTCTTGGCCTAACGGACGTGGACTGTAAGAAAATTTTCACCATTAACCGCCTTGAAAACAAGGAAGGACGCAGCTTCTTCCGCGAGGTGTTTATCCGTCGGGGCACGACCAGCGGTGTTTATGGCGTGGAAGAACCGCGCGAGTGCTACATGACTTACACGACCGAACGAGCGGAGAAAGAGGCTCTGAAGCTTTACAAGCGCGAGTTACAATGCAGCCACCAAGAGGCTATCGAGGCATATTGCCGCGACTGGAATACCAGCGGTATCGGCAAGGCATTGCCGTTTGCGCAGAAAGTTAATGAAGCGGGATGTGTACTGAACTTAACCACTAAAATAACATCATAATGAAAACGAAAAGGATTTTAATCACCCTGTCACTGGGCTACGGGATAAATATGATGGGGTTTGAAAGCAGCTTGACGCGCGAACAAATCTCTGTCAGCAATCCGGAACTCACTGTTTTGTCCCTCCGGGAGTTTTGTATGCTGTCCAAGGAGAACCTGCTCCGCATGGATGACATGACACCGGACAAAGTAGCCGCCATCGAACGGTTGTTGGCAGAGTATTCCCTTCGGTTGGGTATGTCCGATGTAGAACTGGAAGCGTATTTGAACCGGTATTATGAAGAAAACCCCAAAGAAAAGGAGTTTTACGATATGTGCGACAGGCTATGTAACAGCAAACCTGTCTTCGATGAAAACAGGTTTCGAGAAGAACTATTCAGGGAACTGAACAGTAGTTCGATGAGTGAAAAAAGACTAAGTGACTTGGGATGGCTACGTTATCAGACCGTGCGCGAAACTTATCTAAACCAGCCTTTCTTTTTGAGATGGTTCGGCTCCCAAGAAGCCCGGATCAAAAGGGCCATCAAGGATACTACCATCATACATGATATGTTCTGCCGACTTGTCACGGAGAATTGTATCGAATCTGAACGGTGGTATTTCAATCACAAGGAACCGGAATACATAAAAGAGGTCTGAAACGATGAAACGGCTGTTTATCTTTTGGGTTATCCTATTGCCTGCCCTGACACAGCACGTTCACGCACAATATTACAGCGTGAACTATGACGCTCGTACCGTGGCGGCCATGGCCGCAGCATTCGGCACGGAGGCAGTAGCCGAAAGCTACTACCGCGAGCAGGTGGATGATATTCTGAAACACTATACGGCGGCAGAAGTGGCGGCAGCAGGGATATTTTCTTCCAAATTTTTGGAACACAAGGCTCTGTCCGACCTTGGCATCTGGTGCAGCAGCACGGAAAATTACTACTATCGTCGAATTTACCACATGGTGGCAGAAAAAATCATGCCGAAAATATGGGTGGTGGCGAAGCTGATGCTGCGCTCACCACAAACAGCAATCCACTGGGGCAGCTATCTGATGAAGGTGTGCGACGATACGAAGAGCCTGTGTATGCAGTTCGAAAGTGTGGTGACAAACAGCACGCTGTCGTTCTCGGACATCGCTTTTCTGGAAATTGACCGCGACATTGCCACCTTGCTGAACCTCGCAGAATTGGGCGGTACCGATTGGCAACGGATGTTGGACAACTTTACCAAAGTGCCGGGCAATTTCACGATTGAGAACTTAAAGGGCGACATTGACAACCTTTATAACATGGGCGTAGGGCTGGCAACATCAGGTATGGAGAACCTCGGTGACGCTCTACTGCAAAGTAGTGCGTTCCATGACCTGCTGGGTGGCAAAGTCAATGAAATCGGCAACCTGTATGAACACTACGGTACTCTCTTCGAGCAGGCGGAACATGACATCGGCAGTCTGCTAATCGACATGGTGGGCGGTCAGGATAGCGTGGCCGCATTGTTCAATTTCAGCAACTACGACCTCACATCGTGGATGACCGACTATATGGACAATGCTGTCGGGAACTATTACACGCAACGGTGGTATATCGCACGGCGTGATCAAGGAAGCATTTCTCTATGCGACTACTACCCACCGACAGACGACAACAGCATATTGAATGGGGGCGCATGGACACGCTTTAACACGAGTGATCCGGGATTTTATCCGAACGCTTCGCAACGGGAGCAGGCCCTCGCCAATTCAGAACGGTATGCCGGATGGTCAAGAAGCCGAGTGCAACAGCTCAACAATAGCAACGATGGCTACACCTATACTATCAATACCCGACAACAGGCCTATATCATCAGTAAGGGTAACAAACAGACAAAGAAGGCATACGCCTACGAGATACACGTGACACAGAGTTGGAATCGGACGGAGGTGGTCTATGAGGATGTCTTCGACTCCTATTCGATGGATTTGAATACGTTCAAAGCGCAGCTCAATGCCCGCCTCTCGGAGTTCAATGACAACGAGGAAGGCTATGTCTATTACATAGCATCCGATGCACGGAACTATTATCAGGCGACGGATGCCGCAAAATTGCAGGGATGCGAAAGCGTGACCATCAGTGTAACCTGTTCAGACGGGGCGACGCTGGGACAAGGCTCGACACAATACAAGTGTCGCAAGTGTGGCGGCTCACTGGATGCCCACTCCAAAGAGTGCGTCATGCAGACCTCGGTAACGGAGAACGAACTGGACCTTTCAGAACTGGACGCACTGATACGGGAAGCGGACAATCAAGTCGCCGTTCTTCAATCTCAGATTAGTGCCTTGGAAAAGGAAAACGCCGACCTTCTGAAAAAAATTGCCGAGGCGAGCGTGGAAGACGCAGCAGCTTACCGGCAACAATATAACTCCAACCGGACACGTATCGAGGAACTGAAAAGCGAACTTGCCGAGTGGCAACAAAAACAGAAGGAGTACGCAGATGCAAAGCAGGAAGCGGAAGCAGAGAACGATGTGCCGACAGATGATTACTACCGCCTACCGGCTATCATGCAGGATTGCAAGACAGCCTATAGCCTCACTTGGCAGGACGGAGGTACATGGAGCGGCTATACGTTCGTCCGTAAGGCGACGATGCCGAACATCAATGGTATCATTACGTTCCGTGCGACTATTTCTATCGCACGGAAGCCGAAATACTTTCTGGGTATCAAGATTCACCGTGCCATTATCCAAATCAGTTGGGAATTGACTTCGGCATACACAGACACGCACGTTACCGATGTACTGACACTCGATCCGAACCTGCCGAACGAGGAAAAGACTAAAATCGTGAATAATCGCATATCGGAAATCGCACGGGAATATCCCAACTGTAAAATCACTACCGAGTATGCCCGTACAGAACCTATGGAAGAAGTACCGAACAGCGACGTGTACCACCTGCTTTGGTCAAGTGACCGCCTCGAAATCGCACGAGAAGTGGATTCACGTATCACGAAAATATACGCCGACCTCGTATCCTTGGAGAAGATGATGCACTACAAGCGGAACATCATCGACGTACTGAAGGATGTGCTACCGGGACTCGATACGGACGAGGGTCGTAGGCTGACACTCGTGGAAGAGTGCCATGACCGCTGGGTAGAAAACGCACGAACATCCCGAAGTGGCAGAAAGGAGGTACGGCCATGAAACGCACTATACTGATAGCCATTACGTTGCTTGCACTACTACCCGATGTCGCCAAGGGCCAATGGACATTCGATATCGTGTCGGTGGAAGCGTACATAAATGACCACAAAAAACAACGCAGCCTGTTGCTGGCCCGAAGCACGCTGGAATACAGCAACCAACTGCTGCATGAGTACAGCCGTGAGGAGACGGGCAAATACAAGGAAGTAAATATCGACCTTGACCGCTATACCCGTGCCTTTGATGTCATCGACGTGATGTACCAATCCCTGCGGACGGTGCTGAACGTGAAGGATACCTACAGCTCGGTAAGTGACCGTATCGGTGACTATAAGACCATGCTGGAGGCTTTCCATGAGAAAATCCTAAAACATGGGAACATCGAGCCGTCAGACGCACTGATACTGACTATCAATGAAAAAGCAATACGGGACATCGCCAACGAGGGAGAACACCTCTATAAGTCGGTGAGCGACCTCGTGCTGTATGCCACGGGCGCAGCGGCCTGCTCGACCAGCGACCTGCTTATGGTACTGGAGTCCGTGAACAAGTCGCTGGACAGCATTGAGCAACACTTGAACCGGGCATACATCGAGACATGGAGATACATACAGGTACGTATCGGCTACTGGAAATCGAAGATTTACCGGGAACGTACCAAACGGGAAATTATTGACGGTGCTTTCGGACGATGGCGCAATGCGGGACGACTGGATTATTGACGGTAAAAGAGGAAGGAGGTAAATAATGCCACAAGTTAGATTATGACTTCTATGTACCGAAATTGATAAGGGATATCTTAAAACGCAGGAAAAGCGTTTCGTCCTGAATGTTCGGAGAAGTACAAACAGAGAAAGAAACTTTAAGTACAAACAAGTCTATCTGGCCTATAACCAAGAGGCAAATGGACATTTGGATTAATAAAAGATGTAATGAAAAAGATCGTTTTTGAAAAAGACATTACGCTATATAAAGCCGATTGCCTTGAAGTAATGCCTCTTCTCCCAGAATCAAGTATTGATTTAGTTCTATGCGACCCACCTTTCGGAATTACAGCCTCGCAATGGGATAAGATAATACCATTCTCGAAAATGTGGGAGGAGATTAGAAGAGTGAGAAAGGATAATGCGCCTACGGCTTTATTTGGCAGCGAACCGTTCAGCAGCCTTTTACGCTGTGGCAATTTAGCCGAATTTAAATATGACTGGGTATGGGAAAAGTCAAAAGCAAGCAATTTCCTTCTTGCTAAAAAGCAACCTCTAAAAGCGCATGAGCTAATCAGTATCTTTTGTAACGGCAGAACTCCTTATTATCCAATCATGGAGGAAGGTGAGCCTTATGAGAATCGTACAAAGAGAGGAAGTAACTGGACAGGAGTAAACAAGGTACCAAATCCTACATTCAGAAATGAAAACAAAGGAACGAGATACCCACGAAGTGTGAAATATTTTAAAACTGCGGAATCAGAGGGCAAAACGATTCATGTTAATCAAAAACCAGTCGCATTGTTGAAATATCTGATAAAAACATACACGAAAGAGGGTGACACAGTCCTTGATTTTGCCTCTGGAAGCATGAGCACTGCAATCGCCTGTATTCATACGAATAGAAAATGTATTTGTATTGAAAAGGATGATATGCACTTCTTGCGGGGAGAGGAAAGGATTAGAAATGAATATAATATAAAAAGAAATGTGGAATAATCCTGGTGATTAACTGATTGAAGCACATTGAGTATTGAAAGATTAATAACAAATAACCGAAAGTAAATATGGACAGAATACTCTTACTCGTGACGGTTACAATAATTGCAACCACGGCGGCAAAGGCACAATCCGTGACCTATAACCACGATTCGCCGAAACAAAACCAAGTAACAGTAATGGAAACCGGTACGGGAGCACTCTCGCCCGACCTCTACTACTCCATACTGCACAACAAGTATAAGAAGTCGGCAGCAGTCAAGAACAAACTGTCGTTCCGCACACTGGCGGGCGTCCACCTATACAACCAAACGGACGAAGCTGAAGCCATCGACTCGGCATTGGTGAGCCGGGCAAAGATAGAAGCCTTGAACGTGGCTGACCGTCAAGCGGACATCGCATGGGTCGCTGAAGGCGATAAGGTCAACGGACAGATGGTACGGTTCAAACGAAACATAGACCGCATCTTGCCTGTCGGGGGGACACCGGAGGATAAAGACAGATGGACGGAATATTACCATATCTACCAGTGCGCCATTGATGCAACGAAAGATGCCTATATGCCCAACGCACAGCGGAAGAAAGAGTATCTGCGCATCTACGAGGATATAACTCGACAGAACGAAATCCTTGTCGGCTACCTTGCCAAACGGCAGAATACTACGATAACAAGTACGCTACTGAATGCTACCGCTGACCGTACTCTGGATAAGGAGAGTATTGTCCGCGATGCGGTGAACCGATGGCACGAATCGCGCTTTGCCGTGCGCGGCCCGCAATCAGGCAATAACACGGGTGGCAGCGGCGACGGAGATGAAACAGTAAACAAAGGGAACTGAAAAAACAAAAACGTATGGCAGACGGAAATATACTCTCGGATTTCGGTATTAATATCCTTGAAGAAGAAATAGACGATGTGATTTTTCAAACGAACGAGTTCCTGACTGATGCGACTTTTACCGGCTCGCAGGGACCGTTCTGGTGGATACTACAAATGTGCATGGCACTGGCTGCCCTGTTCGCTATTGTGATGGCAGCGGGAATGGCGTACAAGATGATGGTGAAACATGAGCCACTGGATGTGCTGAAGCTGTTCCGTCCTTTGACTGTTTCAATCATCCTCTGTTGGTGGTATCCGCCAGCAGACACGGGTATGGCTGGCAGTGGGAGCAGTTGGTGTTTCCTTGACTTCCTGTCTTACATCCCGAACTGCATCGGCTCGTACACGCATGACCTGTACGAGGCAGAAGCCACCCAAATAGCGGACAAATTCGAGGAAGTGCAGCAACTTATCCATGTACGTGACACGATGTACCAAAGCTTGCAAGCACAGGCAGATGTCGCTCACACGGGTACCTCCGACCCGAATCTGGTAGAAGCGACCATGGAACAAACCGGAGTGGACGAAGTGACGAAGATGGAGAAAGACGCAGCCGAACTGTGGTTTACCTCACTGACGGCAGGAGTCATCGTAGGTATCGACAAAATCATCATGCTTATCGCTCTGATTGTGTATCGTATCGGATGGTGGTCAACCATCTATTGCCAGCAAATCCTACTGGGCATGTTAACAATATTCGGACCTATACAATGGGCGTTCTCGCTGTTGCCCAAATGGGAAGGTGCATGGGCGAAGTGGCTTATAAGGTATCTGACAGTACATTTCTATGGTGCAATGCTCTACTTCGTCGGCTTCTATGTGCTACTGTTATTCGACATTGTACTGTGCATACAGGTAGAAAACCTGACGGCAATCACAGCAAGCGAACAGACAATGGCGGCCTACTTGCAAAACAGCTTCTTCTCCGCCGGCTACTTGATGGCGGCAAGTATCGTGGCACTGAAATGCCTAAACCTCGTGCCGGACTTGGCAGCATGGATGATACCTGAAGGCGACACGGCCTTCTCTACACGGAACTTTGGAGAAGGTGTGGCGCAGCAGGCCAAAATGACGGCTACGGGCGGTATCGGCTCGATGATGAGATAATGATAAACCTAATATTAAATATCCAAAAGATGAATGTACAACAGAAAATTGAGAAATGGTGCAGGAACGAGCGTTTCGTGCACTATGCAAATGAACGCATAAGCGAAGAACTCGTTTATGCACCTAACCACCGAATTGATCCGGAATATGAAGAACTGGACGAAGCCATTACATGGGACAACCGATATATTGTCCCTATGATGACTTACCTTACCTATCGTCTGCAACTGGTCAAATTGCAGAAAAATGCCAAGAATCGAAACCGCCGTGTCTGGTGGATATTCGTGCATGTAATCATGCGGGAAGATTACACACAGCTTTTTGACGGGAAGTTCGAAAAATTTCTGACGGAGTTGCATGATACAGTCATGACAATGTTACATGACGAATACACACGATTGTCTAACAAGAAAAAATAAAGGTATATGGTCATCAAACATTTGGAGAATAAAATCCGACTGGTGGGCATCATCTGCACTGCTTTTCTTGCAGGGTGTATCATCATCAGCGTATCAAGTATCTGGACTGCCCGGACAATGGTAACGGACGCGCAGAAAAAGGTGTATGTGCTGGACGGAAATGTACCTATACTCGTAACCCGCACGACGATGGACGAAACACTGGACGTGGAGGCCAAGAGCCACGTAGAAATGTTTCACCATTACTTTTTTACTCTCGCACCGGACGACAAATACATCCGCTATACGATGGAAAAAGCGATGTACCTGGTCGATGAGACGGGACTGGCACAGTACAATACCCTCAAGGAAAAGGGATTTTACTCCAATATATTGGGTACGAGCGCGGTGTTCTCGATATTCTGTGACAGTATCTCCTTTGACAAAAAGAATATGGAGTTCACCTACTATGGTCGGCAGCGAATCGAGCGCCGGAGTAATATCCTGATGCGCGAACTGGTTACGGCAGGGCAACTTAAACGTGTGCCGAGAACGGACAATAATCCGCATGGATTGCTCATAGTAAACTGGCGCACATTGCTGAACAAAGATATCGAGCAAAAAACAAAGAGTAACTATTAAATCACCAAAGATATGAATATCAAAGGATTCAAACGGATGTTGTTCGGCGAGAAGATGCCGGACAAAGATGACCCGCAGTACAAGGAACGCTACGAGCGAGAGGTGCAGGCCGGGCATAAATTCGCCAAGGCGACACGCATCGACCAAGCGGCGGCCAAGGTGCAGGGCTTTGCCAACGCACACCGGACGCTGTTTCTGGTCATCGTCTTTACATTCGTCATCGGAGCTTTCGTATGGAACGCCTACCGCTTGGTAACTGTGTACAGACACAGTCCGGCAAGTCGCACGGCGACGGAAATGCAGGATTCTGTGCTTCGGAAACGGCACAAGCTGTTGCAGGAAGTCGAAATAAGGGAACATAAAAACAGAGGGGACAAACCACAATAAAAGAATACTTATGAATACACGGCTTGAAAAATCAGTCCGTTCGTCAGACGAATGGTACACGCCAAAGGAGATACTGGACGCATTGGGCAAATTCGACCTTGACCCTTGCACTCCCATCCGTCCGTTGTGGCCGACTGCCGAGGTCATGTATGACCAGAACATAGATGGGTTGTCCCAGATATGGGAAGGGCGTGTGTGGCTCAATCCTCCCTATTCGCGTCCTCTTATCGAGCTATTCGTCCGGAAATTGGCAGAACATGGCAACGGCATTGCATTATTATTCAACCGTTGCGATTCCAAAATGTTTCAGGACGTCATCTTCCCAAAAGCGACGGGAATGAAATTCCTACGCCACCGCATCCGATTCTACCGACCAGACGGAGCACGAGGTGACTCTCCCAGTCGCGGTAGCATCCTATTAGCTTTCGGAGAAGACAACGCAGAGATACTGAGAAATTGTGCCATTGAAGGCAAATATGTACAACTCAATTAAAAGATGTATAATGAAGATATTGGAGAAAATCAATTTTCGCCAGCCGAAATATATGCTTCCCGCCATCCTTTATTTCCCCCTGCTCGGCACGTCTTATTTCATCTTCGACCTGTTTCAGACAGAAACGATAGAAATACAAGACAAGGCGTTGCAGACGACGGAGTTCCTGAACCCCGAATTGCCGGGGGCACAGATCAAGGACGATGGCATAGGCAGCAAATACGAGAATATGGCGAAATCATGGGGTAAGATACAAGACTACTCCGCTGTAGATAACATAGACCGGGAAGAACCCGATAAAAACAAGGAAGAGTATGAATCGAAATACACGCAGGACGACATCGACCTGCTCACGGAAGAACAACAGGAAAAAGCTGCGGCAGCGGAAATTGCCTCTGCCAAGACACGAGAACAGGAAGCACTTGCCGAACTGGAAAAAGCACTCGCAGAGGCGAGACTGAGAGGGCAAAACGCGACTGTACCCCCGGCAGAAGCGGACACGGCCAACATTGCTCCACCACAAGGAGCAGCAGCCTCCGGAACCATCAACGAAGAGAGCCGGGCTGTGAAAACGCCATCAGCGGACGAACCGCCCAGCGAGGTGGTACGCAAGGTGAAGACAACCTCGGACTACTTTAACACACTGTCGAAGAATGTCCGTGAACCGAAACTCATCCAAGCCATCATTGACGAGAACATCAAAGCGGTGGACGGCTCGCGCGTGAGGTTGCGCCTGCTTGACGATGTGGAGATTGGCGAGTGTGTGATAGCAAGGGGAACATACCTGTACGCTACGGTAAGCGGATTCTCATCCGGGCGCGTGAAAGGTAATATCAGCAGCATCCTCGTGAATGACGAATTGGTGAAAGTGAGTCTCTCACTCTATGATACAGATGGCATGGAGGGGCTGTATGTGCCCAACAGCCAATTCCGGGAAACGAGCAAGGATGTAGCAAGCGGGGCAATGTCGGGCAATATGAACATGAGTATGGGAAGTACAACAGGAAACAGCCTTGCACAATGGGGGATGCAGGCGGTGAACAATGCCTACCAGAAAACAAGCAATGCCATTAGCAAAGCTATCAAGAAAAACAAAGTCAAGTTGAAATACGGAACTTTCGTGTATTTAGTGAACGGACAGGAAAAAAGGAATTAAAACGATGATGACATGGAAACAGATTTATCAGAATATCACAAAGGTACGGATGGGCTTTATTATGCGGACTATATAGCCCCAAATAAAGCCGAAACATTTATCGGAAAACTTGTGAGTACCGAATGGTGGCATCACAGAGGGCAGTTTGCCCTAATATGCAACTTCCGAACAGAAGACAGACGGAGGATTGCCTTATTCGCTTTTCAAAAACATACCGGTTTTTACGGACCAAGATACGGGAATGTTAATTTCAAAACAGTGGAGAAGGGCACTCTTTGGCAATGTGAAATCCAAATGACCCGGACGGGACGTTGTACTTGGGCGCGTGCCAGGCAGATAAAGAAATGAAGCGAAATAGGGAAAAGAAATCAATATAAATATTTTTAATCATGTGCCTATGAAATCTTCAAACTACTTAAAAAAATTATACGGGAATCCGACAGATGAAAAATATACACCGGGATATGGTGTATTACCCATTATCAAATATATACCCGAAGGCAAGATAGTCTGGTGTCCTTTCGATACGAAGCGCAGTGAGTTTGTGCAGAAATTCAAGGATGCCGGTTTCCATGTCGTGTATTCCCATATCTATAACGGACAGGATTTTTTCAACTATGAACCGTCCCAATGGGATATACTCGTATCCAATCCTCCTTTCAGCCGGAAGGTGGAAGTCTTTGAACGCTGTCTGAAACTCGGAAAACCATTCGCCTTGCTGATGTCCAACTATTGGCTGAACAACGTAGCACCCTGCCGACTTTTCCAGAATACTGATCTGGAATTACTCATGTTCGATAAACGTATTCAGTTCGGAAAAGGGAAAAACGTACCGTTCAACAGCAGCTATTTCTGCCATAAAATACTTCCGAAACAAATCATATTCGAACAGATAGATGTTACGGACAAATCTCCAAGTTGTATGCAGGATGACATCCCAGATAAGGCAAATATCAATTCGCAAGAGAATAAAGCAATCATGAATTTTCAATTATAACTCTGTATTTCAATGAAAAGGAATTTATTTGGCATTATGCTTCTATCAGGTATTTCCATTTTACCGAAAGCTAACGCACAAACTACCTACGAAGAAATGGAACAACTGACGGTAAACGAACAGATAACAACTGTCATCACTGCATCGGAACCGGTGCGTTTCGTGGATATTTCCACTGACAAGGTGGCGGGCGATCAGCCCATTGACAACATCATTCGCCTAAAGCCCAAGGAAAGCGGACACGAGGATGGTGAAATACTCGCCATCGTCACCATTGTGACGGAACGATACCGCACACAATACGCACTGATTTATACCACAAGGATGAAAGAGGCAGTAACAGATAAGGAGATATTGCTACAAGAGCGTAATGCGTACAACAATCCGGCAGTCTCAATGTCCACTGCCGACATGACACATCATGCACGGCGCATCTGGAACTCACCTGCAAAAATCCGCAACGTAGCTACCAAAGCACACCGCATGGTGATGCGTCTGAACAATATCTACTCGGTGGGTGACTACTTCTTCATAGACTTTTCCATCGAGAACAAGACGAACATCCGTTTTGACATTGATGAGATACGGATAAAGCTGACAGACAAGAAACTCGCCAAGGCAACCAACGCACAGACTATCGAACTGACACCTGCCCTGGTTCTGGAATCGGGCAAGACATTCAGACACGGCTATCGGAATGTGATTGTCGTGAAAAAGATGACCTTTCCCAATGACAAGCTACTGACCATCGAAATGACGGAGAAACAGATTAGTGGCCGTAACATCAGTCTGAACATCGACTATGAGGATATACTGGCGGCAGATTCGTTCCATGCAGATTTATTGGAGGAGGAATGACTATGAAAAAGACAATCATCGTGATAATTACCTGCGTGTGTATCGCTGCAAGTACAAATGCACAACAAGGTAGCGGACGCCTCTCGCTTGGCACAGGGCTACTCTACAAGAACGGCATGGATATAACGCTCGCCTACGAACACGAAATGAACTATCGCCATACGTGGGAGTTCTTCGTCAACGGCTATCTACAATGGGCAGAGTGCGCTTCGTGCGGGCATATCTGCCTGGAATCATTTTGGCGAAACTACCGCAGCTACGGTTTTGGCGTGGCCTACAAGCCGTGCATGACGCGGGGACGCAACCACTATGGCAGTCTGCGTATCGGAGCTTCAGCCGGAAGCGACATGAATAAGTTCCTCGGTGGCCTGCACTTCGGTTACGAACACAACTATGTGCTACGGGCCGGATGGACACTGTATTGGCAAGTGAAAAGCGATGTGATGATAAAAGGTGCGGACGTGCTGCGAGCAGGTGTCGTGCTGGGTGTGAAACTACCTATAAAATAGGGAAACAAAAAAGAAAGCAATATGATACGAAAGATACATTTGGTGGCAGCGGCAACGGCTGCCGTGCTTTGCGCTGCCTGTGACACGCATATAGACGTACCCGATACAGCAGTTCGTCCAGGACATATCCTCTGCGAGGATGGAACAGCCTTGCCTTACGCACAATATGAACAATCGGGGAAAAAAGCGATAGCGGTTGTCTTCGATACCGAAAAACGCGGAGATACGGAGGGGGACGGTTATGCAGTTTACCTGTGGGACATTGCTCCACAGGCATTCGCCGACAGCCTCGGCATCGCACAAGGCACATCGGCTGACATCATGGCTTATGATGGCAATGAGAATACATTCGCACTGTATGATACACAAGAAACCGCTTCGCCAATGGCAGAAGCGGTTTTCGACCTATGGCGGTACGGGCAGAGTGCCTATGTACCGTCCGTGGCAGAGATGCGGCTGCTCTACACCATGCGAAAGATAATCAACCCTGTCATCGAACAATGTGGCGGTGAGCCGTTACCACTGGATGAAAACGACTGTTGGTACTGGACATCCACAGAAGTCGAAAAGCAACAGACAGCCAAGGCATGGCTCTATTCCATGGGGAGCGGCGCAATGCAGGAAACACCTAAAGTACAGGCGCACAAAGTACGCCCTATAATTACCATAAACGAATAAAAGATAGAAAGATATGAAAGATACGGATATATTTTTCAGCATAGCATTGATGATATTGGGAATTGTCCTCATGTATAAGTCCATGAAAGGTAATTCATGCCGACAAATACTGGCAAAACTCGCAGATTCCATAGCATCGGATAAAGAAGATATTAATTTTCAAATTAAAAGGTTCGGCTACCTTTTGGACGAAATGACTGCCGATAATGAAAAAAATTCAATCTTGAAGCGTCATGCCGACAGACTGGAGGAACTTGTCACGCAATTAGACCGCACACGAAACGAGCTTGAAACAAGTAATCTGTCAATGGCGGATATTAACGGAGAGTTGAAAAGAAGTAATGCCGAACTTGTAAAGAGAGCAACCCAATTACGCAATGAGATACAGCAAGACGAGCTTGTCATCCAAAAGATGCAAGAACGCCTTGATTCTCTCAAAAGAATCAAAGTGGGGCTTGAAATAGCCCTGAATAACATTCAGGCAGAAGAAGTACACTATCTCTCGGAACCGGTATTCAGTTTGGGTATTACCCCATCCATCAAAAGCCATCTTGAATCTCATGGAATATTATATATCGGAGACCTGATTCATCTTAACGAGCAATATCTCATGGAAATCTGGGGTATCGGTCCGGTAACACTTGATAAGATAAAAACAAAACTGAACGAGAATGGTGCATGGTTCGGTATGGATGTAATCAGAGTAGGTAATCATTGGTATCGTAGAAAACAAGGACTAATAACAGACTGACTTATGGAAGAAAGTAAGGAATTGCAAGGGTTCTATAAAATATTCCGCACAGTGGTATATGTGTCCGTGCTGCTGGAGTTCTTTGAATATGCCATTGACCCTGCAATGCTCGACCACTGGGGCGGCATACTGACCGACATTCACGGACGCATCAAACAATGGATGATTTACCACGACGGCAATCTTGTGTACAGCAAAATCGCAACGGTACTGCTTATCTGCATCACTTGTGTCGGAACGCGGAACAAGAAGCATCTGGAGTTCAACGCACGCCGGCAGGTGGTGTATCCATTGACGAGTGGGTTATTGCTGCTCGTACTCTCTGTATGGCTGTTCGGCCATACGATGGAAACAAGGCTTTATACCTTACCTCTGAATATCATTCTCTATATGATTGCCTCCATTGCTGGCGTAGTACTGGTACATATCGCATTAGACAACATTTCAAAGTTCATCAAGGAGGGACTGATGAAAGACCGTTTCAACTTCGAGAATGAAAGTTTTGAACAATGTGAAGAAAAAGTCGAGAATGAATACAGCGTAAATATCCCCATGCGATACTACTATAAGGGTAAATTCCGTAAGGGGTGGATTTCTGTAAGCAACTGCTTTCGAGGAACATGGGTAGTTGGAACACCGGGATCGGGTAAGACTTTCAGTATCATAGAGCCGTTTATCCGACAGCATTCGGCCAAAGGTTTCGCCATGGTGGTGTATGACTACAAGTTTCCTACATTGGCGACCAAGCTCTACTACCATTACAAGAAGAACGAGAAACTGGGCAGAGTACCCCAAGGGTGCAAGTTCAACATGATTAATTTTGTGGATGTGGAGTACAGCCGTCGGGTGAATCCAATTCAGGCAAAGTACATCAACAATCTTGCGGCGGCCAGCGAAACGGCGGAAACATTATTGGAAAGCCTACAAAAGGGTAAGAAAGAGGGAGGCGGCGGAAGCGACCAGTTCTTCCAAACCTCGGCGGTAAACTTCCTTGCCGCTTGTATCTACTTCTTCGTGAATTATGAACGTGAACCCTACGATGCCAACGGCAAGCCTCTATATGCGGAAAGACAGCAAGATCCGCAGACCAAATTCTGGAAACCGACAGGTATCGTGCGCGACCGTGAAGGCGGCAATATCGTGGAACCTGCCTACTGGCTGGGAAAGTATTCGGACATGCCACATATTCTGTCATTCTTGAATGAAAGTTATCAGACGATTTTCGAGGTACTGGAAACTGACAATGAGGTTGCTCCGCTGCTTGGTCCATTCCAGACAGCTTTCAAAAATAAGGCAATGGAACAATTGGAGGGTATGATTGGCACGTTACGTGTTTATACCTCGCGTCTGGCAACCAAAGAGAGCTACTGGATATTCCACCGGGATGGCGATGACTTCGACCTGAAGGTGAGTGACCCGAAGAATCCGAGTTACCTGCTGATTGCAAATGACCCGGAAATGGAATCCATCATCGGTGCATTGAACGCTCTTATCCTAAACCGTCTCGTTACCCGTGTGAATACCGGGCAGGGGAAAAATATTCCTGTGAGTATTATAGTGGACGAGTTACCGACACTTTACTTTCACAAAATAGACCGTCTGATAGGTACGGCGCGAAGCAATAAGGTGAGTGTAACGCTCGGCTTTCAGGAACTACCGCAACTGGAAGCCGATTATGGTAAGGTAGGTATGCAAAAGATCATTACGACGGTAGGTAATGTGGTAAGCGGCTCGGCACGTGCCAAAGAAACGCTGGAATGGTTGTCCAATGACATCTTCGGCAAGGTGGTCCAGGTCAAAAAAGGCGTGACTATTGACCGGGACAAAACAAGTATCAATCTCAATGAGAATATGGATAACCTTGTGCCTGCCTCGAAAATCTCGGATATGGCAACCGGATGGATATGCGGTCAGACGGCACGGGACTTTGTGAAGACGAAAACAGGTATGGGCGGTTCAATGAATATTCAAGAATCGGAAGAGTTCAAGACTACAAAGTTCTTCTGCAAAACAGATTTTGATATGGCAGAAATCAAGAAAGAAGAAGCGGCGTATGTGCCGCTGCCGAAGTTCTACACTTTCAAGTCGAGAGAGGAACGGGAGCGCATCCTATATAAAAACTTCGTACAAGTGGGGCAAGATGTGAAAGAGATGATAAAAGACGTTCAAAATAAGCGCAACGCGAAATAAAAATCCGGCTGTCTGACATATAATGTAAATAAAAACAACAAAAACAAAAACCGTCAGTACAATCGTACTGGCGGTTTACTACTAACTAATCTCTTCTTCTGGTTTATCAGGAGAGCTACCTGCTTAATAATTGGGTGAGTTGCTGATGGCAATTTTTTCGTATTCCTCTTTGTCAGTACCGCATTCAATTGCCCTGTCAATGACATCCCCTAACTCGTTGTAACAAACTTCTTCATTGACACACTCTGCATCTTTGCCTTTCAACAGATATACCTCATAATAGTCCGACCCATTAAGTGCAATAATGACGTATCCGGTGTGTAACAGTCCGTTTACTTTGATACGAAGTGCAGGCAGGTCTTTGAAGATGGTGGCTGCAAACTCTGCGATACCCCATGACATGAGGACGGGCATAGGGGTAAGTCCTATCAACTGCTCTTGAATGGTCTGTGCTATTTGTATTACATACTCTTTTTCCATAACTATGCTATTTTTAAGATGATTATTGTTTTTTTATTCGAACCATTCCGGGTTGTCCTTTTTCAGTTCGGCAACCAATTCTACGTCTGTCAGTCGCAGGTTTGCCATGTCGGTAAAGAAGAAAACCTCGTCATAGATTCTTTCGGCTTCCTTGCTTGCGAAGCCTTCGTTTTCATCGTTGAAACTACCGGGCTGAAGGGCATCAAGCAAGGTAATCGAGCCGATAAGGAGTTCTTCACCCTCGTTGGATTCCACCACACGGCAAGGATAGTTATTGCCGCCAAATTGTACTTCTTGTGTTTTCATACGCTTGTTATTTTAATGGGATATGCTTTCCATTTGTCTTGAGGTATTCCATAAGACACTTTGCTTCTTCATGTGATGCACGATTGCGGTCATCATAGTGACGTGTCTCATCCGCCATCACAATGATGCACTCCTTAAACAATCTATAGAGGCTCTGTTGCAGTGTGGGGTGCATATCAGGTATAGCGGCTGCAAAACGCTTGGGATTGAAACTAAAACTATTCACTGCCATTTCCCATTCTTTGGCAAGTTTGTACTCTTTGCTTTCTTTGATGTTGTCCATTGTCATGAAATTTTAATGATTTATTTTTCTTCCCTCTGTTCGGTTCTATATTCTGTCTGAACCGCTTGGGATTTACAGATGCTTTACAGGACTGACGAACAAGCTACTTCCAACGCTTTTTTTGGAAAATTACTCTTTCACAGAAAGGAAGAATTTTATAAAAATGCACTTCAAAGCGATGGAATCAAGTGCGGCAGTCCACCTTCGCGTCTGGAAAACCAATCGGCGAGGACAGGAAGGAACCGGAGAAGGAATAAGATGGAAAAGATAAAAAGGAGGAAACTGATAGGTATAAATGAAGACGGGTGGCGGCGGGGTATCGGGAGGTAGCTATAAATGGGATAGAAAAGGCATAATCGCGCGGATGGCGGGTTTGCCCGGCAGACGCGCCGCCCGACAACGGTTTGGAGCAGTTGTCCGTGAACATCTTTAATCTAATTACAAATTAGGAACGAATAGAGGACAGATTACTCCACCCTCTATTCGTTGGTTACTGATTATGGTTAAGCTGCAATATCTTCCTCTTGTGGCTGTTCTTCGGTCTGCATCCCTACTTCGGATTGCTGTTTGTCAGATTGCTCCGCTTCCTGCTTTGCTTGTTCCTGCACCAAAAGAACGGCTTTTTTCTCTTCGATACGTTGGTGACGCTTCTCATACACTTCATTATGTCCGTTCTTGATGTCTGCCAACAGGTCGGGCATATGTTTTTGTGCGAAGTCAAGCAAGAGGGATGCAATGGCATTGTTGCCGTATGCGTTCTTGAAATTAGCAATTAGAAAATCCCTGCGAATAATCGCTTTCTGCTTGCTCGTGAGGTTGGCAATGATGTTTATCTTTTCTTCATCTGTAAGGTAGGAATAAGGCTTTTTTTCCTCGATACCTACCGCTTCGAAATGCTCTTTGCGGAGGGATGATAGCAAGAAGAAATAAATCATCTTGTCCTCGTCTTGCCCAAACTTGCAATCGGACATATCAACCTCCAAAATCTGTTTTTTTGTGTCCTCTACAGTCTTTTCAAGGGCAATTTCCTTGTTGCGTTTGTCTTGCTTTTCCAACTTCTCTACCGGTGAAAGCGTCTGCTCCTGTTTTGTGTCATTGGTAGTACAGGTAACTTTCGGAACATAACAGAGTACGATGTCCTTGCTCTCAATACGGAAATAAAGGATGATTTCACCTGCTTCACTTCGGGTACGGATTTCTTCGCATTCTTCCGTGTAATCGTTCAAATCCTGTTCGAACTCGCTCTGTGCCTGTTCGTATTCTTCGGTGGTGTCGTACTCATCTTTTCGGGGTGCTTCGGGCTGTTCGGGATATGCCTTTGCATAATAGTTAAGGCTTTCCACTTCGTAACCCATGGCGGTAAGACGTTCTACTACGGCTTCATTGCTGTTGAAACTTTCATAGCAGAGGGATACCTCAGGGCGTTCTTCCATAAGGCGCACGGCTTTCTCCGTGAGATATGCTGCATTCATTTCAGCAAGGCAAGTACGATTGGCGCAATTTCCGCAACCACCCTCGCAAAATAACATCATATTATTTGTATTGTGAGGACACGACAGACAGAGGGTCTTGTCAAATGCGTATCGCTCCAAGTCGGTGGTATATTGCCGTTCGATGTTCCGTGCAACATCAGAGGCTTTCATTCCTCGCCAACTATTGTACTGCATCCCCTCTTTAAGATGCTTGTTGTACACCTCTTTCTGAATATCTTCCCCATAACGGCAAATTTCGCTCGCTACGCTGATTGTGATTTCGTCCTGTTCCAAAAGCTGTGCGATTTCGGGCATTAAGGAAACGAATTTAAGGCGTGTGCGGATATAGCTTTCGTTTTTACCGAACTGCACCGCCAAAGACTGCACATCGTGGCGACCACTATCAATGAGCTTTTGGTAGGCATTTGCTTCCTCTATCGGGGTAACATCCTTGCGCTGGAGGTTTTCAGTTACCGCCATTTCTTCGGCAACTTCGTCTGAAATTTCCATAACGACAGCCGGAATGTCTTCCAATCCTGCCATGAGGGAGGCACGATATCGGCGTTCTCCAAAAACAATCTCAAAGCGGTTGTCTTCTATTGGGCGTACTCCAATAGGCTGTAACACACCCTGCTGACGAATACTCTCGGAAAGTTCTGCAAGGCTCGCTTCGTCAAAATTCTTACGTGGGTTGTAATTGCTCGGCTGCACGTTTGCCAATGCTACCATTGTGATGTTTTTCTCTACTGATTGAATTGCTGTTGCTTCCATAATCATAAAAATTTAATTGGTTTTAATATTTAATTTTTTATTTTCCCTTTGTTCGGTTCTCTTTTCTGCCTGAACCGCTTGGGATTTACAGATGCTTTACAAGGACTGACGAATAAGCGATTTCCGACGCTTTTTCCGGAAAATTACTCTTTCGCAGAAAGGAAGAATTTTATAGGAAATGCACTTCAAAGCGACGGAATCAAGCGCGGCAGTCCACCTTTGCGTCTGGAAAACCAACCGGTGATGGCAGGAATGGACCGGATGAGTGGCATTAAAAGAATATAGAAAAGGAAGAATACGCTGAAAGGCGGATGGTAAAACGGATGGAACTATAAAGGGATGATTAACGATACAACGGGACAAGCGGAAGGACGTAAGACCAGACGGTGTAAAACAGGAATGGAACTTACCGGATAAAAATCCTTTGAGCCATTTCGCTAAATAAATCTGTATCAATTGCCTGTTTTACCAGAAATTTGCATTATTTTTGCAGTAACGAAACAGCCGTTTCGGAAACAGCCGTTTCGGAAACAGCAATAAAAAAGGATAAGGATATGAGATTTTTTGACAGGACAGAAGAAATAGCCTCTCTTCGCAAGATTCGCGAAATGGCCAAAAACAATGCTCAGTTTACAGTGGTAACGGGACGTCGCCGTATCGGTAAGACATCACTCGTGTGGAAGGCATACGAGGACGAACCGATTCTCTATTTCTTTGTTGCCCGGAAAGCCGAAGGCGATTTGTGTGAGGATTACCGGCTTGAAATAGAGAACAAGTTGGGAGTCCCAACCATGGGGCGGGCAGAACACTTCACCGATGTGTTCGAGTACCTGATGAAACTTTCGGCAGAACGTCCCATCACACTCTTTATCGACGAGTTCCAGGAGTTTTTCCGTGTGAACAAATCGGTGTTCAGCGATATGCAGCGCATCTGGGATCTATACAGCCCGAAGTCCCGTATTAACCTGATTGTCTGTGGTTCGATTTATTCCATGATGACAAAGATATTCAAGGATAAGAAAGAGCCGTTGTATAACCGGCAGTCGCGCTTTATGACTGTGCGTCCGTTTACCCCAACTGTTCTGAAAGATATTCTTTCGGAATACAACCCCGGCTACACGGCAGAAGATCTGCTGGCCTTGTACGCTTTCACGGGCGGTGTGGCGAAGTATGTACAACTACTCGTGGATGCAGGAGCAACAACCAAAACGACTATGCTCGACCAGATTATAAAGGCCGACTCCATATTTTTGGGCGAGGGTAAAGCGATTCTTATCGAAGAGTTCGGCAAGGATTACGGAATCTATTTCTCCATACTATCGGCCATTGCACGAGGAAAAACATCCCGTTCGGAAATTGAAAACGTGGTAGGCAAGGAAATCGGCGGTTATCTTACCAAGCTGGAGAAAGAATACGAAATCATATCGAAGAAGCAACCGCTGTTCGAGAAGAGTTCCGCCAAGAATGTCCGGTATGTCATCGAGGATAATTTTTTCACGTTCTGGTTCCGCTTCATCTACAAGTACAGCTATATGCTGGAGATAGAGAACTATGGAAGTGTGAAGATGATTATAGGTCGGGATTATGAAACTTTCAGCGGTCTGATGCTTGAACGTTACTTTAAGCGTGTACTGATAGAACGGCAAGTCTATACGCGTATCGGAGGCTGGTGGGACCGCAAGGGTGAGAACGAAATAGACATAGTAACTGAAAACGAACTGGACGATACGGCGACATTTTTCGAAGTCAAACGCAAGGCCGAAAATATCGACATGGAAAAACTGGAAGCGAAAGCAGCCGCTTTCATGCGTGCAACGGGAGAGTTCAAAGGTTATTCCCTGTCATACAAAGGGTTGTCAATGACTGATATGTAGCAATACATATCGGCATAACGTACTAACAGAAGTCACTGATTTAAAAGAACGGGAAGCGAGGAACATACCCTCACTTACCGTTTTTTTCCAAATACTCCTTCATCGCCTCATTTACAATGTCTCTCAATGACATATTCTTCTCAATAGCAAGGAATTTCATACGCGTATGAACACTCTTGTCGATAACGAAATTGCAATGTACCGCAGGCTCTTTTTCAGTTTTAAGCGGTGTGGCTTCCTTCTTTTGCGGAGATTTCTTCGTGGATGACAGCAATCCGTCCAGTCCGCTTTTCATACTGTCTTTCAATAAATCACTCTTGCCCATATTGTCTTATTTTAATTTCAAAACCTCTTGTGCCAAAGCTATATAATCTTTGGCTCCATTGCAGTTCTTATTGTACTCAAAGACGTTCTTTCCCTTTATAGGAGCTTCGGCCAGTGCCACATTGTCCCGTACAATCGTTTTGAACACTTTATCACAGAAAGAGTCATTGATAATTTCAGCTACGCTCTTGTTGAGTGTCTTGCGCTTGTCAAACTGAGTAATAACAATGCCACCAATACTCAGGTTCGGGTTCAGGCGTTCCTTGACAATCTCAATTACGCTTGTAATCTTCGCCATTCCGCGCATGGCGAGGAATTGTGCCTGCACCGGAATAATCAGAAAGTCCGCTGTGGTAAGGGCATTGAGTGTCAGCAAGCCCAGTGAAGGTGGACAGTCAATCAGGATGTAGTCAAACTTCCGACTGTCAAGCAACTTCGTAATCAGTCCTTTCAGTATCAACTCACGTCCCGGCTCGTTTATCAGTTCGGATTCTGCCGCCGACAGGTCGAGACAGGACGGCACAACAGCAAGTCCGTTCTCCAGTTCGATAACCGGTAAGGGATATTCACCTCTCATTGCCCCATACACCGTTTGTTCTTCCTCAATGGAGAGACCACACGATTCTGTAAGATTTGCCTGCCCGTCCATGTCAATAGCCAATACACGCTTTTTCTTCTGTCGCAAAGCAGCGGCAAGATTGATGGTGGTAGTTGTCTTGCCAACCCCACCCTTATGATTCAAAACAGCTATAATTTTTGTCATAATTTGATGTCTTTATATGCGATACAAAGATAATACTATTCTTAGTAAATACTATAATTAGTATATACTATTTTACTAAAAAGAGTATTTTAGTATTTACTACTATACTAAAATACTAATAAACTAAATGTAGTAAATACTACTTTCAGTAATAGCTAACTTACTACTTTACTATAATTAGTAAATACTACATTTAGTATTTGTTGTTTTTCAATACTATATGCACATCATCAGAACGGCAAGTCTTCCTTGTCCTCTTGCGGCATAGCTACCGGTGGTACAGGTACATTGCTTGCGGCATCTGTCGGACTCTCTGCTTCTGAAGTTGTACCCTCCCGTTTTCCGGTATTGATGAACTCCAATGTGTCTGCCGTAATGGATAGTTGAATCTGGGAGTTTTCATCTTTATCCTTCCACAGAGAAGCCGATAATGTCCCCTCAATGAGCAATAACCGTCCTTTGGTCAGGTATTCGGATAGCCGAATGTGGTTCTCTTTCTTACTCCGTACCCTTATCCAAGTAGTAACGCTGTTTCCGTGTGAATAGTCATCTACCGCCATATCAAATGCGATGAATGAACCGTGTGTTCCAGTAATAACCTGGCAATCCTTACCAATGCGACCAATTGTGTGAACGTATAACATAATAAATTCTTTTTGTGGCAGGTGGTTAGTCCTACCGTTACCTTAGTTTATCATTTTTTTATTTTCCCTCTATTCGGCCTGTTTGCGACCTCCGGGATGATTTTTTCTGCATCCAAAGGTGGCAGGAACAATCTGGCAAGGCTGAAGAGGAAAAATACGCTCACCAGCGGAGAGGAAGATTTTTGCGCTTCACTTGCGGCTGAATGCCGGCATTGACACGACTGGGACTGGCGATTACCTTTGCGGAAAAATTCAATCCACGGCAGGTTGCACGGCAGCAGAAAAGCGATAAATAGAAGTATATAAAAAAGGAATAGAAAACGCTAAAGCAGGGAATAATAAAACAGGAGAACGGACATGCAGGACTAAGCTCCAAAGACTACCTTGAAACTGTGAATAGTGATATAGTTATATCATTATCCGCAATTTCAAGTCTGTTCGTGTACCCTTTGAAAAATAACTTGACGCACTTTATGTAATGCGCTACACAAAGCGTGTCAGATTTTTCTTGTAGCAGGCTATCAGTCCTTATACAGATGGATATAGAAAAAAATATAAAAGTAACCGACAATAGCTAATGTCAAATACCCCTTGCTCCAATGGCCTGATTAGACTATTAAGTCCATAATCACTTATATGTACTTTTTAGACTCTTTTGAAAGTTCTCGTGAATTTCTATGGTTATTTTGAAAGCAGTATTCTCAAGTCATTTTTATTGATACCCATATATTTGCATATTTTAAACTCACTTATGCCGTCAGATAACATTTCTTGAGCTGCTTTTCTATTCCTTTCATACGCTTCCAGTTTGTCAAAAATGGTATCTGTTAGATAATCTATCCATTCGAAAAAGACCTTTTCCCCTTCTTGAGTACTAAAATCTATTGTACAGGTTTTCGCACACCTCCTATGAAGTATCAGATAATAAATTCCTCCAATCAGATTCGCCATAATAGCTTTAATATTGATTTTCGCCGGTTTAAACAGATTGTCATAAAACGCAATCAAATTTAGATTCATAATATCCCGTGTTTCTGCTGTTCTCTTTGTCGTTTCATTGATAACCGACATTTCATAAAGTAACAACTTTTGCATTACAGTGTTATCAGACAAGTTCCTATAAAGGGTCTTGAATGTTTCCGCAAAAAACTTTTTAGGTCCCAATATGTTCAGGCTGGAAACGTCAATAGCATCATTGATCCAGAAATCATACTGCTTGGCAAGCCTGTCGTAAAGATTGTCCATCGAGCCGTATCTTCTATAAAACACATTAGCTTCTATGTTTGCAGCTTTCATCAATGCACTCAAATTGACATTACCAAAACCATATTCAGCTACAAGCTTTTCAAGTTCGGATATTACCTCCTTGTCTATTTGTTCATTTGTCCTCCTATTTCGAGCTTTCTTTTCTTTCTGTTTCACTATTATATAGTATGTTATAAAAATAAATCTGCAAAAATCAGTAAAAGGAAATATTTTTATTTTAGCTTTCGATAAACTTCTTCTTTTCTGAATTGACGATAATATCCCAAGGTAGGCTGTAAGTATTTATGCAGCTATTCCATTCTCTTTTCATTTGTTTTGATATAGAGCAATTGGGTCTGTTGCAAATATACATTTTTATGCTTTACAAACAATAGACAGAATATAAAAACTACGTTGCCAATAAATTTGCATTTCAATAATAGACGTATTAATTTGCTTATTTATTGCTATATTATGGGAAAAAATCTCCAATTTGAAAAAAAGAACACTTTCTACATGAAGAAAACTTACAGCACATCTACATCAAACCCCTGATAGTTTCCGGTTGCGATAAGAGAAGTCAATTTAAATGAGACCCTAATGATTTCATATAAAGAAAACTTCATGTTAGATTATTCATGTGAGAATTATAAGAATAAAGAAGCATTATATCAACTAATATAACTAATATGGTAGTCAACAAGAAAAGAAAAAAAATATTTTTATATTTTTTTCTTTGTGGAACAGACATCAGTCTAAAGTCATGTTCCAATTTTTGATATTTTTTCTCATCATATATTTTTAAATTGATAAAAGATAATATTATCAACAATATAAGCATGGGAATAGCTATAGGTTCTGGTTTGTCATATATGCAAAGTTGAACTTGGTCATCAAATAGAGTCAACAAAATAGAAACAAAAAGCAACACATAAGAAAATTGACATACCGTAACAACTACAAAAGAACGGTCAGGAAACCCCTTTGACGGTACAGTTGTCCAAATCCAATAAAATATATTATCGAAAAATGAAACTCTATTTTTTTCTTTGAAAGAGGATGTATTACGTTTTATATTCATTGTATTGTGGTATCATTTTCCTTGTCTTAATATATGTTTTTTATGATTGGGCCTGACTTTCATTGGTTCACAATAATAAGGACGGTCAACTCTTGTTGCATCTGCGGGAGTAATAGTACCATGTATTTCTTCATAACTTGGCGGGGAAATATATGGACGTTTTGAAACACTGGTTATGAACCATAAAATACCAAGAGCAATTCCAACTGGAGGGCAATAAGCACCGATAATATAAATACCCGTGTTCACTCCCATATTTAATGCCGCCTCGGAAAAAGTCTGTTTACCAGAAATCCATAGTGCTGTATCAATAATAAGCCCTGCAAAATAGATTTTCCTACCTACACCTTTCGCAACTTCACCTTTTGTTGTATATACTCTATTGGGATTACGAACCAAAGTACCTTGTCTGTTTATCTGAATATACTTTTCTCCAATGACAATAGGTTTTTGAGATAATTGCTCAAAAGAATTTGCAATACCATATAAAGACAAAGCAGTAGTTCCCTTGTCTATCAGCCCCTCTAATGGTTGCAATCCACTTTCAATATTTTTCTCATCCTTTATCACTACCAATTCATAGAAAGGTGTGGAAAATGATTCAGTAGATGTGGTATCAGATGATATGACATAGCGAGACCGCCAAAATACACATCCTAAACCTTCAACATAACCATTATGTAATTGTCGATTTTGGCACATTGCCTCAAATTGCTGCAAAGTAATTTCCATTTCAAACCTTTTTATTATATGAACGAGAAATATTTGTCTAAAGTGGCAAATATACAACTCGTTAATGTTTTACTTATTCTTGATGATATTTACCGTCCAGTATTGTACCTTCATAGCAACCAATCCTTATGGCAAGCTGCATAAATAATGCTTTTTCTGTGAATATGCGATATAGCATGAGGCTAAAAGAGTATGGCTCCTTTGGCTTAACCCTCGTTCACTTTTACATTAAAGTGTGCAAGAGCTTGTCCGATTTCGCCACGCTATTGAGGATACTCATCTGATCGGACACCTATTCTTATCCAATACTCTTTCTTTTCTTTATTCAAATAAGTGAATAAATGATTTACAGATGGACATACATTATGCCCATCTGTAAATTCAAAATTATTCAATACTATTCTTGATGATATTCGCTTTCCCAAATAGCATCTTCCGGATTATCGCCTTTATGACCGGCAAGCTGTATCACGAAGCTTTTTGCCGGGAAATACGGTGTGATGTGGATGTCAAGAAGCACACGGTCTTTCTGATTCGGGTCTTGTTCAATCTTCATAACCTTGAAGCGTTCGATGAGCTTGTTCGGGCCCATTACACTATCGAGGAATTTCACAACCTGACCACGTAGATCTGCTTCCGTGCGAGTAGTCCAATTTTCAAATGCCCGACGGTTCAGGAAGTCAATCAGTACCTTCGTTATATAGTCGAATACACGAACTACGGAGTAGGTCTGCAAGCCAAGATTATCTCCATTAAATAATGTCTTGGCAGAGAAAGCCATAACCTTGCTGTACTCGTTCACCATCGGCACAAGACCCATACGTTCAAGCTCGGAAATCTCGCTCTTGCGAAGGTCGAAGCGTACACTTTCTACTTCATTAAGTCCACCAAATTTCTTTCCGGCTACTACCTGAGACATTAAGGTGTTGTATATTTTTCCGGCAAGTGAAGAAGATGGCGGAATATAAAGATTTTCTTCTTCTCCAACGCTTTCCTCTCTTTGACGACCAAGCAACCAGTTACAGGTCATAATAGTATTCGATTTGAACACATCTCCACTCGTATGATTGGCATTGAAGAATATATCTACTACATCGTCCGGAGTTTCAAGGTCTTGGAAGTCTGTAACAAGAAAAACCTTGTTCTCGTATGCCATTTTAGACCACTTATCCAAAATGGCATTTGAGCCTATATATCCAGGAACGACAAGCAAGGAGTAGTTGCGACGCAGGTCAAGACGGTCAAAATTCTGTTTGAGTTCGTTGCTAATGTGGTCAGCGAAAATGGTATTGTCCAAATCCTGAAGCTGCTCCATGGTCGCATTGACAATGGTGACATTCTTCACCTTATCACTTTCCGTGTTCTTGTAAAAGAACGCAATAGTGCGATATGCGCTTTCAAGTTCCCGTGTCCTGGCAAGAGCATTCTTCAAGTTATGATTAAGAAGGTTCTCGGCGTTTTCTGCGGTTTCTTTGGCCTTGTCCCGCATTTGTTCGGCAGTGTCATTCTCACGTAAGAGTTTGAGCCATACGCTTAAGCGATTAACCAAGGCCTTACGTTCATTTTCCCACTGTTCATCCGTGAGGAAGATGTTGCGACGGGCCTTTCGTGCCGGATTAAGATTGGAATACCCATCTATGATATTTTCAAGAAAAGCGAAGCCACCAAATTCTTTGAGTTTGTCTATTGCCGATGCAGATGACTTTTGCGCCTGTTGTGATACGACTTTCTGTGAGGTTGTCGTACTGGCTGTCTGTTGTTGAGTTTCCTGCTTCATCTTAGTAAAAGATTAAAGTTCTACTTTCTTTTGATTTGCCAGAATCTCCTCGATTGATGATTCAATCACGTCCATAATGGCATTTTTGACTTCCGGATTTTCAAGTGCTTTCTGTAAAGCGCGGTTGGAAGTAAGCTGGCGAGTTATTCTGACACCCTGCTCTTTCTCAATGTCAAGTTTACTCAAGAAATCACTCTTCTCTTTAATCTTCTTGGCTCCGAAGTCTCCAAGTCCGGTGAATGTCATGATTTCCTTGATTTCATTACCTTCCGCATCCACGTGGCATAAGTCAACTGTTGGTTCAAAACGTTGGAACACATCTTCAATGGTTTCCAAACCATACACGCTTTCCGGAGCCGCAGGAGCTTCATCTGTCAGTTTTTGAACTATCAAAGTTCGGTTGGAGGGGATTTCCGCGATGGATTCGTTCGCATCGACTTTTACTTCGTTGCCTCCAATTCCATAATTGTAGATTGCCATAGAATTTACTTTTTAATATCATACTTTTTTTATAGCTCTCTCTTGGTTTTGTGACCGTGCGCAATATATGAATTATTTCTGAAACCGTCAAATTTTTAGGAGCATTTTATTGGCATCTAACAAGGAAAAGAGTATATTTGCGAAATAGAATAAAATAAAAGAATAGTATGACTTACCTGAAAATGCCATTACAATTGCAATCGGCTGTTGCCAAGAAATTGCAAAGGTGTTCCTATCAGGAATCGATAGCCCAACACATCATGCTACTGATTCTTTCTCACCATGGGGAAGTTATCGGCCGAGAAGACTTTGGTTCCATGATATGGGACCTTGAGTTCAACCAACTTGTGAAAATCAGCGATTGGGAGGAAGGAGTAAAAAACTCCTTAATAAAAACGATAGAGAAATATGAAAAGAGACTACGGAATGTAGATGTGAACGTCACCCTTTTGGAAATAGAAGAAGAAAATATAGATAAAGTATCTCATATCCGAAGAAAGGCACAAATAACCGTGACCGGAATAATGGATAGAACCAACGAGAAATTCAGTTTTAACACCTCATTATATATAAGCCCTTTATCACAATAATCGAACTATGTCAGACAAGAAACAAATTGCAATAAAGGAACGAATATTAAAGCAGGCTATGGAGTTTTGGGGTGTATCCGATATACGCGATATGGACCCCGTGATAGATTTGCTGCTTGAAGTTTTTGCCCATGAGTCCAACAAGCTGCATCAAGAAATAGATCAGTCCGATTCACGGATACTTCACCGCCTGTCCAGAATACTCATAGGAAACAAATGGTCGCTGCCAAAGCCGGCCCATGCGCTTATGACTATTACCCCCAATCATGGGGAATGTTGCGAACTTGATGCCGAAGATCATTTTTATGCAGAGAAAAACATATTTGGCAAAGGAGATATTCAAGTCTTTATAACCCCTTTGTTTTCCTATAAACTGGTTGATGCAAAAGTCAAAGCAATCGCATACAACGATAGTATAAGGCATTCAACCGATAGCTTTAGCACTCCAACACGCTTCCTTGGCCCTAAAAACCGGATAGCGGATTATTGCGTCTGGGTCGGGCTGGATGTGTCTAAAGAAGTCCTGCAAAAAATGGACTCTGTAATGTTTTGTATCAAGCCTTCCGATATGGGGTTGCTTCCGTTTATGAATATGGCTTTCTTCTATGACTGCACAGGAAACCGATTGAATACAAAAACAGGCCTTCATGTTGAAGATCCATATAGTAATGCGCACTACTTTGATGAAATCCGCGATTTTTATAGTGACCTATATTTTAATGTGAGTATAAAAGATGCTTCCAAAGAGAAACATTCCTACCGGGAAATGTTTCCCGGTTATGTGGCCGACTGCGAGGTCCCGGATGACTCTGAGAATCTCTTTTGGGTCAAGATAGTCTTTCCGGAAATATTCACGAAAGAAAGTCTTGAAAATCTGGAAGTATATTTGAACACATTTCCGGTTGTAAACAGACAAATCGTTTACAAACAGCATAATTTCCGTTCCACCGGACGAATTATACCCCTGAAATGTCCGGACCGTACACAATTCTTGAACATACGCTCGTTTCAAGACAACAAAGGCCGGGAATATGTAAACCGACTGAACCAGTATGAGGAAAATCCGACAGGTATATTCAGCCTGTATTTTGGCGACCTTGAACGATTTGATTCGGACAGTGCCCGCTCACTAATTTCAAAAGTGTTACAATTAATGAAAGAAGACGGGAGTGCTTTTGCCTCAATGAATCCGGATGCACTTTCGACGCAGCTCAAAGAGTTGTTCAACAAGATAAATGATATAGAGAAAGGATTGGAGGCCACGCTAAAAGGAGATAACAAAATAAAGGCCTTTGTTTTAAGTGTCCCCCAAAAGGATGCGACCAATGCCGAGATAAAATATTGGGTGACTTCCGGTTCTCTGGCGAACGGTTTCAATGAACGCACACTGATACAACAATTCAACATAGAAAAATATGACGCTTCAGGCATCATGTTGCGCACTTGTATGCAAGGAGGAACAACGCATGATAGCGAACAGGAACTTATTAATAGTTTAAGGTACGGTCTGTTGTCCCGGGAACGGATTATATCTAAAGAAGACATCAAAAGCTACTTGTTGCACAAGCTGGGAAAACACGTTGAATCAGTCGAAGTCGGTAATGGCGTGACTATATCTCCTGACAGCAAAAAAGGATTAATCAGAGTGACAGAGGTCAAGATAAAGTTTGGACAATTTGATAAAGATGAAATTCCCAATCTGGAAGAATTGGCCCATTATCTTGAAAAAGATTTGACTGAACGCTCTGTATGTAATTCAAACTATAAAATCAAATTCGTATGAATGATAGCAATTATAGCCCAAGTTTGGTGTCTGCCCTTAAGATAGCAAGAGGAATGGCACTTCAAGACAAGCATAACACGTTCGGCGTGTCACATCTTGTCATGGCCATGTTTGCAGAAAACACGGGTCTAAAGGAAATTTTATCCTCGATGCAGAAGGATGTCGGCTACATAATGGAATGGTTTGACACCCACCGCGAAATGTATAGGTCCAGTGGCACTTCCACAGAAGAAGTGGAACCTGATGAAGAACTGTCAAAGGTTTTGGATGAATCCGAACGGTCTAAAATAAAATTAGGAGCGGATTCCATAGACTCCATCTGTGTGTTTACCGCCATATTGCGTGAAGGTGTCGTGTATTCGCATCAGCAGATAGAGATGCTGGATGTTTCGGAAGATGACATATTGTCCCACTACAATGCCCTTACCCCGTTGCATTCTTATCAAGGAGAGGAAATGCAGATAACAGCAAGCGTTCCTTATGCCGACAACCTAAAAAAGCAAGAAACCATCAATGCCGGTGGCTTTGTCGTCGGTAGGGAAAAAGAGGTCCGTACTATTTTAGAATGCCTCGAACGCTCAGAGAACAAGGGCATACTGATTGTCGGTGAATCCGGTATCGGAAAGAGTTCCATCATCAACGCCTTTGTCAAAGATATTTGTGAGAATGAAGATGAGATGTTAAAGCAAATATCTATTGTCGGACTCAATACGGCAAAACTGCTCGCATCAACCTCGTCTGAAACGGAGATAGCACAAAAAGTTGTCAATCTGATGCACAAGCTCAACCAATTGGAACAAGCTGTGCTGGTGATTGATGATTTACAGGTTCTTTTGGAGAACAGCGTATCAGGCAAAGCATCCACACTTATCAACATATTAAGTGCGCAAATCAGCGAGGGAGCCGCAAATCTTGTTCTCACACTCACGAACGATTCTTACCGGAAGAACATCGAAAAGCATCCGATAGAAGGGCGTCTTGATATCATAAAAATTGAAGAACTGGATACGGCTACACTTGAAAGTGCCATACAATTACATAAAAAAAGGATTGAAAACTATTACGAGCTGAGAATTTCAGATGCGTGTATTAAAGATTCAATCGCACTCTCCAAACGATATTTTAAGGAACGCAGCCTGCCATCTGCCGCCATCGACCTGCTTGACAGAACCGCTGCTGCCGTCCGGCTATGCAATAAGAATGCACGAGCCAGTGTTTCTGATTTGGAAGCGGATTTTGAGGAAATAAAGAGTCTCGACGAAAAAATATCTGAAGGGCCGCTTTACTTACTATACCGTTCTGTATTCAGCAAAATCAGTGTCGTATTGACCACCAAACTGTCAGACAACTATGTATGGGATAAAGAAGATGACATCGCGATAAAAGCAGGACGTTTGTCGGGCATCATCAAAGAATTAAAGGCACTATCCGACCAGTCTATTGAAGAGATACGCTCTTCGGAAATAGAGGCGATTGTAGCGGAGTGCACCAATATACCTATCGGAAAAATACAAGCCCGCGAGAAGGATCGACTTTTGAGCATCGAGAGCAAATTGCAAGAACGGGTCAAAGGACAGAACCGGGCTATTACGACTTTATCAGATGCCATTATAGAATCACGCAGCGGACTGAGTGACCCCAAGAAGCCTATAGGTTCATTCTTCTTCCTTGGCCCTACCGGAACGGGAAAAACAGAACTCACAAAATCACTGGCCGAGTTACTGTTTGATGACGAATCAGCCATGATCAGATTTGACATGTCCGAGTTCAAGGAAGAACATTCGGCTGCATTGCTGTATGGTGCACCTCCGGGATATGTAGGATATGAGGAAGGTGGTTTACTGGTCACTCAAATCAGACAGAAACCTTATTCGGTAGTGTTATTCGATGAGATTGAGAAAGCCCACAGCAGCGTTTATGATGTTTTCCTGCAAATGATGGATGAAGGCAAAATACATGATAAACTGGGCCGGGAAGGAGATTTTTCAAATTCCATAATCATTTTCACCTCCAATATCGGAAGCCAGTGGATTGTGGAACAAATACAATCCGGACATATTCCTGATTCCGGAAAGCTCATCGAGGTTATGGCACAGTATTTCCGACCTGAATTTTTGGGACGTCTCACCGAAGTGGTTCCGTTTGCGCCAATAGATGAAAATGTTGCCAAACAGATATTCAACCTCCATTTTGGAAGATTGCAAGAACAACTGATGAAACAGAAAAATATCCAGTTGAATTTGTCGGATGAAGCATTGCAACATCTGGCAAACAAAGGGTATTCTCCCAAATACGGCGCACGTCCGATTGCTGGAGTCATAAGAACTTATATCAAGAAGTCCGTATCTCGTCTGATTGTCTCAGAACAAATCAGGCCGGGTGACAACATCGTCATAAACTATCGAAACGGTGAACTGATATGGGAACAATGTTAGCGCAAAAGAAACCCTTGGAAAGCATCCAACGAAGTCAGGCAATAAACTTTGTCGCAGAAATCTTTTATGATGAACTTCAGTTTATTCTTGACCGGCGGCTGTTGGACCATACTATGGTTAATTGCCATGGTATGAACAGTCGTGTGAAATCCAGAGATGTATTAAGCGTTTCGGTACAGCATATCGCAACGACAAATGCCGACAAAGAATATATATTGCTGAATCTGGCAAGAAACAGCATCTACCATCAATTGCCGGAATTACTATTTCATCCATTGGTGCTTAGCACACCGGGCATGAGCAACAAGGAGATAGTTGAAGCCATCCGAGCCAATGAAAAACAGGATAAAGAGCTTATACAATTCTTTGCACCCTTTGATACAGAGTTTTTCAAAGAAAAGGTCCGTATCAATAACCGCCATCTGAATTTCTTTTCAGACCCGGACTCCAAGAAGAACTTCATCAAGATGATTGAAGTAATGGAAAATGTCGAACTATCCATTACTTCCCATCAGAAATATAAGCTGTTCCTATTCCTCTGCAATGCAGAACGGTATAAAGAGAACCTGCCTGCTATCGAGCAACTGCTTCTTATCGTTTTGGGATTGAAGGTGAAACTGCGACTGGAAGTCCATGAGATTAATGAAACGGTTTACCTTTCTGTCGGTTCCGGATGTGTCGGACAGACATTAGGCCTTAATGGTCTAATGATAAGTGAAACCGATGATTTGACGGCGACAATCATCCTTGATACTCCGACAGATGACTATGAGGAGGTAAAAACGCATCTATCCAATGTCCGCCGGATACTTGAATTTTTCATCCTTTCAACAAGAAATATCGAAGTTGATTATCTGGTACATGGAGAAACGGATTTTATACTCGGAGAAAACCGATTAGGATATAATATGAACTTATGAAAAATCTAATAATATGAAGATATTGCTATATTTCTTTGCACGTTATTTATTGGCTCCATTATTTGTAGCCGTGATGATATTTGTCTTGACCGGAATAAAAACGATCAAGAGCAAACTTAGCCTGAAGAAATTAATCATATTCATTCTTCTGGCTTCCATTGCTGTCTCTTTACCCAGCCTGTTCGGTTTCCTAAAAAACGAATACGTCTGGGGAGGCTTGACATTCACGATATTGTCCTATATCCTCCTTGGAGCATTGTTCTGCAAACTGTCAACCTCCGATTTGTTCGGAGCAATCGGTATTGGCAGTTCCCGAACAGCGGTCATTCTCACTCTAACCACAATATGCGCTTTAGGCGGATGGTGCTACTATCTGCTGTTTGAACTGATAAGCAAGCTACCTTATTCGCTATGGAACACAACAAATATCCTGTGGTTTGCAATCCCGTATCTGATTATGTACAGCAGAACCCTGTTCCTGGACATCCCGCATCCGATATATACCCCATGGGAATTGAGCTATGGTACCTTTGACCGGAAATATTGGGACAACATAGACAACTTCGGCTTCCGAACGGTCAAAGTCAAGATCAAACGGAATATAAAAGACCCGACATACGCTTCGTTGGTTGTCCGCCTACCCAATGAAATATCCCTTGGGAATTGGTTCAATTGGGTTATCGAAGACCAAAACAGGCGTTTCCCCCAAAACAAGATTGAAACAGAGAAGGAAGATATGCAAATCGGATGGATGTTCTATACCTCAAAATGGTTTAACTTCCCGTTGTTCATAAGAATACTTGACCCCACTCTGACGAGTGAGGGCAATAAGATTAAGAATAATCAAACGATATATATCCGGCGTGTACAAGTAGAAACAAAAACATCATAATATATGAAAACACTAACATATTTGCCTGTAAACTGGGTCAATGGTCTGAAGCTGACCAGCCAGCATTTCTTTGCAAACCAGTATTGCCAAACCGAAGCTCTCAACCGCGAAGCAGGAAGGAGTCTGACCAGTTATAACTATGGTCTTGGAGAGGTCCTTGAAGGGATAGGTGACAATCTTGAAATAGAGATTTCAGGTGATACCATGTCCACTCTCTGTGTCCGCCTGAAAAGCTGCAACGCAATCACCAAAGGCGGTCTGCCCATCGTTTATTACGACGGTTTATACGGGGATGAGAAACCCTGTGCAACCATTTCAGAATCCGGTCTGCAAGCCGAGGACAGCGAGTATATGGTACTAATATCCGTAGATCCGTATCACTTGATACCTGTCGGTGAACCGGACCCGGAAGAGGTGCCTTTGCATCACCCGTATGTCTTGCCGAGCATAAAACTCCATATCGTTCCCAAAAACCAAGTCAACAAATCTTTCTACAGCCAGAATTTTTTGCTGGTGGCAGAGGTATGCAGACAAGGGAATACCTATAAAATCAATCATCAATATATTCCACCGGTACAACATTCCGCTTGCCACGATGGGATTAAAACATTCATTTCCCAATTGGCACGTACCCTACAGTCGATAAAAGAAGACGTGAAACTCATTTACAGCAGGAATGTTGCTGACAAGCGTAGAGATACGCTTGCCAACAATACTTTTGAGCTGTGTAAGGCTTTCTCTGCCTTTTACAACTCAAGAATCTTCTTTATCGAGCAAATTGCCTTAGAGCAACCGCCGATATATCTTGTGCAGGCCGTGAATGAGCTTGCAAACGGTTTGAACTCCGCTCTTCAAAGTCTTTCCGAAACGGAAAGAGAACAATTGCTCCAATACTTCTATGAATGGACCAATGTCACACCCTCTGAATTTATCACGAAGATAGAGAGCGTAACCAAGCTTATGTATGACCATACCAATATAAACCAATCATTGCAGACGGCAGGGGCATTTGTGACACTGCTCAGCAATATGTTCCACAAAATGAGTGAACTGGAATACATCGGAATGGTTCGTGAGAATATTATAGTAGGAGACGAAAGTCACGAAACAATAGAGGCTCAAAAGAAACGATCATGGTCGTTTATAGGTTGAGCGATTAAATCATAGCAAGTATGGAAGCAGAAAACAAAATAGCTCGTTTGAAAGCGAAACTCCGATTTACTTTGGTATTCGCTATCGCACTGATTGTGACCACAACCGGAGGTATCGTAACGATTGTGACTGCACAAAAAGGAATATCCCTTCTTGAAAGCAAGAAGGCCGAATATGACAATGTGTTCAAGAAACAGGCAGAACTTAACTTCCAGATAGAAGAATTGTTCCGGGACTTGAACAATCTGAAGACCAAGCGGCGAAATTCAAGTGAACACAAGCACATGCAAAAATTGATAACCAAAAAACGGTTATTAATGGAAAATGACATTGCGATGCAGGCCGATAAAAGCAAGTACGAAGTGTATAAAGCTATGCTTGAACAGATCCGTGTCATCCAATCATCAATGGATGACCTTGACCGCGAAAGCAAAAAGCGTGAAAGCAACATGGAGCAACTTGAAAAGTGTAGAATCAAATATCAGGAATTAACCAAGAATAAACTGACGAAGCCATGACAAAAGACGAAATACTATGGGGAAACATCCGTTTCCTCCTACTGCTGATTTTCTCAGTAGCCGCAATTTATATCATACTTTGCCGGTATATACTCAACGTACCGACAGAGGACAGTTCGGAGTTGATAAACGAAATCAACCATTCCGAACGCATTTTTGAAATCCAGCATACACATATGCAGCAGGCGCAGAACATCTGGAATGAGATTGACTCTCTGGACTTCAACATTCATCAGGTACAAAAGATGGACGAGGTGAAGGATGGGATTTACCAATTGCAGCATATATACAAGGAAAACAATATGAATACGAAATTCCTTTTCGGCGTGTTGTCCTCCAGAATGCTTAAATGCCAATTCGACATAAAAGAAGAATTGAACAGTCTGGTACATAACAATGCACTGATTGAACGGGATTTGGAAGAATGTAAAGCCAATTTATAAAACATTCGCGATGGATAATAAGAAAACTATAACAATCATCATATTGGGACTGGTTGCCATGGCAGGTATCCTTTTGTTTTTGTTCCTGCCTTCGAAGTCGCACCTTGCCAATATTGACTTTTATGTGTATGACACCAATGATAATTTTCATTATGAGGTCAATGAGCGGTTGGAGCTATTAGTCAACGATACGGCAGCGATTAAAGGCAAGCGGCTCATTTGGGAAATGGGAAACGGTGATACACTGATGAGAAATACGGATGTGTCATACACTTACCGTAAGGCCGGCAAATATCTTATTACTTTGAAAATAGACGGAAAACACTCCGTAAACAAGTATATCAAAGTTATCTCAGGGCTGGAGCATGAGGCCATTGATTCCATACCCCGTATAAATGGAGTGTCAGAGGGTTATCAAGGTGAAGAGCTGGTCTTTTCGGCAGAAGGCTATGGTATGGACACATGGCTATGGGAATTTGGAGAAAGCGGTACTGTGGACGCATACGAGCAGCAAGTCGTGTATTCGTATGATATTCCGGGAGAATACACCATCTCATTACAAACCAATACGACGAAATATCCGGTGAAGCACCGTATAACCATTCTCCCACGCTTTGAAAAAGCAGAGGAACTGGTCACGGTAGATTCGTTGGTACTGGTACAGAATGATATAAAAAAACACTTGCAAGCCATAGCTGACGCCAAAGTCTCACAAAGGTCGGTCTATTACGAACATACGAATTATATCCGTAACAAATATTTTTGCATTGATGCAGACCAGGTAGTGGTCGTCATCAATGATGAAAAATACAATGACTTCAACGGCTATTGCCAAGGACTGCATTTTCTTGAAAGCAACAGGAAAAAACGTGTGAGTATTGATGATGTAAAAATTGACGATTTGAATTGCGTCAAGTCCATCCATGTGACACAAAGTTATATTGAAAAATGAAACAACTGAATCTCATACGAAATCTGTTTTCTGTGGCCGTGATGATTACTCTTGCGTGCAACGTATCTGCCCAAGTGTCCATCCGCGACAGAATACAAATAATGGATAGGGATATATTCAATTATCCGGAATTAACAGAAGCTCCTGTCAAAACAAAGAAAAGCAAGACAAACAGAATTGTCTATTCGGACAGGACTGGAAATCAAAGTTATGAAGACCCGTATTTCCAGCGTAAGCGGTCTTCACACGGGATTGGCACACCCTATTACATAGTAGGTGAAAAGAACGGAACCTACAAGCTCGTTCAGGCTGACCCAGACATTACAGGCAAGCCCAAGTCGATAATAGGTTTCCTGTATAACAGCAAGAGACACTTTAAGGAACCCCGTAAAGTCAATTATGCCGGATGGATACCATCGGAAAATGTACTGATGTACGATCATGCCCGTATCAATCCCCACAACAACCAGCCGATAAGGTACCGTATAGGCATAAACAGCATTAACAAGCTGTTCGATATCCATCAATTCTTCAATGGAGATACCCTGAAAATATACGGAGAGCCGTTTTTGAAAACAACAACGGATGCGGTAGTTGTCAGCGGAGAGGTTGTTTACCTATACAAGTTAGACAAGAGCGGCAAATCCGCATTGATTTCCAATGTTCCCGCATTATCAGACAGTACCAAACGCTTTTTAGGGTGGGTTCCCGCTGACCTTCTTGCAGAAGTCGGCCAAAATGAGGTGTATCATATTGATTATTCACGATACCGTGATTCTTTGTTGTGTGCTGTCAACCTAATGTATCCCGATACGTTGGCATTACATAATGCGAATATTCAGGGTACGATGTTGTTCAATCTGGATGGAAACCCGGCAGGGCCTATGACGAGTGGGAATATCCGGCTGAACTATCCTTTGTCCGTCTGGGACAAGAACTGGAATAAGATTATCAATATCAAAGGCGGAGACATCATGGTTTCCGATGTCCGAAAGATGGAAGCGGAAAACAAAAACGTGAACATACATGTACTGTTCAATGATGCCGACCTGCCTTATCTATCCCCATATATCAATGTACTACAGAACCTAAAGCTGAAAATGAAGCCCGGATATGACTACACTTTCTCAGCAACTTGCATATCCTCCAACGGAGAAAACAGACATTTGGCCCCAACCAAGGACTTTTCAGCCTGGCTCGACTATATCAAACAATCCATTTCTTCCAAACGGAAAAACGAGCAAGAGGAACAATCATCGTTTTACGGTTTTAGCGGGGCTATCAAACAAATCTCCCGTTATGATAACGAAAGCCGTTTCAGCAACAATGTACTTGTCATTTTAGGGTCAAAGCAAACTTTATCCTTGCACGAGCAACAACTCTCGTGGCTGGCAACCCAACCGGCAAGGCTTCTGTTTGTCCAGATAGACAGAGCGTCAGGCACTTCTTATCAGGACTTCCTATTGCAGGCCAAATCCATTCTGGACAGCCATTCTACGAAATACATAGACCATATATCCAATTATATCGCAGACAGCAGACTGGTAAAGACGGAGCTGTTCAAGAACATAGAAGCTACGGATGCCAACTTATACCTGTATGATGCTCCATACAACAGCCTTACGGTAGGAGGAATCTTATTCCCTAAAGGTAGAAACAGACTGGAAAGCAACGCTTTGGAAACAGCCTTGGATTCCGTATTATGGCAATCTTTCGAGACGGACAGCCTACTGTTGCACTCACTTAAAGATTATGAGCGAAATATAGGTGTCCTAAGAAGCCGTCCCACATCCGAACTGACGCATATATTCCATCATACGGAAAATCCTGACAGTATGAGCCTTGACGATATAGATAGAAACAGCGTGAATGACACCTACTATATAAAGGCCTCCGTAGCGGACAGTATAATGGACGGGTATGAATATGGATATCTACTCGATGACAAGGAAGTGATGGAACTATTGCAAAGCTACAGGGGACTGCTCCCGGAGTTCTCAGATAACATAGGGAAAAAGGAGCTAAGAGTGCTTCGCAAGCAATTTAACCGGCAAAAGAAAAGTATAAACAGAAGTTTCTATCGAAAAGTATTGCCCAGAAATCCATATTTGGCTCAAATCTTTTATTGTAAGACGGGAGTCATGACCAATGACAGCCTTTTAAATTCAACAAAGGTGAAGAAACTAAAGAAAAGAAAGGTTGAACTGACGGACTTTAATAGTGGCTATACAACCCTGATTTCAAAGATGAAGAGACTGGAAGACATATATCAACGCAACCTTTTCAGACCTGTATTCATCGCCGGCAAGAAATATTATTTTATTCCGAAACAATTAATACTGTAAATAAAATGGAACCAACAAGAGAACAACTACAGGCAGAGATTCTTGAAATCCTATATCAGAAGTGCCTCCAGAAGCCAATATGGGTATCTTGTGCAGAAATATTTTGGAGCATCAGCAACCTCAAGGTATCAGAACGGAGTGTCAAGGACGTTCTTGACTGGCTGGTAAAAAACGACCTTGTAATTTATCAAGCGGATAAATACCAGATTGCCAAGCGCGAATTTATGGATATATCAAGACGTAAGGCTCTTGAGAAAAAAGAGACCGAAGAAAATGCCGAAGTCCGGACTGTGGAGTATGGAACATCCATTCCGCCTCACACGATGAACCATCATCCATGGCTTGAACGAGAGTACCAACACCCTGTCGCGAAATCATCAAACACAATGTTTGCCATCATAGCATTAATAGCCTTTCTGATCAGCGGCACACTTGTTGGCATACTCCTGTTCAACAGCTTCGCAACGGAACGGCGCAATAATGCAGAACTGACATACCTTCCGGACAGCATACAGGTTCCCTCGTTACAGGTAAGCACGCCCGGATATATCCGTGACGCATATACGACCAACCGCAACTTCAAGAACATCCAAACTTCGCTGGAGACACAGCAACGGATTAATTCTGAACTTATGGATATCTGCAAGGCTCAACAATCCCAGATTAATATACTGACAACTTGCTCCAAACAACAAGCGGCGGACATCGAACATTTGGAAAAGGAACGGAAAATCTACACATGGATGATTGCTCTTGCACTCCTGGTATTAAGTTCATTGCTCATCTGCCGATACGGGCGTAAGAATTAGGACATACGCAAACATTCAGACTGCATAGTCAATCTGCTAACGGTATCTGCCACTTTCATGCGGTGGATACCGTTTTTCTGCATTCCGGCAGCAGTTTGCTTCCCGACGGTTTCGTCCGTTCCTGATGAAATTTCTTCTACAAGTGTTATTGTACAATACCGGGAATCAATTTAATAGCGACACATCATCAACGGGGCGTGTTTCTAATCATATAGGACAGTGGCTTTATACACGAACATTAGTTTAAAACGTGTTAAAATGAAAATAACAGCAAAAAAAACGCGCTAAAAAATTTGGAAAAATGAATATAAGCACTTATATTTGCTCACATCAAAGATGATGTTTTATTTTCTTCTCTTTTTCCCACAATAAAACTGAGTCATCCGGAGGCTGAGAGGAAATTTCAAAAAATCGTTTTTGAGGTTTTCTCTTTTTTGCATCTATACCGGTTAGGGCGCAAGGACGGAGAAACCGAAGTAAAATAATTAAGTTTAACCCATTAAATCCAAGTATTATGGCATTTAGAGCATCATTGGAACTTAACAACAAGGAATTTGACGTCCTTTATTCAAACTATGAGTTTAGTCGTAACACGGACTCTAAAGGTATGCCCTCTTCAAGCGTATTGGGCGGTCGAGTAAAAGCAACCATCGAATCAACAGAAGACACTTCGGTCATCGAAGCGATGTTGAACAGTCCTTTCAAACCTGTAGAAGGAAAGATTATCTACAAAAAAACGGAGGAAGATGCCAAGATGAAGGAGATCCAGTTCAAGAACGCATACATCGTTCACTACTCGGAAACTCTGGACGCGAACAACGATGTGCCTATGACAATCACCATTACGTTCTCCGCTGAAGAAATCATCGTCGGCAGCGCAGCTCTTGACAACCGTTGGCCGAAGAAATAAATCGGCGTACATAGGTAAATCCTAAATCAAAACATTTGTCAGGCCGTCCGACGGACTTCCGCCGGGCGGCTTTGGCAATTTGGATATAAACCGTCAAATATAATGCCGCCATGCTGGAACAAAAAAAAGTCACATTGGAAATAGCCGGCATACCCATGCCGTCGTTTGTGCAGTTGATGCTCAAACAGAGCATCAATGAGCATCACTACTTTGAGATAACGCTGGATATCCAAGCCATAGAAGCCTATGGTGTGGAAATCCCGGAGGCGTCAAAAGACTGGGTTGGGAAAAAAGTAATCATGGACTTCGGCGGCACTGTTTTTGTCGGCGTGGCCACCATGGTGGGACTTCATCGTTCCGGTGGAACACACGGAAATATAAAAGTGACGGGATATTCGTCAACATTCCTATTGGAGTCAGACCACACTTGTGCCTCATGGTGCAACAAATCCTTGTCTGACATCGTTAAGGAACTTACAGACAAGGCGGGAGTGCAAGCTCTTGTCAATCCGGAAACGAAATCGAAGCTGGAATACGAATGCCAGTACGAGGAAGCCAACTTCAGATTCATACAAAGGCTTGCCCGCCAATATCAGGAATGGCTCTACTACGACGGACAGAACCTTGTATTCGGGAAGCCACAGGCCGGCTCGACGACCAAGCTGACATACGGCGAGGAACTATCCGTGCTCGATGTCTGCTCGCAGACACTTGCCCGACCAATAAAGGGAAGTTCTTACCATTCGGTGAACGACCAGACCTATAACGGCCAATCCCCCGATACCGCAGCCGGACAAAACACATTGGGACAAGCGGCCTTTGAGTCGTCATTGGCTTTGTTTACCGCTTCCGCTGTCCAACGGGCGGAGCCGCGCATAACCAATAAGGGTGAACTTGACGCCTATTTCCAACGCAGGCAGCAAAGCGACAGCGCCGCATCCAGTTTCATCACCGGGGAAAGCGATTGCCGCATCCTCACGGTGGGCAGTATCATAGATGTCCATACCGCTATCCATACAGGAATAGGTATCCACGTAAAAAATAGCATCGGCACCTATATCATTACGGAAATAACCCACGTAGCCGGTATGGGTGACAGTTACCAGAACTATTTCACCGCACTTCCGTCTTCTATTCCCACCCTTCCATGCCCGGATGTACCTCTGCCTGTTGCTCATACACAGCAGGCCGTGGTTGTCAGCAACGAGGACCCGAAAAAGTTAGGCCGCGTCCAAGTCAAGATGAACTGGCAGACCGGCCCGATGCAAACCTCGTGGATACGGGTGCTCACTCCTGACGCAGGTACAAGCGACAAAGTGACCACAAACAGAGGATTTGTATTCATACCCGAAAAGGGAGACCAAGTCATGGTGGCATTCAGATATGATGACCCGAACCGTCCGTTTGTACTTGGCAGCTTATTCCATGGAAAGTCAGGCACCGGTGGCGGCAGTTCAAACAAAACAAAAAGCCTGACCACCCGCAGCGGTTGTACCATAACGCTTGATGATGAAAAAGGAAGTGTTACCATTGCAGATCCGACCGGAAGCACAATCATCTTGAACGGTGACAATACCATCACCATTGATGCAAAGGACAAAATAACCATCCATTCCAAAGAATTGGAGATACTTGCTGATGAAAAGATAAGAATTGAAGCCGATTCAGAGGTTGAGGTACTTGGTAAGACATCCACTTTTGAAGGTAAGTCCGAGGCAAAAATAAAAAGTGATACGTCCATTAAGGAAGAGGCAGCTACGATAGATATAAAAGCATCTGCAACACTGAAAGCAACGGGAGCAACCGTTGATGTGGATGGTTCTGCGATGACAAATATAAAAGGCGGTTTACTTAATTTTAATCCATGATAAACAACGAACATAATCCGATAGCCATAAGAATCAGCAACGTACAGGACTTATGGATTGAAAATCGGGAGAAATTTCCCGATGCAAAGATTTATTGTCTCGTTTGCGAACCGACTGATTATCAAATTGTAGAAGGATTCATACGGCTTGAAGCCTCCGAACATGGCTGCACGTCGGATATAATTGTCGGTTTCAAAGCTGACTATGATGATAAAACAGACTTTTATAAGTTCTTGATAAAAGCATGGATAGATTCGTTTTCCATGGATGTAGAGAAAAATCCCGATTGGGATTGGGCGGATTTTTCTTCATTTAAGTCAGAGTTGACATCTGTCAGTTCTCTAAGTGCAGATAAACTACGAGACTTGTATATTCGTCTTGTTACAAGTTTCAAGACATTTGTCGGAAACGACAATCTACTCGGCATAACCCTCTTCATATCCCGCATTGGCGATGTGGAAGCTCTGAATGAAGTAATAAAGGACATTGCCGAGCGACTGCCCGCAGGGGTTGCACTTATTCTAATTGACTATAAAAAGAGAGAAGTCTATGATATCCTGCTGTCTGAAATGAAAGGCAAGATATGCTTAATAGACATCCCCAATCAGAATATGACCGGTGCATACAAAGAAATTGCGACCCAAGGTAATCCACAAGATCCGAACGTAAAATATCGGAAATGCCTGTTTGAACTTGGAGAAGCGGCATCGAAAGGAAACAAGGATGAAGCAAAGAAGTTGGGACATGAACTGATAAGGCTAAGTCGTGAAATTGGCGGAACGGCATTTATGGCTTCGTCCTACCTTATGTTTGGGGGATTCATGGTAAAGTTTCATCGCGAAGCCGGATTCTGCCATGATTTGTTTGACAAAGGGATAGCTTTGGTCCTTCCCAAATACCATGATGAGCAGGATTGCGCACAAATCCTGTTACAACTCTATAATTACAAAGGAACTGTACACAGTTACAATAAAGATATAACAGAAGCCATCAAACAATTTATGACAGCCGTCAGAATAGCCAAGGAGGTCAATATGAAAACCGAGGTTGTAAATGAATACAACTATGCACTACTTATGGCATTGAAAAAAGACAGGCTTACATACGAACCGATCTTAAATGAGGCATTTGAGTATGGATACTCATTTTCTGACGAAGACTTAAAGATTATCAATCTCTCATTTATTGCCTCTACCTATCTTGACAAAACATACAGCCTTGATTCGTCAAAAAGAGACGAAATCTCAAAACGTATGTCTGACTTATATGGCGAGGACTGGCAGCTTTCCACAAAGGAACTGGCAGCCAAACTCGATGCGGAATACTCACTGAGAAACCAAAAATAGTCTGATTATGTTACTTGCGGACAGTCATATCACTATGGTAGTCGGAGTTGACGTCCATGTGACGACAGCTCCCCCCTTCAATCCCATCCACCCTTACATAGGTATGGTGATGGACCCCGCCGACTACATACCGTTCCTTGGCACGAACGTAAGCGTGAACGGGCTGAAGCGCGGCGTTTCGGACACCGGTGGCATGATTATCCCCCTGGCGCATATCCCGCTTGCCGGGCCTTTCGCCATGGCCTCCATGATTGGCCACGAGAGCATGAACTTCTTCGCCTCGCAGACCGTGTTCTGCGACGGCAGCCGCATGAGTCCGAAAGGTCACATGGTGATGACGTGCAACGACGTGGGCATACCGCTGTCTGCATCATTCAGTAAAAAAGGGAAAAAGACCAAACTTATACCGAGCCTTTTCGCCCCGACCTCCTTTTCCCTTCCTGTTCCCACAGGCAAGCCCGTCATGGTAGGCGGTCCCTATGTCCCCGACTGGGGCGGAATGCTGACGGGACTTGCGGCGAGCATAGGGTTCAGTTCCCTGATGAAATGCGCACGGAACAAGATAAGAAAATTCAACCTGAAAAGACAAATAACCAAAGGGCCTAACAAGCTAAGTCGATTCTTGTGTAAATTAGGCTTTGAGCCGGTGAACCTTGTCAACGGCGCAGTGGTTTACGAGGGTACGGACTTCGGCTTCCCGTCACCGCTTCCGCTGGAATGGGGCCGGGCATGGTACTCCGATTCGGAATACGAGGGCTGGCTGGGCCATGGCGTACACTGCTGCTATGACCGCACGGTGGAAAGTTTCGAGGACGAGGGCGTGACGATGCTCCGCATGGAGGACGGCCGTGCCGTCGCTTTCCCGCCGATAGCACCGGGCGGCGAGTTCTACATGCGCACGGAACGCACGACGCTGCGCCGCACCGAAAAAGGCTACGAGGCATACAGCCATGACAGCCTGCTCACATACCGCTTCGACATGCGGGACGGCGGCGCGTGGCGCATGACGCGCATAGAAAACCCCGACGGGCTTCATATACAGCTCCGTTTCAGCAACGGCAGGTTCTCCGGAGTGAGCGACCCTGCCGGACGCACGGTACACGCCGCCACCGACACGAAGGGACGCGTCACGAGCCTGTCGTTCGTCACCGACAAGGGAGAAGAGCGTCTGGTGTCGTACACCTACGACGAATCCGGCAACATGACGGGCATCACCGACGCCATGGACAAGACCACGGAGATGTCGTATAGCGGCCACCTGATGACGGAGAAGACCGACCGCAACGGCGACACCTACCGCTGGGAATACGACAGCAAGGGACGGTGTGTCCACACCTATGCACAATTTAAGCAAAAGCAACTGAAAGTGAAGATGAGAGAAATGAACTGCAAGTGGTTGAGAATGAGCAATATTTCATAATTCTGCCAATTGTCTGCAAAGCAAAGCCGAGCAGGATATTGAGTTATTTCAGTTACCAAACCGTTAGCGGTCAGTTACCGAAACCAACACTGCTAACGAGGTGAAAAGCAAATAGTTTGTCACCAGTGTTTGTTGCACTGTTCTGCACAACTTTCAATGACGGAGAATGCTTACTGATTGATTATTTTTGCAAACTAAAAAAGTAAGCAGATGAAAGTTGAAAAATTCAAGGTGCTGCTCTACCTCAAAAAGAGCGGATTGGACAAGAACGGTAAAGCTCCCATCATGGGACGCATCACCCTCAACCGAACAATGGCGCAGTTCGGTTGCAAGTTGTCATGTACGCCAAAGTTATGGAATCCACGTGAGAGCAGACTTGACGGCAAGAGCAAGGAGGCTGTGGAAGTGAACGCCAAGATTGACAAGCTGTTGCTGGCAATAAACTCAGCCTACGAGTCACTTGTGGAGCGCAAGACGGATTTTGACGCAAAGGCGATAAAGGATCAGTTTCAATGCAGTGCAGACACTCAGATGACCTTGTTGAAGCAGCTTGACGCCATCATTGCGGATATTGAGTCAAGAATCGGCATCGACTACAAGAAAGGCACGCTGCCAAACTACCAGTACACCCGCCTGACATTGGGATTGTTCGTCAAGAAGCGTTATGGAACTGACGATGTGGCATTCGGTGAGCTTGACGAGCAGTTTATCCGTGAGTACATGGACTTTTGCTTGGACGAGAGAGGTCTTGCACTTGATACAGTCCGCCACTATCTCGCCATCTTGAAGAAGACCTGCCGAATAGCTTTCAAGGCAGGACACTCCGAGCGTTATCATTTCATGCACTTCAAGTTACCTCAAAAGAAAGAGAATCCACCAAAGGCATTGACACGTGAGGACTTCCTGAAAATTCGTGACCTCGAAATACCAGAGCGAAGAAAATCTTTGGCTTTGACCCGTGACCTTTTTCTTTTCGCTTGCTATACAGGCACGGCTTATGCCGATACAGTTTCCGTCACGGAAGAAAACCTCTTTCGTGATGAGGAGGGCAGCCTTTGGCTGAAATACCATAGAAAGAAGAACAAGATGCTTGCACGTGTGAAGTTACTGCCAGAGGCGCTTGCCATGTTGGAGAAATACAAAGACCCGACAAGACCTACTCTTTTACCGCCACAGGAATTTCGAGTGCTGAGAGGTAACATGAAAAGTCTCCGAGTACTATCTGGCATAAGTATGGATTTGGTCTATCATGTTGGACGGCACAGTTTCGCATCGCTCGTTACGCTCGAAGAAGGTGTTCCGATAGAGACTATCAGCAAAATGCTTGGTCACAACAACATTCAGACCACGCAAATCTATGCACGTGTCACCCCGAAAAAGCTATTTGAGGATATGGACAAGTTCATCGAAGCCAACAAGGATTTCAAGTTTGTCCTGTAATATTATCACAAAATAAGAAAGGAACATAACAATGAGAAGTACATACAAGCAGTTTTATTATATCAACCGTGGCAGAGTAAAGGCAGACGGGACCACATCTATATTTTGCCGTATCACGATTGACGGTAAAGTGTCAGCCATAGCAACAGGTCTGTACTGTGCTCCCGAAGAATGGGACACGAAAAAAGGTGAAGCCAAGAATGCAAGAGTGAACGGACAACTGCAAGCGTTCAGACTAAGAATTGACGAAGCCTACGAGCAGGCAACAAAGGAAAAGGGCATCGTTACAGCCGAGATTCTGAAGAATGTTATTGTTGATGCAAATACTATCCCGATGACATTGCTTGCCACTGGCGAGGAGGAGCGTGAACGCCTTAGGCTGCGCTCTATCCGTATTAACTCAACATCTTCTTATCGCCAATCTAAGACATCGCAGCTAAATTTGCGAGAGTTCATCGGGTTACGAGGAATGAATGACATTGCATTTGAAGATCTGACTGAGGAATTTGGCAAATCTTATAAGTTGTTCTTGATTGGCAAAGGGTATAGTGCATCCAATACGAACCATAATCTTTGTTGGCTGCAACGCTTGGTTTATATCGCTGTTGACAGAGGTCTGCTGAAATTCAATCCATTGGAAGATGTCGGATATGAAAAGAAAGGCTCACCAAAGCGTAGACATATATCCAGAAATGACTTGCTACTCATTATGGAGACTCCTATGGAGGATAAGGCTTTGGAGTTGGCACGCAGAATGTTTGTTTTCTCCAGCCTTACAGGTTTGGCTTATGTCGATTTACGTAACCTGTATCCACACCATATCGGGATGACGGCAGACGGTAGAAAATACATCCGTGAGAAAAGAGCAAAGACCAACAACGAAGCGTTCATTCCCTTGCATCCGATAGCTGAACAAATAATGTCGCTATACAATACAGCGGATGATAGCAAACCTGTTTTCCCTCTTTCTTCACGTGATTCCATGTGGTTTGAATTTCATTCACTCGGTGTGGCTTTGGGTATAAATGAGAACCTTACCGCACACGTTGCAAGACATACATTCGGAGTAAACATGGTTACTTCGGGCATATCAATGGAAAGCATCGCCAAGATGATGGGGCATTCCAACCTGCGAAGCACCCAGGTCTATGCCGTCATCACCGATGACAAGATATCCAAGGACATGGACAAGCTGATGCAGCGCAGAGAAACAAAAGAAACTGACCAGAATAAAAATAAGGAGGACGGGAAATGAACAGAGGAGTTATAACTATCAGCGAGAGCGGAACGGTATCCATGCCGACCGATACTGTATGGATGACCATGCAGGAGATTGCCGACATGTATAATGTATTCGGCTACTATGTGCGCAAGGCTGTCAAGGCTGTATTCAAGGACGGCATTCTGAAAGAGCAGGGTGTACGCCGTCATGTCAGGAAGAACGACCGCATCAGCTATGATGTGTATAGCCTTGAACTCGTCATTGCGGTAGCCTTCCGTATTGACAGCATTGAGAGCCGAGCCTTTCGGGAGTTCATCATGCAGTCCGTCATCGGCAGACAGACAAGCCGCACTAAACTGGTCTGTATCTTTACAGAGAACGCAATGGCATAGACCTGCCATAAAGCAACGTTCCTTGGAGGCTTTGCGCCTCCAGCCACTTGGGCGAACCACCGCAGTGTGTTTTAGCATGGTATTAGATTTATACAGACCATACGGAGAATACCCGGCAAACACGACCAACTCGGTATAGCCAATAAAACGAGGCGACAACCTATAACAACCACACTCGGTAAGTTATACGTTGTCGCCTTGTTCATTTAACACACTCATCAAGGACATGTATTTCTCCTACACACCTTTCATTCTGTACGCCTCACGATAGTTAGCCATCAGAATCTTCTGAATGTCGGACTCGCGGTAGAGTATCTTTCCGCCAAGCTGGATATACGGGATGACACCGTTGTTTCGGTAGTCCTGCAGGGTTCTTCGGCTCAGTTGCAGCCTGGCGCAAAGCTCCTTGTCCGTCATGAACCGCTCACCGCCAAGCATGGGGCGGTAGTTCATCACGGCACGTTCAAAATTGTCAACCATTCGGTTGAGGTGGTTCACGATGTGGTTCATCCACTCGCTGTTTCTTGTCATTACTTCATTGCTCATAGTTGTCTCGTTTTATTGTTGATACTTACGTTACTCGGTTTACTTGCTGCTTTGGATTAAGTGGCTGTTGTATATTGACAGCCTAACCTGTGCGCTTGCGAAAACGCATGTCCTTTTTCTTGTCCTCCACTACTGCTACGATAGCCATCACGTCCTCTGGCTTGTAGTAGGTCTTGTGGCTGATTTGCGTATAAGCCAAAGTTCCGTTGTCCCGAAGCGTCTGCACTGTCCGTGGGCAGATGTTGAGCGTCTGACACACGTCCTGCGTGTCGAGCCACTTGTTCATGGTCTTGTCCTCACTGCGCTCACAGATTCTGTCCATGCGCTTCATGAAGTTCTCCAACTGGGCATCAAGATAGTTGAATGCCTCTTCCTCGAATACGATGAATCCCATACTTTTCTTTTTTCTAAGTTAATACTATGTTATATGTCGCAAAGCTCCACGCATATGCTGTGCTCCACGTTTGTGAGTGCAAAGATAAGGCACGGCAATCTAAAAACAAGCGTTTTCAATTTCTGTGGCAGTATGTTGCCGGGGTTTGCCGACTTCAACGCCAAAAACAACAAGAAAAATTTGCACGACTGCAACGAATACATGAACAATGATGAGTTGAGAAATACGTTGAAGTTCTCACAACTATCTCGGTATGCAAATAAGCAAGCCACAACTAAATTGCCACGTTACACCCAATCAGTTGCATGGCTGCACTCAGTACACTTACTTTGCACCCGACAATCGGTCAATGGTGCATACCGTGACCACTATACTAACAATTTAAACAAGTTAAGCTATGGCAAGAACAAAAGAAACGAAAGTGTCTCCTGAACAGCAGGAGAAAATGACACAGGAGGTGATGGCTTCGCTTCAATCATCCACTTATGGTAAAGACTATGCCCAAGAACATAGCTCTTTCTTTGAAGAGGTGGAGAACTCCGATTTAGAAGTTGTGACAGAGAATGTGGCTGCAACAACCTCCAGCATGGAGGACGAGCTGACGAACGAGGTTCAATCGCCACCGAATCCGCAGAAGCGCATCAGCGGCAAGCAGCGCAAGGCATCATTGGAGGAGTATCAGCAGACCTTCCTCCAAGTTCCAAGGATTGACGACCGCAAGCCAGTCTTCGTCAGTTCCGATGTACGAGACCGTCTTGATCGAGTCGTCCGCATCCTTGGAGGGAGGCGCATGAGCGTATCGGGCATCATCGAGAACATCGTACGCCACCACCTAAGCCTTTATGAAAAGGACTTCGAGGCTTGGCGCAAATTGTGAGAATTAAGGTCTGCGACCTTGGACGTGGATAGATGAAAGGCAGTAGTTCCAACTAACGTGTTCTGAGAGGGAGCGAGGTTATGTTTTGGGAACCCCAAAACGCCTCGCTCCACCATGAGGGCGGAGGAATTTTGCTCCCGGCGGTCGCAGAAAGTGAGTGTACCAACTGTAAACAGTAAATCGAATGACAAGCATACAGGAACAGAACAAGAGAAAGGGCGGAAGACCGCCCACAGGCAGGGTTCGCAAGCTGTCGAAGTCTGTCACGGTGAAGTTCTCAAAGCCAAGCTACGAGGCATTGAGACTAAGGGCGAGAAAAGCCAACCGCAAGTTGGCGGAGTACATACGTGAGTCCGCCTTGAACGGAGAGGTGGTCAGCGGACACAACGCTGAGACGATAGCCATCGCCAAGAACCTCATCGGTATGGCGAACAACCTCAACCAACTTACCAAGCTGTCGCATCAGAGAGGTTTCCATGAGACCCATGTGTATGTGATGGACTTGTTGAGAAGATTGAAAGCAATTCTTGGCGAGTATCGCCAAGCAAGCTCCAAATCGAAGCCATGCGGAATAGGCAGAAAGGAGGATACCACATGATAGGCAAGCTAAAGAAGGGCAGCTCTTTTGGCGGTTGTATCCGCTATGTGACAGGCAAGGACGAGGCGAAAATCCTTGCTTCCGATGGTGTTCTGCTCGGCACGAATGCCGAGATGATGCAAAGTTTTGAGCTACAAAGGCTACTAAATCCAAGGATTAAGAAGCCTGTGGGACACATCGCATTGAGCTTCAAGCCCGAGGATAAGCCACGTTTGACGGATGAGTTCATGGCTAAGATAGCCCTTGAATACATGCAGATGATGGGCATCACCGATACCCAATTCATCATCGTTAGGCATCATAATACGGACAATCCACATTGCCATATCGTGTACAACCGTATCAATAATGAGGGTAAGCTCATATCGGACAGGAATGATTACAGACGTAATGAGCAAGTGACCAAGGCTCTAAAATCCAAGTATGGACTGACTTACGGAACGGATAAGAGCAAGACTAACACTCGCAAATTACGCAATGCGGAGCGTGCCAAATACGAGATTTACAATGCCATCAAGGATGCCTTGAAAGTCGTTGATAGCTGGCAAAAGTTCAAGAATGAACTTGCAAAACGAGGTATTCTCTTGGAGTTTGTCTATAAGGACAAGGAGCGAACCAAGGTGCAAGGTATCCGTTTCAGCAAGGATGGATATAGCTTCAAGGGTACGCAGATTAGCCGAGACTATAGCTTTGGCAAACTGAATGCAAGGTTTGAGGGAACGGAGAACCATGTATCAGCAAAATCCAGCTCTACTCAACAATATGAGCAAGGTAGTCACAAGGACGAGCAGGTGCCATTCATGTCGGAGAGCAGCCAAGACCCTTGGAACGGCATTTCTTCCATAGGGCTTTTTGCTCCTGCCAACGCTCAGACCTTTGACCCATTCCCAGAGGATGAATCTGCCAAGAAGAAAAAGAAGAAACGCAGAAGAGGCTTTAGCCTTTGATGCAAGTTACAAACCATTCAAACAACAAAAGAAATATGAAAGAAGAACTATTGGAAGCCATCTACGGCACAGTTGAGAGATTGGAGCAGAAAGTCGATGAACTTTCTGCTTCACCAAAGAACGCAGGAACGGAAACGGCTCCTGCGAGCAGTGACACGACCAAGTTGGAGAAATTAATCATTGCTATGTTTGGCAAGGAAGAGGAAGTCAGAGGTAAAATATCCAAGTTAAGAGATGCCATTGCTGTTTTTGCAGACCTTATCAAGGTTGAACTTTGCAAAAATGAGCAGCGAAGCAAGCTCTTGGTTGATGCCGTCAAGCAGATGAGACAAGAGAATGATGTTTCCTTAAAGGTATTGCAGGACAAACTTGAAGTGATGAACAATTCATCTCAAAAGAAGGTAGTCACCCATCGCTTTGAGCCAACTTCAAAGTATATTCTTCTTTTCATTGGTGGCTTGGCTCTATCCCTTGTCCTCTCCATTTGGGGCAATCTCACCCAATGGCGAGAGCACCAAGATTGGGAGGAGGCTGACTTGAAGTATAGGGCATTGAAGATGGTGCTTCCATCTGATGACCCTAATATTTGCTATATCGAAAAGAACTTCACTGTATGCAGAAATGAGAACATTATTGATGAAGTAAAAAATCGTGTTGCTGTTTATGAGGATTCTATTCTTCAACACTATAAAATGGTTGAAATAGCGGCATATAAAGATAGTGTAGCCAACAGACTTTGGGAAGAATCAAAGATGATTAAACGTGTTATAGGGCACTCTAAATAGCTTTTTCATAAAGGATATAGAATAAGAATCAAGAGGACTGCATCTTAATTTTGCCTCTTGATTCTGTTCTATTAGTTTAAAAAATAGTAAGGTATTCTCTTCTTTTTAAAAATAAGATAATATACAATGTTGTTTTCTTTGTTCTTGGCATTTAATACTATTTGATTTTCACTTCTTGCCTTGTATGTAGATTCTGCAAGTGTATGATTAGCCAACAACGATTCTAAGTTCTTCAATAAAGTAGGATTATTATTGTTTAGGTCTAATTGTAGCTTATTAACTCCATTGTAAATATTGTTGAAAGAAAAAGTCAAACTATATTTTTCGTTTGTTTTTTCAAATAAGTAATGCCCTTTTTCTATGAGGTTAAAATTATTGTCAAACATATATAAATCATTTGTGCAATTATAGACCATATATACATATACACTTGAAGAAAAGGGGGGACGGACAGGATTGCCGACTTGAAAAGTACAATATGCATCTGTTATTTTTACTGTACTGTTTGCTATATTTTTTGTAATCTTGTCATAAACGGAAATTTTAGTTATACCTTTTGCTATAGGATTAATTGTTAGTGTATTTTGCGAGTAATTAATATTTAAAATAGAAGCATCTTCAACATTAATTTCATAGTCTCCACTTCCTTGTAATGCAATTTGACTTATTTCACCTATAGGACACTCTGTATATCTTTCCATTTCAATTTTGCTAATCGTATCTCTACTTTCATTACATGATACAATAAAAACAGAAATGAACACACTAAATATGATAAATCTTTCCATAATACCGACATAAAAGAGCGGAAGTCATAATAAAGACTTCCGCTTATAGAATGAGTTATATTTATTTACTATGAATTTCTGTAATTTCCCAAAAATTCATATTGTATGTACCTAAAGAGGTTTCAAAATCGGTCGATGTATCGGCATTTACTTTATAATAGCCATTATCTGGACCTCCCCATCCCATATTGGCATGAAAATACAGGTCATAATTTTTTAAAATCTCTCTTGTTGTCTTTTGGCATATTGCATACCCATCTATCACCCATGCATGTGACCCCTTTTTAGCTGTTGCTGTTGCTGCATGTGTTCCTCCCATTATAGCAACACATGGCATTTTCTCATTTACATTAATTGTTGTAAGTAATGGGTCTGGAGCATATTTACTATAATATTGTCCACAAGATACATAATTCTTCAAATAGTTAAGTAACTCTAGTGAACCTGTAGAACTACTACCGACTGTAGGAATAGATGTATCCTCATATCTCCCGTATTCTCGTTCTATATAATTAGGATAACTCCCTGTTTTCTCATACATATCCTTTATGAGAGTTGTAACCATCTTAATGCTTTTAGAATCTCCATTATAATCTATTGTAGGTTGTGCTGTTAAATAATCCCAATCAATATCAACATCACCGATTTTTATATTTGGCGCAACTGCGGCTAATGCTTGTGCACCAGCAATGATTCCGCATCCTGCAGGATAGTAAGATTCGAAGTAATATTTTTCACTAAAAGGTACATATGCTTTTGGAAGCAATCTGTTATAAGGCTCGTCTTGTGACCATTCCGTTTTTGTCACAGGACCGATTAATTTTATTATACGACTTTGAGGCTTTTCATAAGCAACTGAACGTGTTCCAATCTGCTTAGTATTGCACACCTTTTCAATATCATTCTTATTTAAGGAATCCTTGCCGAGAGCTTTTGCTATCTTCTTTAATGATGAAATTCTTTTACTCTCATATTCAGAAATTTCAGACACCAAAGTAGCCTCTGATAGCTTAAGCATCATTCCTGCACCTGTTTCATCACGATTCTCGAATTTTCCATTTGGAACATAGGCGATAACACCTGCGTTTCTTTCGTCTGCAGAAACAATAGCATATCCTTCTTGTCCTGAATTAGAAACTTTAACTCGACACATAGGTATACTGTCAAAACTTAATCCACCACTACGTGTAACAAGGTTTGAAGCATTTTTGACAAAGTACTTAGACTCTATTGAAAGTTGTGGAGAGCTTGCACTACGAGTATTTCCATTCACCGAGTGCGAAAAATCAAGCACCATTTGAAGAACTTCTTCTTCATCTAATGTTCGTGGATTGTCTAAAGCTATGCTTGCTAATTCCTCATCTGAAAATTCGATTTTGGAACTCGCAATGTCTGAAGATGAAAAGTCCTCAGTGTCTGTACATGACAGAAATGCGCAAGCGCAAATCAAAGGTAAAAAGATTTTCTTCATAATCCTTAATATTTTAAATCCATTAATAACTTTTGTATTATAAACGATAATTTTGCCAAATCATTGCACTTAAACATATTAAGTTTGCATCTTTTAACTTAATTAACACAAAATGCAAAACCTCGTATGTTAAGGTTCTCTAATAGTTGCATTGGACTATCATTTTTCCAGAAATTAGGTTTATCTTTGCACTCGTAATCAAAGCGTTCTTTGTATATTGCAAAGTTGTGAAAGAAAAAGAATATAGCTCGTTTCTAAATCGTTAGCAGTTACATTCTTTAAAGTACTTAACTCGCTGATATTCAATAAATAAAATATTTTGCTGTGACTCGCGGTGTGAAAGGTGAATCGCTTGGAAATTCCGGCGGCTTTGGCCCATGGTTTGATAAGCTGGTTGATACCAGAAGGCAAATCGAACACATGGTCGTCTGCTGTCTTGTCCCCACGTTCCGGCATCCACTTCAACGCTTCATTGGAGAGCGGAAGGTAAATCGGTTCTTTCGTCTTCTGCATGGCTACTGCCAAGCGGTATTGGCCGTTGTCAATAAACACATCTTTCCATTGCAATCCGATAATGTCACTGATACGTAGTCCACAGAAGCAGGAGAACAGGTAGGCACTTTTTACCCCTTCGTTCTGCATTGGTGTAGCGATTAATGATCTCACTTCTTCAATAGTCATATACGAACGCACACTTTCCGGCATCTTGGGCTTCTCCGATTTTTCCATTTCGTTGAATGGATTCTTTAAGATCCGTTTCGCACGGACAGCGGCATTTAACGCACCGTTGAAAATCTGGTAATAGGTATTACGCGTAGAAGCCGAGATGGGTTTTCCTTTGGGACGGTAGTTTGTCAGCATATAGTCGATATAGCCGTGGCAAAAAGTGAGGTCAATCTGATTTAATGTGAATCTTTCTCCTGCATACTCTTTCAAGATACCGGTAACAGATTTTATCTGGCCTATGTTTTTCTTACCACGTTTCTTCTGTTCCTCTTTATAGAGTTGCATCCAGTCCAGCAGATAAACCTTATCCTTGTGATTCATGATACCGGCTTCACCACTTGTCAACTCTATGATACGCTTCGATTTGATTGCATTTGCGGCAGCCATTGTCGTTTCGTTCTGTTGGCGGGCATTACGATCCGTTTCCGGAATAAGATACATTTTCAAATACTCGTATGTCCGCTTACCATTTCGGTATATATCCAGATACAAACTCTTGCTGCCATTGGCCAACTCCTTCGTCCGAAGACGAATCGGCTCCTTTACTTTTATTGGCTTTCTGGTCCTTGGCATATTTGTGTCCTTTTATTCGTTATTTCCTATCACAAAGGTACAAATAAAAAAACGAAATCAAGAAACAAACAAGAAACAAAAATGCACCTAAAAAGAGCAAAGCAACTGAAAACGTAGAAAACAACCGAAAATAAAAACTCGTATATAAATTATTGATATATAGATGATTTATCTATATTTATTTGGAACTTGTTTTCATTTTATATATGTCTTTATGATTATTGGAAAGTATATTTTGAAATATATCCACCTTTCTCTAAATCCTCATCAGCTCCAAAAGATTGAAAAGTATTCTTATCTCGTTTATTGATAGGCGTTCCGGTAAGGCCAAAGAAAAATGCATTAGGTAATGCATTGCGCATTTTTTGTCCTAAATCCTTTTCCTGAGTTCGGTGTGCTTCATCTACCAATAAAATGATATTATCTCTTTCATTCAGTACACTATCAACATCTCCGAACTTGAAAATTGTCGTTATCAGAATCTTGCGCTGATCCTGCTTGAAAAATGCAACTAACTCATCTTTTGTCTTTGCAGATTCTATATTAGGAATATCAGCACGAGTAAAATCGCCCGTTATCTGATCTTCCAAATCAATACGGTCATCAACGATAACAACTGTGGGAGCATGTAATTCGTTCTGCAAACGTAATTTTTGGGCAGCAAATACCATCAACCATGATTTTCCCGAACCTTGGAAATGCCAAATAAGACCTTTCTTCGGACCTTGTTTCTCTCGATATGTATTTAAGACACGCTGAACAATAGCTTCACCACCTATATATTGTTGATAACGGCAAACTATTTTTATTTTTTTGCCTGATGATGTTCCTGTAAAAACACTATAGTAACGATATATATCAAGCAGTCGGTTTGGTTGAACCAACCCCATTACGTTACTTTTAACCGACTCTATTGTACCATGCTGACGACTTTCATCATTAAACCAAGGTCCCCATTTGTCAACAGGGGCACAGATGCCGGCATATTGAAGTTCTTTACCTTCTGTAGCAAAGGTTAATATATTCGGAACAAACATTTCTGGAATGCTCTTTTCGTAATGCAGCATATCAATGGCTCCGTCAGCCCATGTTATCTGAGGGCGAACAGGAGATTTTGCTTCACCAACACAAACCGGAATTCCATTTATCAGATAAACCAAATCCAAACGTTTACCTCCTTCAACAGAACTACGTGGAAACTCCCATTGATTGGTCACTACACAATAATCTTCGACCGCATCTTCGCTAAAGAATCTGATAGGTATATATTCACCATCCTTTCCAAAAGGCTCTGTGTTTTCATTAAATAATAATGTACGAAAACGGTCATTGGCAGTCACCAATTCATCATAATTACCTCCACAAGTAATAGCAGCACGGAGTTTATAAATAACTTGCTCCGCTTGTTGACGTGTTATTGGATTTAACCTGACAAGAGCTTCCAATAGCCATGATTCAACAAGGACAGAATCAGAACTACGAGGTATATCCTGTGACTTTACATACTGCCAACTACTTTGGGTTGCAGCTTCTATGAGCATTTGCTCCACTGTATTGTCTTCGTTAAACATATCTATGGTTTTTATTGTTATCAATTTAATAATTAAGCGATTTTCCCTAATTCGTCACTCTGTATGTCATTCAAATATACTAAAGCTTTTTGAATGACAGATTTTGATTTGTCGGCTTGTCTATATATTGCTTCAAAACGCCTTTGTTCCTCCATCGCAGGCAATCCAACCATAAAATGGTCCAGATATGAAGCACTAACTCTTTTCTGCCCGCCTGTTCCAGACATATTTTTTGCAGCACGCTCACGAAATATAGGCATTCGTGTTAATGCTAACAGCCAATAGGGACTAGATATTCCGTTAATTGGCCGCAATACATGAAATTCTGTAGATCCCATTCCTATACCATTTGTAAGTCCATGTACAATAGCTCCTTTGCCATTCTCCATACAAGGTGTAATTTTGGCAAACAAGACATCATTATTCTCAAAATATGTAAAGCCTTTTTTTACTTTTCCATATTCTTCGTCAGTCATATCTACCAAATATCCATCCTCACTTACCGCCGGCATAGGAATAAAAGAGACTTTATCGGTGTCGCAAAGAGCAATGTTAGGACGTCTTGGATTTAGAATACAACATTCTCCTAATCTTTTCAACTCATTCTTCTGATTTAAAGAAAGAGGATTCCCAAACATCTCGATAAATTGCGATTTGAAGTCGCCAAATTTTGATTTATCGACCTGTTCTGCTATGAAAACGAATTCAAGTTGTTTGTCCATTGGCGGTAAGATACAATCAAAGTTTCTTAACTCAGTGAGCGGCATTCGTGGCATTTTAGTACCTCCAGCTATATCATTTGCATAATTAACGAACTGATTACCCCGCAACAGATGACTCAAAAATACTTTATGCAATTTACTAGGCTCTGGACGTAATGGAACCAGTTCTGTCGTTGCCATTCCAGGCTCATCTGGTATCACAACCTTGTTTAAATAAGGCCTTAATTTTGAGAATAGTACATTCCCTTCATCAAAGGATTGAACAGATAAAGCATTCTCAACATCTTCATAGACCTTCTCTATTATCCTACCAGTATTTGATTCTATCATATCAAGATTCAATAGCCAGATTTTGCCAGATAGTTGCTCTTTAGAAGGCATTTCCGGGGCGACATCTTTAATCTTAGCAGTCTTCCAACCTTTTGTATTCGTAACAGGATTACCAAACATCTCGATAAATTGCGACATACTAACCAATAAATTTACGGTGAGACATTTTTACATTTGTCTGATTCACCATAGCATATTGCAATGTTGTATCAAGACTTTGATGCCCTAAGAGATGCTGGACCTGCTCTATAGGCATACCTTTATCTATCGCCATTGTCGCCAACGTACGGCGAAATTTATGAGGATGCACCTTAGGAATATTCAATTCACGCCCCAAACGACGTAAACGTATTTCCACACCACTTATCTGTAAGCGATCGTAAGGTGCTAATAATGAAACAAACAGGGCAGGATTGTCATCTATCCGTTCTGCCAAATAACGTTGTAAATGTATCTTTGTACGAGCATCGAAATAAACTCGACGTTGCTTATCTCCTTTACCGGTAACGATGCATTCCCGGTTTTCAAAGTCTATATCGTTCCGATTGAGTTTGACCAACTCCCCGACACGCATACCAGTAGAGGCCAACAAATCAATCAAGGCTAAATCGCGAATACCTTCGCAATGGTCACGCATTTGTTCTAACGCTTCATCGGAGTATGTTTCTTTGACTGTTTTTCCGACTTTTACTTTATGAATCCGACGTACCGGACTCTTCACAATATAATCCTCATCCTCAAGCCATGAAAAGAAACTTGACAAAATGCGACGTATATTGTCTACCGTAACCTTTGTAGCACCGCTTGTCTGCTGATAATCATTTAAGTAATTACGCAAGTCATCAGTAGTGATATGGCGAATATTTTTTTCTATTTTCCTGATAGCATTATTTAATGTACTTCGATAATAGTGCATCGACTTATCCGAACAACCTTCGACTCGTTTAGCCGACAAAAAACTATCTATTAATTCACTATTACCACTGCACTCTTCATTGTTCTTAGACGACACGTTGATATCACGAAAGGCATAATCTAGCACCTTTCGTAATTGACTCATTTGCTCATTGTTTAAAACTCCCAGCATAGCCTGCTCTATGTCATTAATCAGATTCTCTATCATATTATTAATAAATTTGTTATCCAATTAAGCCGCAGCTATCAACGTATCTCTCTTATTCTATCCGTTTATTAAACTCTTTATGACTTTATCGATATTTTCAATACACTGCTTCAACTCAAATTTTGATTTATCGGCTTGTGTGAGGACCTCAACAAACAAGATTTGTTCATCCATACTAGGAACAGGAACTTTCATTTTCTTGATATCTGAGAATACGATATCAACTTGATTTGTAGAACCAGTTACATATTGCCTGTATATTTCTGCTTGCGTATCATTTAAAGAAAGGTATGTATTAAGCACTTCTGGAAGAATCACTGCTCTATCTGTTGACAAGGCAATCACATGTCCATCATTTATGTAGGTATTATTGTCTGAAGGACAAATAAATACACAACATCGTCCAAGAGTACCATTTCCAGTTGCATTCAAGAGAACATCTCCTGATTCAAGTATTCTCTTCCTAACTGGGATTTCCTCGTTGTGGTATTTTATATTACCCAAACGTTGACCATCCCAATGGATACATGCTTGATTAATCACTAAGACAGAAGAAGATTCAACATATTTTGGCGTTATCCCCTTATTCATGATTGGACAAACCGATTCAAGGGTTTGCTTATTATGAGTATTATAATACATCTCGATAAATTGCGATTTCACCATTTCATCAGTGGCAACAAGTAGTTTCTTATAAGCCTCCTTCAATCGATAGGCTGCCCATAATTTATCAACAAGAACTTTTTGTTCCTCTAATGGAGGTAATTCAAACTCAAAATCAGCCAAATCAGAAAATAACACATAAGGATTTGTAGAACCTTTTGATTTAGCTATCGACCAAGTCGTAAAATCCTTTGATAGCATAATGAACGGCAACAAACGTTGCTCAAATGCATGAGGATCTTTCGTTTCAAAAACAAAAGTAGTATTAGCACATACTCCTTCAAAATCAGCAACTGCTATTTTCTTTAGATATGTTCTTCTTGAACCATACAAAATCTGACCTGGTTTAAATACACGAATAAAAGCAGGTCCAACATCATCTGTTGTAAAACATCCTTTCCTATGTATGGTTAAATCCTCCGAATCCATATGATCGCCTGCAACATAGTATTCATACGGATTATTTAGACGATCTATATTTATCTTCACATCTTTAACGACATCTCCAAACTTTACCCTACTCATATTTTAGCATACTTAAAAGATTAGCAACTTCGATATGCATTGATCTTGAAGCCTCAATCCATTTTGGGAGTGATTCATCCAAAATGTATATTTCATTTGTTCCTTTTTGCTTGACATAACTTTGTATACTAAGCAAACTCTTATTATTATCTATATCATTTATATCAGCAACTTTTGCAAAATATTCTATATCTTCAAAATTTTCATAAGCAGAAATAATTTTCTGGATGTGAGTATTTTCTAAATAACTTTCAGCATTCTTTCTTGATACCTCTCCTTTTGCGTCAATAAAAATAACTTTACCTTTATGACTATCTTCTTTTCTATTTTTGCAGATAATAATACAAGCCTCCATAGAAGCATTAAAAAATAGATTAGGACCAAGTCCAATTACGCAATCTACAATATCTATTTCAACTAATTTTTTGCGCAACTCATATTCTTCATCACGAAATAGTACACCATGGGGAAACAATATAGCACACCTACCAGTATTTCTATCCATCGAAGCAATAATATGTTGAAAAAATGCATAATCAGCTCTTCCTTGCGGAGGCGTTCCCAAGAAATTACGTCCCCACTTATCATTCATGAATTTTTCACGATTCCATTCTTTGATTGAATAAGGAGGATTTGCCAGAACAATGTCGAACTTACGAAGATGGCTGCCATCCAAGAATGCAGGATGCTCCAACGTATCTGCACATGCAATCGAAAAATCTTCAACTCCATTCAAATAAAGATTCATTCGTGCAATAGAAGAAGTCAAGCCATTCACCTCTTGTCCGAACACCTGTACACTCTGCCACTCTGCACCTTTGTTGCGAAGATAGTCTAAACATTTAACCAACATACCCCCGGAACCACAAGTTGGGTCATAAATGCTTTCATTCGGTTGTGGCTGCAGTATCTCAGCCATAAGTTGAACGACTGTTCTATTCGTATAGAACTCCTGAGCAGTATTTCCGGCATCATCGGCAAACTTTCCAACAAGGTATTCGTATGCCTGCCCCATCTCATCGGCAGGACAAGCCTTTAGGCTCAACGTATATTTAGAAAAATCCTCAATCAACGAAGTAATGATATTATCAGGCATCTTCGCCTTATTGGTCCAGCCATCCTTAGGTCCGAAAATACCTTCTAATCCTCCGATTTTTCTACCATCCATTTCCTTAGCAGGATTGGCTTGCTCAATGGCAATAAATGCTTCGACTAATTTATTACCAACATTTTCCGTCACCTCACGAACATCTCTCCAGTGCGCACCATCAGGAATACGGATGGGGAGATCTTCTACTTGCATACCTGCATACTCAACTCCTCCTTCACACACAAATCCTTCAAACTGTTCATCATAAACATCGGAAATGCGTTTGAAAAAAAGCAAAGGGAAAATATACTCTTTATATCCTGCAGCATCAATCTGACCACGCAAATGAGTGGCAGCCGCCCAAAGGAAACTTTTAAGTTCATCGAGCGTAATAGGGTCATCAGGAAGACGATATTGTTTTACTTTTTCTGCCATATTGATTATGCGTTAATGAGTAATGAAAATTCGTTCTCCAATCGCTTCACATCTGCGTATGCTTGTTTGAACTCAGCCAACACTTCCGCATAAGGACGAATTTCCTCCTTGTGGTAAACCACATAGCGATTGGGCGAAAGATTATACTCTTTATCTCTTATCTCCTGCAATGTAACGATTCGAGAATAGTCCTCTTCATCGGAGTAATTTTGATAAAGTGAATATAACCTATCTATATCATTCTCTTCTAAAATATTCTGCGCTCTCTTTTGAGTTAGAATTTTGGAACCATCTATCATCAAAATCCGTCCGGAATGATGAGCCTGTTTCATTCTTCGTATTATCAAAAAGCACGGTGAAAGTCCAGTTCCATAAAACAATTTATCTCCTAATGTAACAACGGCTTCTATCAAATCACTTTCGACTAATTGTTTCCTTATTTCTGCTTCTTGATTTCCACGAAACAGAATACCTTGCGGCATTACAACAGCCATACGCCCCTTGCCGGAAGACATAGAACATATCATATGCTGAATCCACGCATAGTCACCACAACTATCACTCGGTGTGCCATAGATATTGCGCTTATATTTATCTGAACTCCATTCCGTTGCTCCCCAATTTTCAAGAGAAAATGGGGGGTTTGCTATAACACAATCGAATTTGGCGATATTACCACCTTGAAGAATTTTTGGGTCTCTCAATGTGTCGCCTTGCATTACATTAAAATCAGATGCACCATGCAGGAATAGATTCATTTTAGCAATGGCCGCATTCACGACATTCTTTTCCTGTCCGAATATACTTCCGCAGCAAAGAGAATCATCGTGCATATATCGTATAGCTTCGATAAGCATTCCTCCACTACCACAAGCAGGATCATATACAGTTTCCCCCGGTTGCGGATCGAGAATATGCACTAATAATCTCACAACAGAACGAGGAGTATAAAACTCTCCAGCTTGAGCCTTACTATCATCGGCAAACTTCTTCAATAATATTTCATAAGCATCACCCATTAAGTCCGCAGGGTAATCCTTATTACCAAGTTTTCGTTTTGATAGATGTTCTATCAGGTCACGAATCTTGCTATCATTGAGTATTGCTTTGTTAGTCCATTTCTGAGATGAAAACATAGATAGCACCCCATACAATGTATCTGGGTTTGCTATCTCTATCTGCCTCATAGCACCGACTATGGCAGCTCCAAGATTTTCTGTACGCTCTCGGACTTCTTGCCAATGACAACCATCAGGAATAACAAAACGATGTTGTTCTGGCAGAGATGCATACTCCTTATCACCACCACTTGATATTAAAGCTTCTTCTGTTTCTTCATCATAAACATCAGATATCCGCTTGTAATAAAGTAAAGGCGTGATATAATCCTTAAAATTATCTTGGCTTACAGGACCGCGTATTATATTACAGGCCTCAAACAAGAAATTGTATAAGTCCTGTGCACCTGTAAGCTCTTTATTTATTGTTTTTTTTGCCATCTAATAACTCTGTCAAATCGTAAATTTGATATCTCTTTACTTCATTAACTCTACAACATTTTCCGACAACATTGCATTCCCAGCATCATCTTTCGGAGCGTTCTTAAGGAACAGTACAGGAACGATAGTGTAGTTCTTAGCAAACGGCAACAGATTAGCTTTGCGGAGAAGCTCAGCAGTTAGCTGTTTGCCATTCTCCCCTGTTGTCCATTTACATTCTCCGACCAACAGATACTTTTTATCGAGCGATTCAGCCATCACGTCAAATTCAACTTGTTCCGGCTTCTTATCCTCATTGAGAACAGAGCCCCACCAGCGTTTTGCTTTGCCATAAACTACTCCATTAACAAGATTTCCTGTTACGGCATCCCGACACAGTTTTTCCCATTGCATACTCACATACTCAGAGAAATGAGCAGTCAAAGCCTGTTCTATGGGTAAGCGACGACCAAGTTCAATGAACGAACGATTAGGGACAACAAACTGATAGTAGAATGCCATAAACGGATCGGCAATCTTGTAGAGGCTCTTTTTCGCATTCTTTTCATCAATCCCGAACGGAACATCTTTTTCCAAAAAACCGAGATCAACAAGTTTCTTCAATGGACGCGACAGATTAGTTGCAGGTTCATTGCATCGTGCAGCAATTTCGGAAAGACGGTTTGCACCAGTACCGATATAAGACATTATTGTCGAAGTCTTGACTATATCCTTAACATCATCCTGAAACAGTTTTACCGGCTCCTCATAAAGAGTCCCATTTACAGAAAGGATATTATGCCACATGGCATCATCAAGCGAAATTCTGTTTTCCCTCAGTTCCCAATAGCGCGGCACACCGCCCCATATAGCATACTCTTCAATAGCGTTCATCGCATTAAGGTTCAATGCCTCCTGAATATAGGGTAAACGTATAGGGGTAAGTCTCATTATCTCATCAGCACGACCATAAAGAGGCGCAGTAGAATCAAGAAACAACCCATACATCATATTTTGTGATGAACCACAAAGCACCAGATTATACTTCAACTGTTTCTCATCAACAAGTTTCTGCAATACAGACGGCAGTTCAGGAGATTGCTCCACAAGATACGGAAATTCGTCCAAACACAAAGTAAAACGTTTGTCTGTTCGATAATTAACCGCACGAAACATCGACTCCCAATCGGGATACGACAACTTCTCAAAATCAGGAAACACCTGTGCTATCACTTTTGCAAGTAATGCCCTCTGATGTTGACCTTCCGAACGGTCTGCAAGGAAGTATACATCATTTTCTGACAACACCCTTTTAATAAGCGTTGATTTACCCAATCGTCTGCGACCATACATCACAACTAACGAGGATTTCTCTCTTGCAAGAGCATCCTTCAGTCGTGCTGCTTCATCTATTCTATCAACAAATTTCATATCCCACATTATTATGCAGTGCAAACATAATGTTTTTATGGCATAATACAAAATTTTAAGCTGTATTTTTTATCCTGATAGAGTCATTATCGACTTATATGCAGAAAAAAGTGAGTTTTATCTCTTTTTCGAAGCTCTTTTCCTTGTCTTCAAACTCAAATCCTGTAATGTTTTCCCTAGTTTGTCTTCTTTGGCCAACCACAGAATATCATCGTCAAGCTGTAAAGCATACAACACGCGCAAATATATTCCGATTGCCACTGTCGGCACACCTTTCTCTATTCGGGACACGGTCAACGGAGAACAGGTGGCACGTTCCGCCACTTGAGCTACACTCAGATTCCTGCGCAAGCGAGCCAGTTTAATCTGTTCTCCCACAACGGACATCTTTTGTTCTAATTTTCGGGGCAACTTAGTCCCCATTGTATTCTTTGCCATGTTAACTCATCATATAATATACAAAGATACTACTTTTTACTTATTTAATGATACATTACACATAAAAAATCGCATCAAAGCCATATAATCAGTCATAGACATAATCATTTGGAATAGAATTTCAAAATTAAATGCCATCATATTATTCATAAGCACAGTATACATCTACTAACAAATAAAATACTATTCGTTATACAGGCGTAAACAACCCCTCCTTGCTATGTCTGTTTAATATTAGTTTGACCATTCAAACGAAAAGTAACTTTACTTTATCCCTGTATTCATATATACACGCATTAAAGTAAAACTAAAAGAGGGAAGAAAGAAATAGCTATACCAAAATCGAAGACCACCCCAATTATAAGCTAAAAAATCCGTGAACTCATTTATGATTTTGCATCCATAATCAGCGAAATAATCACAGACATGCCCTATCTTTGCGAAACGGAGATTTAAGAGCAAAATAGAGTCATTTTTCTCTTTTTCCCTTCGTTTGAAAACAAACTAAGGTTAAAAGTGTTAAATCTTCGATTTTCGGCAAAAAAACAAGTAAATTTTTGAGGCTTCTATCTTTTAAACCATAAACTATTGACAATCAATTAGCATAATATGCTGCATCGGAAGCGGGGTTTCGCTGACGTTCAAGGCCAAGGCACATTATGGAATCCGCTTTTTCCTCGACTATGATTTACTTCCGTCGCATAGTAAAAACAGCGGGGAATACATGAACATGCTCACACTGGGTTCGTCGTTCATGATTGCGCTATAAGAAAGTATTTTTGAAAATTTGAGCCTTACAACAAACACCATCCCCGTACAATGCACTATATTTGCATCAACAAAAGGCTGACGATATGGAACATTTGGAAGTTTTTGACTGCTCGAACATACTTATCGCATGTTATTTCAACGACGACCGGGGATGCGCTCACGAGAACAGGGAACACACGCTCATTTATCTATGTTCCGGCGAACTGGAAATAGAGGAACGGGGGAAAAAAACCGTCTTGCATCCGGGCGAATGTGCTTTCATGCGGCGCGACAACCGGATGTGGCTGCACAAGAAGGTGGAAAACGGAAAACCGTACCGATCCATCGTGCTGAAGTTCTCCCGGCCTTTCCTAAGGGATTTCTATCGGTCGCTCGACAACCGGCTCATACCGGGAGATGCCAAGCGCGACAAGACAAGCCTTCGCGTCCTCCCCTCCGACCGCCCGGACATCCGTTCACTGTTCGAATCGGTCATTCCTTATTTCGAAGCCGGAGAGAAACCCTCCGAAAACATGCTTAAACTGAAAATGACCGAGGGGGTATACGTATTGCTCCGCACCGACCGGAACCTTTATGCGTCCCTGTTCGATTTCGTGGAACCGTGGAAGATAGACATCCTCGACTACCTGAACGAAAACTACATGCTCGACCTCTCCATGAAAGAAATCGCAAGCTACACGGGACGCAGCCTGGCCACCTTCAAACGAGACTTTGCCAAGGTCAGCGACCTGACCCCGCAAAAGTGGATTATCAAACGCCGTCTGGAAGCCGCCCGCGACTTGATACTATCCGGAAAGAAAAAAGTGACGGAAGCTTGTTTCGATGTGGGATTCAAAAACCTGTCGCACTTCTCTAAAATATATAAGGAGGCATACGGCGTAGCCCCGTCGTGGAGATGAACGTAAAATGTCGAACCCCAAAAACATATCATCATGAGAACCAGAAAGACTTTATTCATCCTATCACTGACTTTAATTTTTCCCATCATGGCAAAATCACAAGTAAAAATCCAACAGACCGCCGGACGCGACGCGCTCGGAGAGTTCGCCCCCGAGTTCGCACACCTGAACGACGACATCCTCTTCGGGGAAGTATGGAGCCGCAACGACTTGCTTTCGCTCCGCGACCGTTCCATCGTCACGGTGGTGTCCCTCATGTCTCAGGGACTGACCGATTCCTCTTTCAAGTACCATCTCGAATCGGCCAAAAAGAACGGGGTGACCCGGACAGAGATGGCCGAAATCCTCACCCATGCCGCATTCTACGCCGGATGGCCCAAGGCATGGGCTGCGTTCCGCATGGCAAAAGAGGTATGGGACGGGAATGCCGAAAGCGTGGCCGCAGGTTCGGTCGAAGCCTATGCACAAACCATCTTCTTCCCGGTGGGACAACCCAACGATGCATACGCCCGGTATTTCACGGGCCAAAGCTACCTTGCCCCTATCCTGAAGGAAGGTGTTCCCGTGGCCAATGTGACCTTCGAACCGGGCTGCCGTAACAACTGGCACATACATAAGGCCTCCAAAGGCGGCGGACAAACCCTCATCTGTGTGGGAGGACGCGGTTATTATCAGGAATGGGGCAAGAACCCGGTGGAACTCCTGCCCGGCGATACCGTCCACATCCCTGCCGGCGTAAAACATTGGCACGGGGCCGCGCCCGACAGTTGGTTCTCCCATCTTGCCATCGAAGTTCCCGGCGAGGATAGCAGCAACGAATGGTTGGAACCCGTGGACGAAAAAGAATATGCCAAACTGAAATAGATCTTACAAAAAGACATCTTGGTTGGGCATATGATTTTGCTCCGGTTGGCACAAAAAATGTTGTTTTGTGCCCGCCGGAGCATTATTTTCAGGACAAATTCTCACCGACATGCGAACATCGATGAAACAGAATGCAGAGAAAATTTTACTACCGTTTGTCCATACCCGGAGAATAAGCCTTGGAAAAAGCATACAACCCCACGAACGTAAACAATCCGTTCAACATCAGCAACTCATATCCGAAACGATAGCCGTAGAACGAAACGGTCCAGACGTCCAACAAGTAGCAACACACGGGTGCCGTGACACAAATCCACGGGACAGCCGCAGACCACGGTTTGCGCCGGGTAAACATACCGAAAGCAAACAAGCCCAACAACGGCCCGTAAGTGTAAGAAGCCACCACATAAATGGCATCGATGACACTGGAATCGTTTACGGCGTCAAAACACAGGATAAAGCCGACAAAGAGCAAAGCTATCACTCCGTGTACCCTCTTTCTTACCACCTCCGGACGGGCAAACCTCCGCTCCACGTCCAGAATGTCCACACAAAAACTGGTGGTCAAGGCCGTCAGTGCGGAATCCGCACTGCTGAACGCCGCCGCGATAATACCGATAGTAAACAACACCAACACTCCATTCCCTAAATAGCCTTCTGCACAAAACAAGGGCAGAATGTCGTCTCCCTTCACGGGCAAGGCTATGCCCTCGCGCGACGCCAAAGCCAACAGCAAGATGCCCATCCCCAGAAACAGCATATTCAAAGGTATGAACGAAAGACCGTACGAACACATGTCTTTCTGCGCATCACGCAGGTTCTTGCACGTGAGGTTCTTCTGCATCATGTCCTGATCCAGTCCCGTCATGACAATCACAATGAAAACACCGCTGAAGAACTGTTTCGCGAAATGTTGCCGTGAAGTCCAATCGTCCCACTCTATCCAACGGCCGTAAGGGCTTTCCGTTACATACCGTATCGCCTCAGTTACCGTAAAATCATTCAAGCGGCACAGTTGGTACAAAATCAATACCAATGCCGTTATCAGACATAAAGTCTGCAAAGCGTCGGTCCACACCAACGACTTTATGCCTCCCCTGAAAGTGTACAGCCAAATCAGGAAAACCGTTCCGGCCGCCGTAATCTCGAACGGAACGCCCATGCTTCCAAACACATAATTTTGCAAAATCAGGCACACTAAATACAACCGGGCAGCGGCTCCCAACATTTTAGACAACAAGAAAAAAGAAGCTCCGGTGCGATAGGCCGTCTTGCCGAACCGGACATCCAGATAAGTATAAATAGAGGTCAGGTTCAGCTTATAATACAAAGGCAACAATACGAAAGCCACTACGAGATACCCAAAAAAGAAACCTACACACATCTGCATGTAGGTCATATCCACGTCCCGTACCATTCCCGGTACCGACACGAAACTCACGCCCGACAACGAAGCCCCTATCATGCCGAACGCCACGGCCCACCAAGGCGACCGCCTGTTGCCCCGGAAAAACGTATCGTTGTCCCCCGCCCCACCGGCCTTACGGGAGACGGCAAATAGCAGAAGGAAATAAAGAGCCGTTGTCAGTATGATATAAAATGCACTCATACGGTTCTTCTGCTTACGGTGCCACGTTCATCCGTCGGTCCCGGAGGGCAAGCGCTATTCATCCGTATTATCCTCTTCCAAGGTAAAGCGGCTACTCCCGTCGAAACAATGCGTACATACCTGACATTTAGGCAAGCCTATGGCTTCTATCAGGTCTTCCAGCGTGTTGAACTTCAAGGAGGAGAGGTTCAGGCGTTCGGCTATCGTATCCACCATACGTTGGTATTCCGGCGACCCCGTCTGCGCGTATTTCTCCAAGTTCTTGTTCTCATCCCCCTCGAACTCCTTGATCAGCCGACGCGTAATCAACTCCATATCGCTTTTCGACGACGTGAAATTGATAAACGGGCAACCGTAAATCAACGGAGGGCAAGCGATACGCATGTGCACCTCTTTGGCTCCATAGTCGAATAAGATTTTCGTATTGTCGCGCAGTTGCGTCCCCCTCACGATGGAATCATCGCAGAAAAGCACGCGCTTGTCTTTCAGCATGTCGCGGTTGGCTATCAGTTTCATCTTGGCCACCAAGGAACGCATCTCCTGATTGCTCGGCGTGAAGCTCCGAGGCCATGTAGGAGTGTACTTGGAGATGGCACGCTGATAGGGTACTCCCTTTCCTGCCGCATACCCCAAAGCCATACCGATACCGGAATCCGGTATACCACAGGCACAATCCACTTCCGCCCGATCTCGCTCTCCCATCTTCTTGCCGCAGGCAAAACGGAACTCTTCCACGTTCTTACCCTCATAGCAGGAAGTGGGGAAACCGTAATACACCCAAAGGAAGGAACAGACTTGCATGCGCTTGTGCGGACGGCGCAAACACTCCATCCCCTCGGCCTGCAACCGGACAATCTCGCCGGGACCAAGGTAATACACGGTCTCGTAATCCAGATTGGGAAAAGCCGTAGACTCCCCGGTTACGGCATACGCTCCTTCTTTCTTTCCGACTACGACCGGCGTGCGCCCCCAACTGTCTCTTGCGGCTATAATGCCATCTTCCGTCAGCAACAACAAGGAACAAGACCCTTTGATTTCCTTATACATGTGTTCGATGCCTTCCACGAAAGTCTGTCCTTGGTTGATAAGCAAAGCTATCAGTTCCGTAGGATTAATCTTACCCGAACTGAACTCCGAGAAATGCATGCCCTGCTCCAGAAGCTTTGCGGCCAGGTCTTCCGCATTATTGATTTTCGCTACCGTCACGATCGCAAAACGCCCCAAATGCGAGTTCATCAACAAAGGCTGTGCATCCGTATCACTGATGATACCGATGCCGGCATTCCCTTTAAACTGCCCTAACTCGTCCTCAAACTTCGTCCGGAAATAAGTACTCTCCAAATTATGTATCGAGCGGATGAAACCATGCTCTTTACTATAAGTGGCCAATCCGCCACGCCGCGTACCTAAATGAGAATTATAATCTGTGCCGTAAAACAAATCGGCCACGCACTGCGTCTTTGAGATGACGCCGAAAAAACCGCCCATAAATATCGTGTATGTGAATTTGGGCACAAAATTAAGAAAAAACAGCGATACACAATATCCATTTTTATTATTATCTTTGCCAGTATCACTTTGAAAACCGATAAACGTGAGTTTCATACGATATATATTGTGGGGATGCATGCTGTCCTTTCCTCTGGTGATGCAAGCGCGCTTGGAAGCCGCCGACTCCATCATCAGCCGGATGCACCATGCCGCTTCACAATATATGGACTTCATCCACGAATACCACGCAGAGTTATACATCAAAGCCCAACTTGATATCATCAAGAAAAACCGGGGATTCCGTTTCATTCCGGGATTATTCAGAACTCCGAAAGACGCCAACCGTTTTATCGTAGAGACATACAGCGACCTGCACTACACCGCTCCCAACATATACGACCAGAAAATCAAGGCTTATACCGGCACGTTGGGCGAGGCTCGTGAAATACCGGGCATTACGGATTATTTCAACGTCAACATCTATGCCCCTTACCTGATGGGACAACGCCTGCTCTCCCCTTTGGCTCCCAACAGCAATAAATACTACCGCTACGCCATCGACTCCGTGTCGTGCGACCGGCAACAACGCATCGAATACCATATTCGTTTTATCCCCCGTAACAAAAGCTTCCAGTTGTTGGACGGAAGAATGACGATTACGGAGGGGGTATGGAGCGTACGCGAGATTTCATTCAAAGGACAAGCCGATTTGTTGCTTTTCGATTGCCGCATCACCATGGGAGACATCGGTACCGACACGGAATATCTGCCGGTGAAAAACGACATCAACGCATCGTTTGCCTTTGCTTTCAATATCATGGAAGGATATTACGAATCCAGCCTGACTTATAAGGAAATACATCACCGTCGCAACACACCGGAAGACAGCATTTCCAAACCGAACTACAACCTCACCGCATCTTATTCCCTACAATGCGACCGTCAGTCCTATACAAAGGACTTTGCCCGTTTCGACTCTCTGCGGCCTACTCCTTTGGACAACTCCGAACTGTATATATATAAAAGGTACAAGGCACGGATGGATTCCATGAAATACATACAGAAAGAAACGACCCAGCCTTTCAAGAAAAACATCTGGGGCTCGGTGGGCGACTTCTTCCTGACCGACAGTGACTGGAAACTAAGCAACAATGCCACGTTGCAAAACTCTCCCTTCATCAATCCGCTGATGTTCAGTTACAGCAAAACGACCGGCATCGCCTACCGGCAAGATTTGAAATTCAACACCACATTCCGAAACAGCCAATCCCTTCACGTCGGGACACGCTTAGGATATAACTTCACTCACAACGAATTTTATTGGAATGTAGGTGCCGAATACCAATATTGGCCGGAACACATGGGAACGGTAAAAGTCAACGTCGGAAACGGCAACCGCATCGGGAACAGCCGCATTATCGATGAACTCAAAAAGATTCCGTCGGACAGCATCATCGACTTCGACAAACTGAACCTGGACCTTTTCAAAGACTTGAATTTTGAAATCAGCAACCACCTCGAAATCACCAACGGCCTGTCCGTAGGACTGGGATTCATGTTCCATCGCCGTACACCGGCCGAGCATCCTGAAGAAAGTTTCCGACAGGTGGAACTTCCGGAAAACGTGGCAGAAGGCTTACAGGCCAACATACGGCCGCAGTATAACAGTTTCGCACCGCGCATTCGGGTGGAATGGACTCCCGGCCAATACTATTACATGAACGGCCGGCAGAAAATCAACCTGAAGTCCCGTTTCCCGACTTTCATCGTAGACTACGAGCGTGGGCTCAGGAACATATTCAAAAGTACAGGCGTTTATGAACGCATTGAATTCGACATGCAACACCACATCCGTACGGGCCTCCTCTCCAACCTGTATTACCGTATCGGAATGGGACTGTTCACCAATCAGGAAGAAACTTATTTCGTAGATTTCGTCAACTTCCGCAAAAGCAACCTCCCCGAAGGATGGAACGACGAAATCGGAGGAGTATTCCAAGCTTTAAACGGCCGATGGTATAACGCATCTCCCTACTACGTCAGAGGACACATCTCTTACGAAGCCCCGTTTCTTGTGCTACGCCATCTTATCAAATACACCAACCATGTACAGAACGAACGTTTATACCTCAACATGCTCACCATGGACCATTTAGGGCCTTACTTCGAATTGGGTTACGGTATCGGGACCTTCGTGTTCGACATGGGACTGTTCCTCTCTCTGGAAAACTTCAAACAAATAGGCTTCGGATATAAAATTACCTTCGAACTGTTCAGTAAATAATAACCGGAAGTCCCTACTTCTTTATCATTTTCCCGAACGGAGTGATATACATGCCTTCAGGCCATTCCTCCGGAATATGTCCACCGGGACAAATCTCTCCCCTCTTTATACCATCCGTTCCATAAACCGGCAAAAGGCAGCCGCCCATCCGAGTCTCTATCCCCTCCGCCCCGGCAGGCAACTCATTTTCAATCAAACGCACAGAGTGAAAAGCGGTTCCGGTATACACCAAATACCCTCTACCGGGTGCCACCCAGCTTCCAGCAGCCGCCCGCACAAAACGTGTACCGCTGTCATCCAACAGAAATACGGTCTTCCCGTCATCTTTAATATCATACCGACCGAACACGGCATAAAAACCGTCCGTTGTTTCTACGTCACTCTCCTGAGGTTGCACGACCGTGTCCTCTCCATAAAAGCAGACTACGGATTCACGAGGTTCCGAAGGTCTCCAAAGATACGGCATTCCGGCTTGCCAAGCCTCATCGGCTTCCCCTTCCCGGAATACGGCTCCGTCACCGGTTATCCCTTCAAAACAAAGGCGTTCCGACGTTATGGTTTCTCCATCCGCATCTTCCCAGGCCACTTTCTTCACGGCATACGGCAAACCTACAGTCAGCCACCCTCCATCATTCTCCGCCTTCCTGTACCACACGATTCCCGTTTCTTCCGGTACCGTGAAGGAATATTTAGGTCCTAAGGTACAACTGTCGCACCCCACCATCCGAGTCACAGCATTTCCTTGTATGTCCCCGTCTTTCCGGTCGATTTCAACCACGTTAGGCCATCCTTCCGGCAAACGTCCGGCCTCTCCCTTACGCACGTAGGTCCAGACATATCCTTTGGGCATCTTCCCGTCGCCCACCATACTTTTCCCTTGTGGTAGGGCTATTTCAGTAAAATCAATCCGTCGGGCTTGAGCATAATCCAATGCAAACAAAGAATCAGCCAACCAGTCTCCTTTGAAAGTCCAGTCGCCGTCTTCCCTTCTTTCCAATGTTGGTGATTGTACCTCCTTATAGATAAATAAGGAATCACCATAATCCGCTCGCCAATACAATTTAAAATTCGGCCCATATCCATCCAATGCCAAATGGAACTGCGCAGCCTTTGTTGAAGTATTGATTGCCTGCTTCGTCAATAAAGCCGTTTTACCTCCGGATACGAAATAATCACCCACTTCGAAAGTCTTATACCATTTCTTCGTAGATGTCGAAGCGTCCTTTAGTTCTTTATCCGTCAATGTGTACAAACCAGTCGATGAAGAGCCGCTTACACTTCCAGTCGAGTACGCCAGCCATGCATCCAAAGCTATATCACGAAACGCATAAGTATTCCCATCTACCGATAATTCAAAAACGGCAGTCTTCCCGTCTGCTATGCGGATTCTACCGTTTCTGTCCAATGCAAGCTTGCGTGCAGCGCGGTTTTTCTTCCCCGTACCGGTTTTATCCTGCGATGCCATCACGTACAACGAGTCTGGATGTGCCGCACAATATCCGGCCAATACATAATGCGCACCAGCCTCCAGTTCACGAACATTCTTTACACGCCTGAAGGTTTGTGCAGAAACGACTTCTCCTCCTAAACCCAACAGGAGCATACAACTATATAAAAAACATCTGACTTCCATGGTGTTATCATTTATGTCCAATCGACCGACCACCTTCTATATGTCCCGGCTGTGAGTCTATAATTATAGTATCTTTTTGAATCGGTCCCGGTTCCGGATCTGGGTCGGGAGTAGGTTTCTCCGGTTCTTCCGGTTCTTCCGGTTCTTCCGGTTCCGGATCCGGCTCTTCCACGTCCCCGCTATTCGTCAGCCACTCATGATAAGCTACGTTTTTCAGTCCGACCACTTTGAAATAAGTCTTCACCAATCCCAACAAACCTATCCGACGCCCCAAGGCCTCCGGATTATCCACAAGATTGGCTTCTTCCCGCACATCCGTACCCTTTTTAAGCTCTATCGGCATGCAACGCGAAGCATCCCTTTCATCTTTCGAATCCGCTATCAGAAGATTCGTATTTACGCCGGCAGCCCGTATCTCGTCAATCGTAAACAGAGCATTCTTCATCGTACCGTCACACGCCCCTACGATATACCCCACGACCATTTCCTCATAATCCGTATCCAAGTCTACCCCTTCATACTCCGACAATATCCCGGCTACCGTCCAGGCCCCCTCATACTCAGGTGGCAGAGGAACCTCGTCTTCCGGTTCGTCTGCCCCTCCCGGTTCATGGCCTTCATTCCCCGGCTTATCGCCCGTTTGCCCGGGTTGTTCCGTATCCTCCCCCTCTTCCGAAGGTAAATCCACTTTCTGACAGGCTGCAAATCCTCCGACCAGACACAGCCCGCACAGCATCCTCACGAGAAACTTATATCCTGCCTGCATATCATTCTATTCTTCGGTCAACGTCTCTTTCAGACGTTTGAACTTATTTTTCATATCGTGCGAATAATACAAATTATCCCACCATGCCCATATAAACACCAGCAAGTCAAAAATCAACCAGCCGACCAAAACCCAATGACAAGTCTCCATGATGTAATCATTTAAATATTTTTCATCCTTGCAAATATACGATTTTATCCTAAAGTCCGCTACCTTTCGATAAAAAAAACTATCTTTGCACACAATAAAGTTTACTATTTATTATGGAAGTCATTCAAACCGCCATCGAGGGCGTAGTGATTATCGAACCTCGGTTGTTCAACGATGCAAGAGGCTATTTTTTCGAATCTTTCTCACAACGGGATTTCGACCGGTTAGTCCGCACCGTACATTTCGTACAAGACAATGAAAGTAAGAGCAGTTACGGCGTACTGCGCGGTCTTCATTTTCAAAAACCGCCATACGCACAAAGCAAGCTGGTACGCGTCATCAAAGGTGCCGTATTGGATGTGGCCGTGGATATCCGCAAAGGCTCGCCCACGTTCGGCCAGCACGTAGCCGTAGAACTGACAGAAGAAAACCATCGCCAGTTCTTTATCCCCCGTGGTTTTGCCCACGGCTTCAGCGTGCTCACGCCGGAAGTAATTTTCCAATATAAATGCGACAACTTTTATGCCCCGCAAAGCGAAGGGGCACTGGCATGGGACGATCCGGACCTCGACATCAACTGGCGCATTCCTTCCGACAAAATCATCCTGTCGGAAAAGGACAAGCATCATCCTCGCCTGAAAGATGCCGAATGGTTGTTTGATTATTCAGAAAACTTATATCAATAATGCAGCACATCATGGATTTTAAAAGAAATATCATCATTACCGGAGGAGCCGGTTTCATCGGCAGCCACGTGGTACGCCTTTTCGTCAACCAATATCCGGACTACCATATTATCAACCTGGACAAGCTGACCTACGCCGGAAACTTGGCCAATCTGAAAGACATCGAAGACCGGCCGAACTATACTTTCGTCAAAGCGGACATTTGCGATTTCGACAAGATGAGCGAACTCATCCGGCAATACCATGTGGACGGCATTATCCACCTGGCCGCCGAAAGCCACGTGGACCGGAGCATCAAAGACCCTTTCACTTTCGCACGTACCAACGTCATGGGAACGCTCAGCCTGCTCCAAGCGGCCAAAGAGTATTGGGAATCCCTGCCGGAAGGCTACGAGGGCAAACGCTTCTACCACATTTCGACCGACGAAGTGTACGGGGCATTGGAACTGACGCATCCCGAAGGCATCGAACCGCCCTTCACCACTACGGCCTCATCTTCGGAACATCACTTGGCATACGGCGAGGCTTTTTTCCTGGAAACCACGAAATATAACCCGCACAGTCCCTACTCCGCTTCCAAAGCCAGCAGCGACCACTTCGTCCGTGCTTTCCACGACACCTACGGCATGCCGACCATCGTAACCAACTGTTCCAACAACTACGGTCCTTACCAATTCCCGGAAAAGTTGATTCCGCTGTTCATCAACAATATCCGCCACCGCAAGCCCCTCCCGGTCTACGGCAAAGGGGAAAATGTGCGCGACTGGCTTTACGTCATCGACCACGCCCGTGCCATCGACGTAATCTTCCACAAGGGCAAGGTGGCAGAGACGTACAACATCGGCGGCTTCAACGAATGGAAGAACATCGACATCATCAAAGTCGTCATCCGTACGGTAGACCGGTTACTCGGTAACCCGGAAGGCCATTCGCTCGACCTGATTACTTACGTGACCGACCGCAAGGGGCATGACTTACGCTACGCCATCGACTCCACCAAACTGAAGAACGAACTGGGCTGGGAACCCAGCCTGCAATTTGAAGAAGGCATCGAGAAAACCGTCCGTTGGTATCTCGACAATCAGGAATGGATGGACAACGTGACGAGCGGAGACTACCAGAAGTATTACGAAAACATGTACAAGGACCGGTAATCCGCCGTCCTGTCCACGAAGACATACGCCCCCGGAAACCTTTATAGTTTCCGGGGGCGCACGTTTTTCTATCGGCAAGAAAGAAAGGATAAACCTTAGCTACGGCTCACTTCCAATCCCTTTTCCGACAAACTCATCTCTACAAAACGGGCACGGTCGTTCACCGCCTCCTGTACTAAGATTTTCCGGATACGGGCTGCCGCCTCTTCGTCCTTGGCCATCATGTAAAGGAAACCGCCGCCCCCCGCACCGGGCAACTTATACCCCAGGCACAAGTCGTCTATCTTCTCGGTAATCGTACGGACCGTCGCAGGATTCGTCCCCGCATCCAAACGGCAATTCTGCATCCATGACCTCCTGACCAAACGACCGGTCTCCTCAAAACTGTTCCGCTGTATGGCATCGTACATATCCAAGGCATGTGTCTTCATCCGGCCCAACAACTCCAAACGGCTGGTCTCGTTCAGGAACATCCCTTTCACGATTTCTGCCAGGATGTTCTTGGCCGTACGTGTAATGCCGGTATAATACAACAAATGGCATTTTCGGTACTCAGGTGCGGTAAACACGTAGTCGGGCAACCAGCGCACCAAAGGCTGTTGGCAAGCCCCCGGTTGGGTCTGAAGCAATTTCACGCCCTGCAAGATACCGCCGTATTGGTCTTGCCAACCTCCGCCCGTAGTCAGCAACTGTTCCAGCACAAGCGTACGGTTGCCCGTTTCATAACGGTCCCATCCCAGCCCGCAGAAGTCATTGACGGCTCCCAACACGGTAGAAGCCAGAATAGAACTTGTCCCGAGTCCGGAACCGGCCGGAATGGCAGACAGCAATGTAATCTCGATACCCGCCCCGAAAGCCTCCAACTGCGCCTCTAACGACGCATGGACTTCCGCACTGAAATCCGGGTGGAAACCGGCCAACACCAACGCTGCCTTCGGAATGGAAAAAGGAGAGCCTACCTTATTGAAGGCCGCAAGTTCGTCATACGTACGCACCACCTCCATCGCGCCCAAATCAATGGAACGCATCACGATATGGCGTTCCCGGCAAGGCTTCACGTACACCTGCAACGGGGGCTGCCCGTTCAGTTCGATGGAGAGGTTCACCACGTTCCCGCCCTCCATCAGGCTGTAGGGCGGCGTGTCCGTCCATCCTCCGGCTAAGTCGATACGCACCGGACTGCGCCCCCACACGATCTGGTCTGCATAAACCGATAAACGGGGCGACTGCCGGACCGCACAGGCCGTGCCGGTCAGCATCTTGCGCATCAATCCGAAAGCCTGTTCTTCATATCTCCGTCCGTCTTCACCTTTCAAGTCAGCCACACGGGCACGGAACATCGCATCGCTGATGCGCGTCAGTCCGTCGGCACTCTCCGGCAACACATCCGGCAAAGGCAAGCTCCCGGCGGCATAACCGCGAGCCACTTCGTCCAGATTTAACTGATAGAACACGCTGCGCTCATAATGGGCAGCCAACAAAGGCAGATTCCTCGTCCGGAACACCTCACGTTGGCGCGTCAGGCGATGCAGGTTGGCGTACGCTGACAGTTCGTCGGCCGACATCTTACGGGCCGACCGCCATACCTTCCGTCCTTCTTCCAGTTCCGGCTCGGTGGTCATCCAACGCATCGCCCGTCCCAAATCCTCCACATTGTCGCACAAAGGAAACAAACGGGCCGCCTGCAAATCATGGTTTTCTTCTATGTCTTCCGGTTTCAGGCCGTGCTCGGCCAGCCACTCCGTCACGGGCATGCCCTGATACAGGACCGCCCCATCCGACAGGCCACCCTTGAAGGCATCGTTGAAACCGTAAGGACGGGCGGCAAAAGCCTCCTCGCCTACCGGCACCACATCGATGCACAAACCATCGGCCAACTTCAGCGGCCAACGGTTTTCAGGCACCCCCGTAATGATGTTGCGGCATGCCAATGTCCAGTCGCGCCCCACGAAGCTGTTCTCTATCCAAAGTTCCGAGTTAGCGGCCCCCAACGTCACTTCCACTTCGGCATTCTGCACGAACATGGCCGGATGGGGTTTAGCCTTGCGGTGCATGATTTCCCGTTGGTCCGTCACGATGTTCTGCACGGCCAGCGTGGAAGAAATCATCTCGCGGCTCGTCCCGTAATGGTAAAAACTCCCGCCTTCCAAAGGCAAGATGGCCACCGTCAGGCTGTTCAGTTCCGGATCGTCCAGCGTAGGGCGGTCACCCAATGCCAGGCCGAACTCAGAGTACATGTCGTAAAATGACAACCGGCCGTCACGATAAGAACGCTTCACCATCAGTTCTACCGCCCGGTCGCTCAGCAACCAAATCCCGATGTCCATCAAGAACAAATGCTTGCTCATCAGTGCACCCAACTCGGCCACACTGGGTTTCTGCAACATGAAAGCCAACTTCTCCGGCGACCGGCGATCCGATACGAATACCCCATGGTTTTGAGCCAGGCTCGGGTCTACCCACAGCCCGTAGCACACCACGTCGGCCTCGGGGATGTCCTGCAAAGGCCGGTCGGTACGGATATACACGTCGCCACTGGCTATCAACGTATGCAACGACTGCGGCGCACGCTCCATAATCTGCTCGTAAAGGGGTAATTGCAGCGACAACAGATTCTGGTCCAAGCGTTGTCCCCGCTTCCACCGGAACACCGGTACCGGAGTCAGTATTTTCCCTGAAGGTGCGTAGGCAGGCAAACGCCGGCTCTGCCCTCCGGCATGCAGCAGGATGCGTTTCTCACGCGACAGCCACGCCGCAAATGTTTCTCCTTCGTCCGTCTCGGACGCCTTGCAGGCCTGCAACAGCCATGCCGTTCCTCCCCCCGAACCTAACTTATGCCCGATGGGATCCGACGTACAAAACCACTCTTTCCGGTCGGCCCGCTCTATCTCATGGAAGCATGCCACCAAATTCGGCGGAAGCGACAACAACTTTTTCATATCCTATACCTTATTATATATATTAGTGTCCCTGATGATTGATACAGATGCCTTTCAGATACCATTCATACAAACGGTGCACCCCTTCGTCTATCTCCACCATGTGGTGCCAGCCGAGACGGTGGAGCTTCGTCACGTCCGTCAACTTGCGCATCGTACCGTCCGGCTTGGAGGCATCCCAACGCAACTCGCCCTTGAAACCGATTTCGGCCATAATCTTCTCGGCCACTTCGCGGATGGACAGCTCCTTGCCCGTCCCCACGTTGATGTGGCAGTTGCGGATGTCCCGTTCGCCCAGCGCATACGTGTCCTTGAAATCCACGTTCAACAGCACGTGCACACTGGCATCCGCCATCTCTTCGCTCCAAAGGAATTCGCGCAACGGTTTGCCGGTACCCCACAACGTCACGGCCTCCGGCGTGATGCCGTAATGCGCCAACACGTCGAGGATGTCCGCTTCGGCAGAAGCAGCGTCCACCACCCGCTTCACGCCATCGCACACCACGCTCACGGGACGCAGACCGATATCCTTGCGCACAGCCTCCCAGTCCCCTTCGTTCAGGCACTTGGCCAAATGAATCTTACGAATCATGGCCGGCAACACATGACTGTTCTCCAAATGGAAATTGTCGTTCGGCCCGTAAAGGTTTGTCGGCATCACGGCGATGTAGTTCGTACCGTATTGCAGGTTGAAACTCTCGCACATCTTCAGCCCCGCTATCTTGGCGATGGCATACGGCTCGTTGGTATATTCCAACGGAGACGTGAGCAATACCTCTTCTTTCATCGGCTGCGGAGCCTCGCGCGGATAAATGCACGTACTGCCCAAAAAGAGCAACTTCTTCACCCCGTGGCGGAAACTCTCGCCGATGACGTTCTGCTGTATCTGCAAGTTCTGGTAGATGAAATCCGCACGATACTGCAAATTGGCCATGATGCCTCCCACGTGGGCAGCGGCCAACACCACGGCGTCCGGCTGTTCTTCGTCGAAAAAAGCCTTCACAGCCGCGCCGTCCAACAAATCCAATTCCCGGTGCGAACGGCCTACCAGATTCGTGTACCCCCGCTGCATCAGGTTATTCCAAATGGCGGAACCCACCAATCCGTGATGTCCCGCCACATATATCTTAGCATTCTTATCCAACATAGCCGTCTTATTCTTTATCCAACTGGGCTTTCAGGTGCAGTTTCTTCACGAATTTCATGTCATGCTCCACCATGATACGCACCAGTTCGGGGAATGTCGTCTTCGTGGGATTCCAGCCCAAAAGGGTCTTGGCCTTCGTCGGGTCGCCGAGGAGCTGTTCCACCTCGCACGAACGGAAATATTTCGGGTCGACTTCCACGAGCACATTGCCCGTAGCCGCGTCGATACCTTTTTCGTCCACGCCGCTGCCTTCCCATTTCAGTTCCACGCCCAAGTTCTGGAATGCCAGCGTACAGAACTCGCGCACAGTGTGCATTTCGCCCGTGGCGATGACGAAATCTTCCGGCGTCTCATGCTGCAAAATCAGCCACATGCACTCCACATAATCTTTGGCATACCCCCAGTCGCGGCGCGCATCCAGATTACCCAAATACAGTTTGTCCTGGAAACCCTGTACGATACGGGCGGCCGCCAACGTAATCTTACGCGTCACGAAAGTCTCGCCACGGCGTTCGCTCTCGTGATTGAACAAGATTCCGTTCACGGCAAACATGCCGTAGCTCTCACGATAGTTTTTCGTTATCCAGAAACCGTATTGCTTGGCCACGCCGTAGGGCGAACGCGGATAGAAAGGCGTGGTCTCCCGTTGCGGCACTTCCTGCACCTTGCCGAACAGTTCGGACGTGGAAGCCTGATAAATGCGGCAAGTCTTCTCCAACCCGCAGATACGCACGGCCTCCAAGAGGCGGAGCGTGCCCACGGCATCAGCCTCGGCCGTGTATTCCGGCACGTCGAACGACACTTTCACGTGGCTCTGTGCAGCCAGGTTATAGATTTCCGTGGGATGGATGTCGCTGATAATCCGAATCAGCGAACTGCTGTCCGTCATGTCGCCCCAATGCAGGTTCACCAGACGGCTCTTCTTCATGTCGCGCACCCATTCGTCCAGATACAGATGTTCGATACGTGCGGTGTTAAAGGAAGAAGAACGGCGCATGATGCCATGCACTTCATATCCCTTTTCAATCAGAAACTCGGCCAAATAGGAGCCGTCCTGCCCCGTGATACCGGTAATCAATGCTACTTTTCTCATAATAATTCAAATAATGTTATAGTGTTTAGTGTGAATGTTGCAAAGTTATAAAAAAATCAAGTACCAACATACGAAAAATCAAAAAAAAACAAGAAATGGAAATGCCTGATAACAAACAGGTAAGCAACCTGCTTAAAAAGAAAAAACAATCTGCGCCAAACGGAAAATCGTTCGCCTGAGATTGATTTTCCGTTTGGCGCAGATTGATTTACGGTTCTGCACCGATTAAAAAACGGACTTTAGGGTGTCCGGATTTTATCCCTACACAGGGCTATCGCAGGATGTTGGTCACCAACGAAGCGATAGACACCAGGATACTGATAGAGCTTACCCAATAGCTCGTGCTCGAACCGATATCTGAGTTCTTGGCCTTCGTCTTGTTGGGCGTCACATACAGCACGTCGTTCTGCTGCAAGTAAAAATATGGCGACTTGATGATATTGGCATCGTTCAGGTCCAACTCATGAATTGTCTTCTTTCCCGTAGCGTCCTCACGGATGAGTTTCACATTGTCGCGACGTCCGTAAACGGTCATGTCCTTGGCCAAGGCCAAAGCCCCGTAAATCGAAACCTTCTCGGAAGGCACGGTGTAAGTACCCGGGCTGGTCACTTCGCCCAACACCGAAATCTTATAATTGCTCAAACGCACCGTCACCACCGGCCGGGTCTTCAGATAAGTACCCTCGATTTTGGAAGCAATCAGGTCTTCCACCTGGTTCACCGTCATCCCTCCCACTTTCAATGTGCCGAGAACCGGATAGTTGATGGTACCTTCGTTCGTCACCAGAAAAGTCTGCAAAGTAGGCTGCGAGGTCAACGTCCCACGTCCCTGTCCCACAGCCGGTGTAGCCGTCAGGTTAAAAGGGATGACCGCTTCGGCGTCTTCCGGACAATTCACCGTGATGGTCAGTTCGTCCTTAGGCATGACACGCGCCTCATAAAGCACGGCACTCGAATCGAGGTCGACCTCCGCACTGTTGATCATATAAGGTACGGTCTTATAAGAGGTACAAGATGTAGCGAACCACATGGCGGCCACGGCCCACACTGTGAAAATTTTCATGCTGATTTTATTCATATAAGATAGAAATGGTTTTGAATTACACGTATGATTCCAATATCGTAGTCTCGCCTTCAGGCGCAAGCGTCACATTCTCCGCTTCGGCCGACACCAAAAGCGTATGCCCGGCCGTGAGCTTCACTTCTTCTTCACCGCAGGACACCCGGCAAGCTCCTTTCGTACAAATCAAAATGACAAAACTGTCCAAATCGGCGTAATCGCACGTCATCGGGTCGGTCAACCGGTAAGCACTAGTCGTGAAAAACGGACTTCTTACCAGTTCGGCCGGCACATTGGCCTCTATTTCGCGACGCGTCTCCGGCTCCGTCACGGTGTAGTCTATCGCCTCCTTGGCTTCTTCCACATGAAGCTGGCGCGGCCGCCCTTCGCTGTCCACTCGTCCGAAATCATAAATCCGATAGGTCACGTCGCTGCTTTGCTGTATCTCGCAGATAAAACAACCCGTACCGATACTATGTACCCGCCCGGCCGGCAAATAATATACGTCGCCCGGACGCACGTCATAGCGCCGGAGCACTTCGGGCAGAGTCTGGTCGGCCACGCGCGCCGCATATTCGTCCGCTGTCACCTGCCGGCTGAACCCATCCAACAGATAAGCTCCCGGTGCTCCGTCCACCACATACCACATCTCCGTCTTGCCCGGACAGCCGTGGCGACGCTGCGCCAACTCGTCATCCGGATGCACCTGCACGGAAAGGGGCTGGGCCGCATCGATAAATTTGATAAGCAAGGGAAAACGTGTACCGAAACGTTTGAAGTTCCCCTCGCCCAACAAAGCGCTTCCGCCCTTCTCGGCCAACTGCGTAAGGGTCATCCCGTCGTACGCACCGCCTGCCACAACCGATTCATTGCCCGGAATGCCGGACAGTTCCCAACTCTCACCTATCAGCCGTTCATCGGCTTTCAATCCCTTGAACGGGAGTATGCGGTGTCCTCCCCACAAGGTTTCCTTGAATATATCCGTAAAACGGAACAATTTATTTTCCATATCCCATCCGTAAAAAATCGTCCAAAATTACGAAATTCATACAACACAAGCAAATAAAAAGGAATATTTAAAATTCAGCCCTGCGTACGGGCAAGTGCCACATTAACCGGAAACATGAAATACATCCGGCCTCCCAGGCCGGATTTTATAACCATTTTATTAACTAACAAATAGAAATGTATTATGAAAAAGAATTTGTACGACGTGACGAGACTGGCAACTTTGTATTTTCCCGACTCCACCGAACGGAACGCACGACGGAGGCTGTTCAAAGTATTACGGGCCGAACGCGACCTGTGGGCACGCCTCACAGCGCTGCACTTCGGCATCAGGCAACGGAGCTTCACGCCCCGGCAATACGAAATGGTCATCGACATCCTCGGCAAGCCGGAAGAGACGGACGACGATTTCCGCGAATGGCCGTACGACTCGAACCGCAACATGTAGGTAACGAAAGAGGAAAGCCACTATAAAACAGGCAGAAATGCACATTTTTGCGCAGAAAACGGCAGAAACGTGCACGAATGTGCAATAATGCACACCCCTTCCGCCGGGCCGACATACCTTTGCATTGTCATCCGGACGACAAGAGAGTTACAAAATCAAAAAACAAACTTTTAAAAACAAAAACATTATGAACTACAAAGTCATCGAACGCAAAGACCCGCGCAACCCGGAAGCACCGGGCAAGTATTACGGTTTCATCGTCAACCTCTCCAAAATCGGAATCGAGGAGATTGCCACACGCATCAGTGGCACCTGTACCGTCACGCGGCACGACTGTTTGGCCGTTCTGTCGGCCTTGCAGGAACAAATCATCTATGCCCTGCAGGAAGGCAAACGTGTCCATCTGGGCGACATCGGCAGTTTCCGTACCGTGGCCAACGGATTGGGTAGCGACACGGCCGAAAAATACGACCCGGCCTATATCACCAAGCTCCGCGTCTGCTTCACGCCCAACACCAAGCTCAAAAAAGCCATGTCGCTCGACAACAAGGCTTTCACGCTCGAACGGGTGGACTTCTTGCCTGAAGAGGAGGACAGCGAGGAAGAAGACGACATCTAATTCCGGAAGGAAATGGAAAAGCTGAACAAGCAAAGAGGGTTGCGCAACTGCAACCCTCTCAATATCCGACGCACGGCAGACCTGTGGCAAGGACTGGCCGAACGACAGCCCGACCCGGAGTTCTTTACGTTCAGGAGCATGGCCTGGGGCTACCGCGCGGCCTTCATCGTGTTGCGCACCTATTGCCACAAATATGGTTTACGCACGGTACGCGACATCATTGCCCGATGGGCACCGCCCGAGGACGGTAACGACACGGAAAACTACATCCGGAAAGTATGTGTGCTGACCGGCTTCCCGCCGGACAAATGCCTCAACCCGTACGACCCTTCGCACATGGCACCGTTGGTAGCGGCTATGAGCCGGGTGGAATGTGGGGTGAAGCCCATTATGAGCCAGATAAAAGAAGGTTGGTCGCTCTATATGGGGACGGACTGACCCTCAGTAATTTAACTTTTAAAACATCAATGCCTATGAACAAAACTGTTTGGAACACCTTGCTTAATGTAATCATTGCCGTGGCCAGTGCCATCCTTGGCGCTATCGGCGGATCGGCGATGTAACGCGCAGCCTGAATGACAAAAAGGGAAGACGAAATCACTTCGTCCTCCCTTCCAATCTAATCTATGAACCTATTTTTATTGATATATCATAACGGTGGTTCAACGCACCATTACTTTCACGGATTGAGTCGTGCCGTCGCTCATCTTATCCTGACGGATGTAGATGCCGCGCTGCTTCGGTTCAGCCACACGCACACCGTTGATAGTGTACCATGCGGAACTTACCACCGTAGCCTTGCCGTCGGCAACTGCCTCTTCCACTGAAGATACGAAATCATCTGGCATGTTAGCATCTCCATCACCATAATAATAGAGGCGGAAATTGTCAAAGCAAGTCCAGTCGTTCGTAATCTTACCGGTTTTGCGTACGCCCAATACCGGTTCTTCACCCTCTTCTACACGGAAACTGAAGTTACCTTCATATTTTCCATCTTCAAAAGCAGCCTTTGCACCGGCAACATCATTGACAATACAATGGTACAACAAATCTTGATACTCGTTCGTGAACAAAGAATCCGGCAATACTTTATCGCCACTCGTATACTTATATTCCTGAACATTGTCAAAAATAGAAGCCAACTTATTGTTCCACTTAGACTCTTTTCCTTCCAAATATACCTCTGCGTTCAACACTTCCTCTGTGCTGTCGCGGCGGGTCAAAGCTGCAGGAGTGATATCCCCTCCGCGATAGAAGCCATTGTAAACCAAACGGTAGTAACCAGCCGGCATATTGTAGAGTTTCTGATGAATTTCACAACTATCATTAAAGATTTCATAATTCAATCCACCCGTAGCTGTACCACCAGTAGTCGTCCAACCATCTGCAGATGAAGCGTCTTTCCATTCAGCCGTAGTTGCATCATAAGTCCGTTTTTGGAAGCTCGGATTGATAATTAAGCCTGTAACATCCAACTTATCCTCCTTGCTGGCCGAAGCATAATCATAGTTACCACTCATCATCTTAGTGTAAGCCTTGTCAAGCTTGACATTATAGCCGTCGATTTCTTCCATGGAAGCAAAGATACCGTCACTGTTTATCTTTTCGTCTATTTCCAATACTACCTCATCAAGTTCTTCAAAACCCTCCGTATTGGCGTAGTCTTCATAACTACCTTCTCCCGTAGAACCTAACTTATCCGCATGATTGTCTTTTTTCGTTTCCAATGCGGTAGCTGCATCAATGGCATCCTGACCAAATTCCATGGCCTCCGTCAAAGCATAGAAATGCTCTTTATAAGTTTCCGGAGTCAGGTTGTCTGCCACAGCCACAGCCTCCTCAATAGCCTTGTTCAGCCCATCCTTGGCATCCTGAGTAGTTAATGATTCTGCTGCCAACATATCTTTTGCAGCCTGAATCTGTACATCCAAAGCAGACTTGGCTCCCGACATATCATCAGCGCCTAAATAAGTAACCTGGAAATTATCGAAGACTGCCCATGCGGCATTCCATGTCACACCAGACATCTTTATCCCCACACGAAGTATTCCGTCTTCACCCACATAGCAAGACAAAGTACTAAGATAATTTTCCGGATTTGCCTCAAAAACAGCCTGTGCAGATGCTTTTCCATGACATACATACTTGCCAGACAGACTCGCATCCCACGTAATTTCGTCCATATCGTCTGTCAACTTTTCATCCTGCGGGAAATCCATCACATGATGAAGGGGCGTTGAAGCATCATTTCCGAACAAAGAGGCTAAAATCTTATTGGTCTCATCACCTTCTTGTCCCCAGCCTTCCTGCCATTTATTGTCGTTCTGTGAACTTGGAGAATAGAAACCTTGCATCGTTACTTGATAAGAACCTTCCGGCAGACCTGTCAACTCTTGGGTAACATTCCATTCACGACCATTCCAAACCTCAGATACATTGGTATTATCGTTCTTGAAGTCACCATTACCATTTTTCGTGAATGTCCATCCGTCATTGCTTTTCGTAAAGCTCGGATTCGTCATCATCCCTGTCACATTATCCGTCTGCCCGTCAGTCAAAGCAGCCACAACACCGGCTTTCAGAAGACGATCGGCACGCGGCTGGATACTATCAAGTTCATTCGGGTTAAATGTACCGCCATCTCGTGCTTCCTCCAATTCAGCCAAATAATCTTCATAATCGTCGAACACCACACCTTCCTTCGTATAGATAGAATTCTCCAGTTCTGTATCCAACTCATTGATCTTAGCATCCAGATTCTCATAAGCCTTCACATCCAAAACCAAACTATCCATACGAAGTAACAAAGAATTGGCTATAGATTGTAAAGAATCGTCAGTCACTTCATTATTGGTAACTGCTTCTTTAGCCAAAGCAATCATTTCTTCATATTTCTTGTCGCCTTCCTTGCTATGCTTCTTACCGGCTATATCGTTTGCATATTGTTGTTCAGCCTCCGTAATATTCTGGTTCAACGCATCACGCATCGTAATAGCACCCGCTTTACCCATATATTGCAAAGTGAAATAACCTACGGCAGACCAACCGTCCTTACTGCCTTCGGAACGCATGCCGACAGTAGCCGTACCGCCGATTACAGAAAAGTCCACCGTGTAAGGCGCTGCATAAGAAGAACCGTCCGGTGAAGGCGTATCAGCTTCTTTCTTACTCTCGCCCGCTACCGTCTTAGCATACAAGAAAAGACCTTTTGGACCGCCGTTCTCAGCCGTCTGCTGCGTCATGATATAAGCCTTCAAACGGTATTTTCCATCTGGCAATTCGCTTAAAGACTGTTCAATGTAATAATCACCCGTGGGAGGAGTTGCCACCCATCTTTCAAAGAATGTACGGAAGTCAAAGCCGTCAGACGTACCGATTTCGCCCTCATTCTTTGTTACGATGCCGAAATTATTATTGTTGTTAGCACGCCAAGAAGTCCATCCGTCTGCACTTTCGAACGAAGCATTCTTAATCATAGCTGTCAAATCGGCGGGAGATGTTTCGGAAGCAGAACTGTATTTAAATTCCAACACAGCATCTTTCAGTTCTTCAGCCGCATCTTCTATTTGTTCCACCGTAGCCTTGTCACTCTCATACAACTCCTTGTACTTCGCATAATTCGTATAGCCGGCCTCATCGGCAGCTTCCAATTGCGGCTTCAGCACATTCTTTTTAGCCGTATATACTTCGTACACTTCCGGCTCTACGAACTTCCAATCGAACTCAGCTTTTTCATAACCGGCTGTTCCGGGCTGGATCAAAGGATTGATAACTTCATTCCACCCTCCATCTGTATTAGGATTTACTCCAATCCACGTATTTTTATAAGCAGCATTGTTGGTTTTGTTGGTACCGTAAAGAGGATCATCCACATTCACCCGAATACGATAAAGACCATTATCCTGTGGCACGATATCCCACAAGATATGTCCTTGCTTGCTGTGATCCACGTAACATTTTATACCGGGATCCAAAAACACTTCATGGAAACCACCGTTACTCGGTGCGTTCATCAAAGACAAACGATAGGATTTGGCTGCCGAATAATCGTTGGCATCTTGCGGATGGGTAATCAACTCATAATCGGGTCCATAACTCAACGTCACTTCCTGCCCCGTATTCGAAACAATAAAGGTGGTGTTATAATCCGCTCCATTGGACATGAACTTTTCACTGGCCACATGATAGACGTAATACACAAGCCTTTGTCCGCCCTTGATTCCATCCAAATCCGGTTTTACGAACGTCAGTTCCGGATCAGCCCAATCGGCCGCCCATAAAGGTAATGTAGACGACGTAGCGCCACACAAAGCCACCAAGGCAAGTAATCTGTTTTTCATCTTCTTACAGAAATTAAGTTAATACTAATATTTTGCTTTTTAATAGGATTTCTTATAAGGGGCAAATTTACAATAAATACTCAATCTAAAAAATAATCCGGATGAAAAAAAGAAGATAAGCCTCTATTTTTAACACAAACACGGCAAATAGAGAAGGGAGAACGAAATCACTTCGTCCTCCCCTCCAATCTAATCTATGAACCTATTTTTATTGATATATCATAACGGTGGTTCAACGCACCATTACTTTCACGGATTGGGTCGTGCCGTCGCTCATCTTATCCTGACGGATATAAATGCCGCGCTGCTTCGGTTCGGCCACACGCACACCGTTGATAGTGTACCATGCAGAACTTACCACCGTAGCCTTACCGTCGGCAACTGCATCTTCTACGCCATTCGGAATGTCATCGGGACGGTTGGCTTCACCGGCACCTAAATAATAAAGGTGGAAATTATCGAAGCATGTCCAATCATTGGTAATGACTGCATCCTTTTCAACTCCGATGGTTACACCTTCTCCATCTTCCTTCACCTCAAAGCTGAATGCACCCTCGTAAGCATTGTCCTCAAAAGCCTTGCGGGCACCCACCTTACCGTTTACAACGGTATGATACATCATATCGCGCATATCCGGGAATAAAGAGTCAGCCAAAACAATATCACCACTGTCATAGCTGTAAAGCGTCACATGATCAAAGATGGAAGCCAATGGGACAGACAACTTTTCGGAAGCCGTTTCAACGTAAACCTTCGCATTCAGCACCTCTTCCGTGCTGTCACGACGCGTCAAAGCCGCAGGCACGACATCCCCGCCACGATAGAAGCCATTGTAAGTAAGGCGATAATATCCCTTAGGCAAAGCATATACGGTCTGGTAAAGTTTGACATCACCGATATTGAACATTTCGTAAACCAAATCCTCAGCCTTCAGCTTATTACCATCCACTTTATTGCATTCCCATCCTGTATCAGAGCTTGCTTTCTCCTGCGTGTCGGCATCCATTTCCTCAAAGCTCGGATTGGTAATCATGCCCGTGACATCGACCGGGGTATCTTTCGAAGCTCCACTGAAATCCACTTGTGTGGCCACCATCTTGCAATAAGCCTCGTTCATACGCTGCATGAAACTTTCAATCTGTGCCAAATCGACAAGCGAACGTTCGTCAATGGCCAACAACACTTCATCCGACACAAGTTCCAACAAAACATCGTATTCGTCCGTACCGATATATTTATCATATCCCTCGACACCCTCTGTGCCATTGAACTTGTTGTCATGACCGGTAGCCGTCGCCTCTAATTTGGTTGCCGCCGCACGTGATTCGGTCTCAAGTTCGATAGCTGCATTCAACGCTTCCGAATTAACGGCATACGACTCCTGAGTCAATTCCGTCTCCAAAGCCGCAGTAGCATCGGTAATGGCTTTCTGCAAGGCATCTTTCGCCGCCTGGGTAGTAAGCGTTTCCTTATCATCAAACAGCACTTTTGCATCGGCTATCCGGGCCTCCAACGCTGAAACCGCTCCGGTCATATCCTCCGCACCCAAATATTTCAACCTGAAATTGTCATACGTAGTCCAATCCCCGGAAAGTCCCGAATCCTCAGTCATCCGCACGCCCACGCGCAATTTGCCGTCAGCCTTCACATAACAAACGAATTTGTTCTCGAAATGACCTTCTTCAAAAGCCTTATGTGTTCCCGTCAAAGCATCCAAGGCATACTTGCCATTCCTCAGTTCGTCATTCGGCAATGACAATTGTACATCTTTGCCCCAACCTTCCGCCTGCATCGGTTCATCAAACACCTCATCGTAACAATGGTGGAGCTTTACGGAACCGTCGTTACCGTAAGCATACGCAGTAACCTGCGCCTCCTTGGCCTCCGTACCCCAAGCTGCCTGGCAAGCATCATGCCACGTAGGCCGTTGGAATCCTTGTACGGAGACTTCATAAGATCCCTCGGGCAAGCCCTCTATTTCCTGGTAGACATCAAACGTCTGTTTATCATACATCTCACCCGTTTCCACGCCTTGTCCGGAACCACCCTGCCATCCGTTGGCATTGTCGGTGAAGTTCGCATTGACCAACAAGGGCGTGAAGTCCTCGATTTCTCCTCTTAAAGCGGCAGCCCTGAAGTCCTCCATGTAATAGCGATCCATACGCGGTTGAACACTGTCTATCAAAGCCGGATCGAAACTGCAATCCCCCTGCTCCACCTTAAGCGTATTGTCGATATAGTCCTCCAAGGTAGGCCACTCCGCATCTTCATAGGGAGGTGCCCAATATTTAGTTTCAGCCTCAGTAAGCAACTGAGCCAGTTTATCATACGCAGCCACGTCTTTGGCCATTTCGTCCATCTGCTTCTGCAAAGTCTCAATCAAAGCCGACACGGTCTCAATGTCCACGCTCGCGTCCGCAGCCACTTCCTTGGCATGCTGGATAAGCGTCAAATAACCGTCCTCTCCTTTCTTGCTCATTTTTTTGTTGGCTTCCTTGTATGCCCCGTAAGTCTTTTCTGCATCTCCGATATGCTCTTTCAGATAATCCTGCATGGTCATGGCACCGGTCTCTCCCAAATACTCCAATTTGAAATTGTCCACGCCCGTCCACTCTGAATTAGGGTTTTCCACTTTTAAACCCACCGTGGCGGAACCGCCTATGACAGAAAACTCAAGCGTATAGGGCGCAGCATAACCTCCTCCGTCGGGCGACGGCACGGTGGCCTGCAATTTCACCTCGCCTCCCTTCGACTTGGCATAGAGGTAGCGTCCTTTCGGGCCTCCGTTTTCCTCCTTCACATTCGTCAGGATATACGCACTCAACCGATAACGCCCATCCGGGATATCATTGATTTCTTGCGTAATAGACCAACTCGTTTGCGGATTGGTGGCCGTCCAACGCTCAAAGAAACCTTTGAACTCTGTTCCGTCGGAAGTAGTTTGAGAAGAAGACTGTACCCCAAAATTATCCTGCCCGCTGATGGCATCGCGCTGCAAAGTCCATCCATTTTCCCCATTGTCGAAAGCAGGATTCTCTATCACGTCGGTCACATCAGCCGGATGTTCTTCCGAAGCCCCCGAGAACTTAAAGTCGAACACTGCCTTTTTCAATCCTGCCGAAGCCGCTTCCACTTCCTCCAAAGTAGCGGCTGCATTCTGATACACTTTGTCATATTCGCCATACTCCGTATATCCGGCCTCATCGGCACTCTCCAACCACTTTTTCAGCACACGCTTTGCCAAGAGGACTTCGTAAGCTTCCGGAGTCACAAACCTCCAATCCAACTGGGCTTTTTCATTACCGGCTGTTTCCGGATTGATAAAGGCGTCCACTCCGGTACGGGTCTCATCCACCAAACCTACATATTCTGCCGCATGCTCGGAATTCAATCCGTAAGTCGGGTCGTTATCGCTTATCTTAATCCGGTAATTTCCATCACCCACCGGACGAATCTCCCACAACATATGTCCCTGTTTGTTATGGTCTACGCAAAACGCATTGTCCGTCGGGCTATAATAAAGTTCGTGGCGACCGGTATTACTTTTCCCGTCCCACATGGTGAAACGCCACCCCTTGGCATTGGAATACTCCTTATCGGTTTCGGGACGGTTACTCAATTCATAATCGGTATCATAGGTCAAATCCAACTGCTTTCCCTCGTCAGCCACAATTACCTCTGTCCCCCAATTATGATTATAATCGCCGCACGTTATAAACTTCTGGGTAGCCACATGGTAAATATAATACACGCCCCCTCCGGTTCCGTCTGTATCCAAATTAGGTTCTACAAAATTCGGAATAGGATTTTCCCACTCTGCTGCCCACAAAGGCAAAGTAGACGAAGTTGCACCACAAAGTGCCATCACTGCAAGTAAACTGTTTTTCATGTTCCTTGAAAATTAAGTTAATACTAATATAATGTTTCGCTTTTAATAGGATTTTTATGGGCGTAAAGGTACAATAAGTATTCAATAAAAAGAATAATCCGAAAGAAAAAAAATCAAAATCAGCCGTTTTTTAACGCAAACAAGCTATTCTTTACCCCAATGGCAAGCCTTTTTGCTTGACAAAACATCCATAAAATATAAGGGAAGACGCTTGCAAGTACGAGAATAAGTACTTATCTTTGTGCAAACGATAAAAAACATAAGGTTATGAGGACTGCAAATTATTCTGAACTGAGGAACAACCTGAAACATTACCTTGACGGGGTAATCAATGACAGCGAGCCGCTGTTGGTACACCGTCCGGGCAATGAGAGCGTGGTTGTCATGTCTTTGGACGAATACAACTCCATCAAAGAGACCGAATATATCATGAAATCTCCGGCCATGATGGACGCCATCAGGAAAGGAGCGAAAGAAATCGAAAGTGGAAATTGCTTTTCGCAACATGAAGGGGAAAGCATGTCGGACTTTCTAAACCGGATGGCATGTACAGAGTAATACTTTCGGCACAGGCAAAAAAAGAGTACCAATATTTCATACGAAGCGGAAATAAAGTTGCCGTTAATAAGATTTTGTCATTGCTTGAAGACATTGCCGAACATCCATACACCGGCATAGGCAAACCTGAACCATTAAAATATGAATTGGCCGGATACTGGTCGCGCCGCATCAATTCGGAGCACCGTATCGTTTATTCGGTCGACGAAGAGGTGGTGAGGGTGTATGTGCTTTCCATGAGATACCATTACGCCGGGAAATAGGGGGCCGCGCCTGGTGGACAGTCCCCCTTCTTTGCGGAAAGCGACAAAAAAAGTCTGCGCCAAATGATTTTCCGTTCTCAGCCAAACGATTTTTCATCTTCAGCCGAATGATTTTCTTTCCTCTGCCAAATGATTTTGGTTCTTTGATGGCAGGAGTCCACTCTCAGCCCATGGATTCCAGATGAGAAAGAAACACGCTTTTCATCTTGCGCTTTTCCCACACCCTACAAGGAGAAAAAAGAGAAATGGGTTCGCATCCTTCATACACGCTGCAAAACAGACACTTACGGTGAAAGGGCATCCCAAAAGCCTTCACCATAGGTTCACTACAGAAGGGCCTGCTTTCACCATAATATATTGTCTCACATAATATTACGGTGAAGGATGACATTCATTCATCACAAAACGGCTACCGCTGCCGATAGATACGGAAAAGGGAGGACGAAATCACTTCGTCCTCCCTTCCAATCTAATCTATGAACCTATTTTTATTGATATATCATAACGGTGGTTTAACGCACCATTACTTTCACTGCCTTCGTCGTGCCGTCGCTCATCTTATCCTGACGGATGTAGATGCCACGCTGCTTCGGTTCGGCTACACGCACACCGTTGATGGTGTACCATGCGGAACTTACCACCGTTGCCTTACCGTCAGTTACGACTTCGTCAATATTTGTATCCAAGGCATCGTCGATGTCATCCGGCTTGTTGGCATCACCGTCCCCGTAGTACAACAGCTTGAAGTTGTCGAAGCAAGTCCAGTCGTTCGTAATCTTGCCTGTCTTACGTACGCCTAATACCGGTTCTTCACCCTCTTCTACACGGAAACTGAAGTCGCCCTCGTATTTACCTTCTTCAAAAACTATTTTCGCCCCACTCACACCATTAATAATAAAATGATATAACATACCTTCATCTTCTGGGGTCAACAACGTATCTGCCACGGCCTTGTCGTCTGTCGTGTATTTATATTCGCTTAAGTTCTCGAAGATGGAAACCAGTTTTTTGTTCCACTTGGATTCATTGCCGTCCAAATAGACTTGCGCGTTCAGAGGCTCCACACCTTCACGACGAGACAAAGCCGCAGGAGTAATATCTCCCGCACGGTAGAAGCCATTGTAAACCAAACGGTAGTAACCGGCAGGCATGTTGTAGAGCTTCTGGTGGATTCCAGCAGTATCATTAAAGATTTCATAATTCAATCCACTCGTAGCCGTACCACCGGTAGCCGTCCAACCATCCGATGATGAAGCATCTTCCCATACCTGCGTAGTTTCGTTAAAAGTACGCGTTTGGAAACCCGGGGTGATAATCAGACCTGTGGCGTCCACCGGCGCATCCTTAGACGCGGTAGAGAAATCAATGACCCCACTCACCATCTTGGTATAAGCCTTGTTAATCTTGGCATTATAGTCGTCGATTTCTTCCATGGAAGCAAAGATGCCCTCACCGCTTATCTTTCCTTCGATTTCCAAAACTACCTTTTCAAGTTCCGCAAAACCGTCCGTATCAACATAAGCATCATAACTTTCTTCACCTACAGAAGTCAGCTTGTCATTATGGTTGTCGTTTCTCTTCTCCAACGCGGTAGCCGCATCAATGGCTTCCTGACCGGCCTTGATAGCCGCATTCAAACCTGCCACTTGCTCATTGTACACTTCCAACGTCAAACCTTCAGACACAGCCTTGTTTGCCGATTCGATGGCTGCATTCAGGCCGTCCTTGGCTTCTTGTGTAGTGAGAACCTCTTTATTCACCATGTCCGTAGCTGTTGCTATCAAAGCATTGATAGAAGTCTCGGCGCCGGTCATGTCTTCAGCTCCCAAATACTCTACTTCAAACTTATCAAAAACCGTCCATGTACCGGTCCAATCGACAGAAGCCGTAGCTGTTTTGATACCCAGCCGAAGCTTACCATCCTCACCCACGTAGCAAACCACCTCGTTGACATACCGATCCGGGAACTTCGTAAACGTTTCCGCTACCGCCGGTTTGAGACGAACCAACCACTTATCCTTGTATTGCGGGTCGTCCGTAAAGGTGATTTGTTCGTAACGCTCGGCCGTACCCTTTTCTTCTTCCGTCAAAGGATAGTCCATCACGTGATGAAGCTTCACTGATGCATCGTTGGCGAACAGTGACCCCAAGATGTCATTCGCGGTATCACCTTCCTGTCCCCAAGACTGCTGCCAAGAGTTGGAATTGTTCGAACTCGGGGAATAGAAGCCCTGCATCGTAATCTTATAAGAGCCTGAAGGCAAGCCGTTCAGTTCTTGCGACACTTCACCGTCGCCTCCTTTAGCATTCCAAAGTTCGGCCACCCCTGTATTATCATGTTTCAAGTCACCTTTTCCCGTCAATGTCCATCCATTAGTACCATTCGAGAAATCCATGTTGGTGAACAAGCCCGTCACTGTACGCAAGCCATCTTCCGACTGCAAAGACTCCAACACGGCCTGTTTCAGAATCCGGTCTGCACGTGGCTGGATGCTGTCCACTTCGTTGGGATTGAACGTGCGTTGCGCAAGCCCGTCAGCTAATAAATCCAAATAATCCTCATACAAAGGCAGTCCCACTTCCTCGTACTCAGTCCCAGCATAAGCTTCTTCCAATTCTGCAGATTTTTGTGCCAAAGTCTTATATGCAGAAATATCCATAGCTAAGGAGTCCATACGAAGTTGAACCGTAGTAATGAATCCCATCAAGGTCTCGTCATCCAACTGTTCATTGGCCACCGCATCCTTGGCTGCCTTCATGGTCTCTTCGTATTTTTGCTGGCCGGACACACTGAAACGTTCATTAGCCCCTGTATATTCCGCATATTTGGCTTCCGCATCCTTTATGTTTTGCTCCAACATACTACGAACCGTAGCGGCATCGGCCTTTCCCAAATATTGCAAGGTAAAGTTATCTACGGCTGTCCAGTTAGAGTTTGCGTTTTCTACGACCATTCCAATCGTAGCCGTCCCGCCGATAACAGAAAACTCTAATGTATAGGGAGCAAAATAGCCGTTCGAGTGATTCGGGTCCTCAATAGCCGGCACATCCGCTTCCTTACGTACTTCGCCCGCCAACGTCTTAGCCATCAGGAAACGACCTTTAGGGCCTGTCACATCGCCTTGTGCCAATACATTGGTCATGATATAAGCCCCTAAACGATACTTGCCATCCGGCAAATCCTTCAACTCTTGAGTGATGGACCAATTCGGTTGGTTACCTTCTGCAGACGGAATCCAATACTCAAAGAAGTTTTCACACTCCTTGCCGTCACTGGCTATCATCTTATCACCCGCCTTACGAGTGAAATTACCGCTCGATCCCTCTCTCTTAGTCACCCATCCATCCGTACTTTCGTTAAATGAAGGTTGGGAAATCAGTTCTGTCACCTCTATCGGTTTGCCAGACGTAGCCGAACTGTATTTAAATTCCAAGATGTCCAGTTTCAAGTCCTCTACAGCTTGCTCTACTTCTTCCGCTGTAGCATCCGTTCTATTATAGAGTGCCGCATAATCGGCAATTTTATCGAAACCTGCCACATCGGCGGCATCCAACTGCTCCTGTAACTTTTTCTTAGCCTTATATACGTTATAAGCCTCCGGTGTCACGAACTTCCAGTCCAGTTGTCCGTTCTCAAATCCGGCCATATTCGTATCGAGCACAGGATTCACACCCGTTTCACCCTCGTTCACGCCCATATAAGCATTCTTATACAATCCACCGCTGGCATTCACACCGAACTTGGTGTCTTCATCCAAAATCTTGATACGGTAATTGCCATCATCTTGTTTCGTGATTTTCCATAAAATATGCCCCTGCTTATTATGATCCACACAAATAGCCATGGAAGCCTCGCGGATGAAAAGTTCATGATAACCACCATTCGTTGGCCCGTTCATCATACTCATGCGCCATCCCTTAGCTGTCGTTCGATCCGGATCGCCCTCGGGACGACGGACTAATTCGTAATCTTCACCGTAACTCAAAGTTATCTCTTGCCCCTCATCGCCCACGACAAGTTCTGTCTTCCAGTTATTTTTCCAATCACCGTTCGTCATGAACTTTTGGGTAGCTACGTGATAGATATAATACACACCACCGCCCGTTTCGTCTTGGGTCAAATTAGGATCAACGAAAGACAAGGTCGGATCCGGCCAATTCTCGGATGCCCACAAAGGCATTGTAGATGAAGTCGCGCCGCAAAGCGCCATCAAAGCAAGTAATCTGTTTTTCATGCTTCTTGAAAATTAAGTTAATATAATGTATTAGTCCTTCTATTAGGATTTATTATGGCAGCAAAATTACAAGAAGTATTTTATTAAAAAAATAATTCAAGAAGAAAAAAGCAGAAAAGCTCCATTTTTTAACAGTTTTGTGTCCCCACACAGCCCAAAACTGTGTAGGGACACAAATAGAAAGTCTTATGATAAACTATCTCACCATAACCTTCACGGCCTTTACCGTTCCGTCGCTCAGTTTGTCCCGACGGATATAAATTCCGCGCTGCTTCGGTTCGGCTACACGCACACCGTTGATGGTGTACCATTCGGAAGCAACCACTGTAGCCGTTTCACCACCGACAAATACCTCATCAATATTGTCCACGAAATCGTCCGGTCTATTGGTTTCTCCATCACCCAGATATTCAAGGGAGAAGTCGTCGATGCAAACCCAATCGTTGACCAATCCGTCATCCTTGCGCACACCGACAACCACAGATTCGCCTTCTTTCACATAGAAAGGTTTATCCACTTCATAATACCCCCATGTCATGGCAGCACGTGCCCCTAAACGTTTATCTGCCACACAGTGGTATGTACGATCGGAACCGGGGAACAGTGAATCGGGTAGCAACGCATCGTCAGGCGAGAGCAAGCCATCGTGTACACATTCGAACAAGCTGGCAAGTGGTGTTGCAAAGTCTTCCGTTTCCGTTTGGACATACAAGGAAGTTAATAGCTTTTCCGTTCCATCACGATGAGCTATTGCCGCCCCTATAAGGTCACCATACCGGTAGAATCCATAAACTTTGACACGATAATAACCTTGTTTCATACAATACAAGCCCTGATGAATATCAGCCTGAAGGTTATTGAAGAACTCGAATACGGAGTCGTTGGCCGCAGCCCCGTCCGGGTTGTTGGAAACCTCTACCTCCCAACCATCGTAATTGAACATCACGTTCCCTTCTTCATCTTCCTGCTGGAACGACGGATTCTCCAACAGCTCGGTCACATCTAAAGGTTCGTCCTTGGAAGCTGCAGAAAAGTCGATGGCACTCTGTTTCATCTTGCCGTAAGCATTGTTCATATCTGCAATGTATTGCTCAATCTGCCCCAGACTCTCGAATGAACCGCCGTCGATGAAATCCATAACTTCATAAACAATATTCAAAAGCGCGTCTACATCATCCTGGTCATACGAATCGTAAACCCCATCATTATATTCCTGATCATACCGGGTCACTTGACGGTCTATTTTATTCAAAAGTTCGATGGATGTATGACCTTGTTCTATAGCGGCTGACAACGAGGTCATGGTTTCTTTGAACAACAAACCGGAAATCTCACCTTTTATAACTTCTTCCGCTTCCAAAACAGAAGTCTGCAAAAGCTCCTGCACATCCAACGGTATCAGGCTCCCGTCAGCTCCCACCTGTCTGGCTTCATCTATTTTAGCCTGTAAGGCTGCCACTGCACCTTCCTGATTGTCCAATCCCAAATAAAGCACCTGGAAGTTATCCATCGTCACCCATGATTCATTGATGGTCACACCGGCCAACTTCACTCCCACACGGAGCTTGCCGTCCTCGTCTACATAGCAACTGACGGTATTGAGATAATTCTCCGCATTTTCTTTAAAAAAGGCTTGGGATGAAGCTTTATCGGTGGGGAGCCATTTGCCATTCAGGTTATCATCGGCCGTACCGGTAACCTGCTCCCAACCTCCTTCTGTCATTTTGTCGTTACGCGGGAAATCGGCGATATGATGGAGTAAGGCAGAGGCTTCATTCCCGAATACGGAAGCCTTCACCTTATTCACTTCGTCTCCTTCAAGCCCCCAAGCCCCATGCCATACGGACGTGGTCGGAGAACTCGGGCTATAGAAGCCTTGCATGGTGATTTTATAGAACCCTTCGGGCAAACCGGTCATGTCCTGATAAACCTCCCAATCCCGGCCATTCCAGACTTCGGTCATTTCCGTACCTTCGTTCTTAAAGTCGCCGTTTCCCGTCTTGGTCCATCCGTCATTGCTCTTTGCAAAGCTCGGGTTGACCAACAGACCTGTCACATTGTCAGTAGCCCCACTCTCCATCATGTCGGCCACATCTTGCTTAAACAGCTTTTCGGCGTATGCCTCAGCTCCGTCTATTTCCGCCGGAGCCATCGAACCATCGTCATAGGCCCGGTAGAGTTTGTCCAAGTAATCCTCATAAGAAGGCAAGCCTACCTCACTGTAAGGACTGTCGGTAAGTTTGTTTTCCAACGCCGGAATCACCACGTCGTTCAGTTTTTTATAAGTAGCAATATCCACAGCCAAGGAATCCTTTCGGGCATTCACCATCCGGATTGCGGCAGCCCAATCGTCATCTGTCAGTCCGGCATTGCCGGCAGCTTCTTCGGCATAGGCCAAGACTTCTTCATACTTCGCCTTGCCCGATGCCGAGAAGTGCGCATTGGCTCCTATCTGTTCCTGCAAATAAGCCTCTGCACTTTTTACCGTGCGAGCCAATTCGGCAGCCAATCCGCCTTCGCTACCCATATATTCGAGCTTCACATTGTCTATACCAAACCAGTTGCAATTGGTGTTTTCGGTCATAAAACCAAGCGTCAAATCACCGCCGCGGGAATAAAACTCCAATACGACCTTACGCGGTGTCGGCACGTCGGCACCACCCGGCGTACCATTCTTTATGCCATAAAATTTCACCGTATGCGCCTCAGCTCTGAACTTCTCGTCATATTTCGACGCATCGGCAAAGAGATATAACCCTCGGGGGATATCGTTCAAATTACTTTGATTGTAACCCAGAGTCACTGCCGACAAACGGTAACGGCCGGAGGGCATGTTTCCGAACTTCTGATAAAGATGTATGGCACTGGTCCCTCCAGGTTTTGTCCACTTCTCACAAAACTGGTCCATTACCACAGATTCATCGTCCGGGTCCTGATATTTGTCATTCTTCTGGTGTCCTAACGTAGGAGAACCGCCATCCTCAATCCAACCGCTGTTGTCTGCATCAAACGAAGGATTAACCAATAAATCGGTAAATTTGGGTTGTTCTTCCGAGGCTCCGGCCCCCAACCGGTCGGTCACAGCCTGTTGCAGTTCATCCGCAGCACTCTCCAACTCCTCAGCCGTGGCGTCTGTTTTTTCGTAAAGCGCCACATAGTTTGCCACATCCGTATAACCGTTCTCGTCTGCAAACTCCAACTGGGCCTGCAAAGCCTTTTTAGCCTGATATACAAAATAAGCTTCGGGCGTAACAAAAGCCCAATCGGTCTCTACTTTCTCGAAACCGCCCTGATCCTTATCGGCAAAAGGATACACCACCGTGCTGCCGGGATTTACCCCCCACACGCCGTTCACCGTCATCTCATTCCCGGAAACCGTCCCGAAATCGGGATCCTGATCCACAATCTTTATCGCATAATAACCATTTTCCTGCTTTTTGATTTGCCACAGAGTATGGCCGTCCGATCCGCAATCCACGTATGCGCTCCCGGTACCGGTCACATAAATCTCATGGAAACGGTTGCCGTTGGACGGCCCGTTCAGCATGTTGAAAATCCAACCTTTACCCGGCACCTTCGGTTTCTGTACCAATAACGGAGGACGTTCTTCCCCGTAAGCCATGGTTATTTCCTGCCCGATGGAATCTACGCTCAATTGCGTACCGGAAGCATTACCGGCAGCAATAAACTTTCGGGTAGCCACATGATAGATATAATACTTTCCCCCTCCGGTCCCGTCAGTTGCAAGATTGGGTTCCACCGTCACAATCGTAGGGTCGTCATACTCGGCGGCCCACAGAGGCATCGTTGAAGAAGTAGCGCAGCACAATGCCATAGCTGCAAGGATTCGGTTCTTCATTTTTCTACGTTTTTAAAGATTAATGTATAGTCTTTCTTTGAGTCTTTATGCAGATTACGAACGAAGGACTGAAAAAGCACAAAGAAAAGGGACTTTTTTTCGTTTTACCTTTAAAAAGAACTATCTTTGCCTGCAAAAACAATTTAATTTGACGAATATGATTATAGCCGTAGACTTCGACGGAACTATCGTGGAACACCGTTATCCTGAAATCGGACGTGAGATTCCTTTTGCTGTAGAAACATTGAAAAAGCTCATTGAAGACCGCCACCAACTCATCTTATGGAGCGTACGGGAAGGGCGCTTGCTGGATGAGGCCGTGGAATGGTGCCGCCAGAGAGGAGTAGAGTTTTATGCCGTAAACAAGGACTTTCCGGAAGAGGACACCGACAAAAACCGTCATTACAGCCGCAAGCTGAAAGCCGACCTGTTCATCGACGACCGTAACGTGGGTGGACTTCCGGACTGGGGTACCATCTACCGGATGATCAAAGAAAAGAAAAGCATGGCGCAACTGTTACAGGAAGAATGGGAAGAAGACCAACCCGTGGCACAAAAGAAGAAAAAGAGATGGTGGTTTTAACCTCCATCCCTTTTTCTTTCCGTACCCTATATATAAAAAAGGTATCAATCCTTATCATCAAAATGGTCCTCACGGAGATAACGACTGCTTCCGTGCCGGGATTTTGATTTACTAGCGTGTGACTCCTTACCGTAACCGCCATAATTACCATAACCGCCATAGCTGCCATAAGAACCGTAACGGCCGTAACGGCCATAATTACCGTAACCGTAGTAATAACCATACTTGCGCTGTTGCAAGTCTACCCCGTTAAGCACCAAGTTCATCTTCGGCAATTTTCCTTCCTGATGAATCGTATTCACGATATTAAAATTACGTTTGAGCGAATAATCACACCGGCACACAATAAGAGTGGCATCGGCCAGACGCCCTAATAATAAGGTATCGCTCACCAGACCGACAGGCGGAGTATCGACAATCACCATGTCATACCATTCACGGAAACGTGCAAAAGCATCGTCCAAACGTTCCGAAGTAATCAGTTCACCGGGATTAGGCGGAATCAAACCCGCAGGCAATACATCCAGATTGGCATGCATGCCGGAATTGAACACCTGTTCACGCAAAAATTCGTCCGAACTGTCTTCCCCGGCCAAATAAGTCGTCAACCCATGATGTCCTGTGACCAAACCGAACAACTTGGCCAATCGCGGCTCACGGATATCCAACCCGACCACCAAGACTTTACGCCCCATCAAAGCCATACTCATGGCCAGATTGGTTGACACGAAAGTTTTTCCTTCACCGGGTATCACCGACGTACATAAGAGCACCTTTTCGCTCTTCTTCATGACAAAGCCCAAATTGGTACGCAGACTGCGGAACGTTTCTTCCATTATATCATTGGTATTCTCCCGTACGACAATCGCCCGTTTTCCGTCTTTCAATTCTCCGGCCACGAAAATATCGCTCAAGACCGCCAAGTCGGTCAGCTTTTCAATATCATTACGCCCTTCGATGCGATAGCGCAACAAGTTCAGCACGTATATCAGTCCGGCCGGAATGGCTACCCCCATCACCAAGGCGATAAGCGCCACCAGTTTCTTTTTCGGAGAAATAGGACGGATAGTACTTTCCGGCGCGTCGATAACCTGCGCCTTGTCCACCGTGGAGGCCAAAGAAATGGCGTTCTCCTCGCGCTTCTGCAACAATATCTGATAAAGTGCCGCCTTTACAGACTGCTGACGGCCTATATCGGAAAGCACACGCTCCTGCGTAGGCGCATTGGAAAGCCGTCCGACGAACAAGTCGTACTGTTCATCCACATTCCGTTTCTGCACCCGCAAGTTGTCATACACAGTAGAAAGAGAATGGCGGATGCCCGGATAAAGGGAAGCAATGGCATTCGTCGCCGATACCACAACGGGCGAGGACTCAGGTGCCGTTTTCAGCAAACGTTTACGCTCCACAACCTTGGCGTTATACTCGGCAATAATGTTATTCAAGCCCTGATCTGTCAGGCCAAGGTTTGCCGGAATAATCTCCATATTATTGGCCGGATTATCCACATACTCTTTCAAGGATTTCACTAAAAGCATCTGCGTCTGCAACTCTATCTGCCGCGTCTGATAGTTTTCTATACCTTTATAGGCAGCCTCGGCATCCGACATCAAGTCTACCAACTGGTTCCTCTTTTTATACATTTCCAAATCCGACTCGGTCGTACCCAGTTCCGCATCTATAATCTTGATACGTTTGTTGACAAAGGCTTCCGTCTTGAGAGCCACCTCATTCTTCACCTCATTGGCATCCTCATTATACACGCGAATCAACTCGTTCATATAATCTTCCGCCCGCTGACGTTGCGTATCGTTCTTCGTGATACGGGCTATTGTCGTCATCTTGCTAATGGGTTCAATGGAAGTAGCCTCCAGAAAAGCCTCTGCCATAAGCGTCGGACGATAAATGTAAACCTTCAGTGAACGGTCATCAAACACACAGGTAGGATCGGGGTTAGGCCGCAAAGACACCCATCCGGACAAGGTCTTCACCCTTACCGGAAGCGTCTTGACATTGGCTTCAAAACGCTCCTCCAACGCCTCGCCTTCTATGTGATAGCCCCCCTCCTGCAAAGGTTTGATTTCCAAAAAGACCGGCATGGCCAACGTGTCCAAGTCCACCGAAGACATGTCGGCCAAAATGGGAGATGTACGGTAAAGTTCCTCGTCGCGCACCGTACCGTCAAACGCATAACGGACATAAAGCTTCAGGTTAGTCACAGCGCGCCGCGCCAACGTCTTACTGCTCAAAATTTCCACTTCGTTATCGAAACCGTTGCTGTTCGTCAAGATTCCCAACTGAGAAAAGTCGGCCAAAGCATTCCCTTGCATCCTGCTTTTATAGGGGTCTTCTTCCTTAATCAAGACCTCAGCTCCAGTCGAATAAACCGGAGCCTTGTACCTTAAATATAAAAAAGCGACGAAAAGACAACCGATAATGGATATGGCAAACCAATGCCAATGCAAAATGACCGCATCCAATATCTCACGATAATTAAAATCGGAACTTTGTTCTTCTACAGCATCGTTTGTTTGAAAAGTTTTGTTGGGCATATTATTCTTAATTATTCTCTGATTATTTCCATTCAAGCCACAAAATTAGAAATCTTTGACATACATTCCAAATAAATAAACAAAATAGTTCTTTATTTCGAGCTTTTTTAATTTTCAATCAATTTAAAACAATATATTATTGTAGGATTCCATAAAAATATATACATTCGCAGTCACGTAACCAACCTTTCGAAGAGATAAAATATGAAAATTAAGAATCTGGAAGAATCCGGCATTGTAAAATCCGCCATCATCTGCAACGATATCATATTGCTGATGGCCAGTTATTGGTTAGCCTTTGCGCTGACCCACAGCTTCGCACTGGCTTTCAGCTTTCCATACGCCCTGAAAACAGAACTGCTCATCGGCGCACTGACCATTTTCCCTACTTTTTACATAGCCCCACCCGTATTCCTGAAACACATGGTGTACGGCAATGACATCTTGGGACGTTCAGTTTACACCGTATGCCTGCAAACGCTGTTCATGATAGCGGCTATCAGTCTGATACGGCGGATGAACGTGGCCGGCGAAGAACTCCTCATAGGGGCTTCTTTTTTCTTCTGCCTGCTGTATGCAGAGCGGACTATCGTGCACAATATCCTGAAACACAGCCGTTCGAAAGGGCATAACTTACGCTACGTCGTATTGGTGGGACATCCGTGGAACTTAGAGGACATTTACCATACACTGAACGACCATAGTCTTGGATTCAAGATTTTAGGTATCTTCACCCGTAAAGAACTTCCGGAAGACATGCACCTGAAAAATTTGGGAGACCGGCGGATGGTAATGAGTTACTTGCGCCAACACCAAGAAGTGACAGACTTATACATGGTGCCCGACACCGACTATACGGCAGAAACGGACGAGATATTCCGTTACTGCGAAGACCACATGATTCGTTTCTACGCCCTGCCCGTATTCATGGAGTTCCTGACCAAACGTATGGAATTGTCGCACTTAGGCAGCACCATGCTACTGAGCGTGCGAAACGAGCCGCTGCAAGACCCGGTGAACCGTGGAGTGAAACGGCTTTTTGATATTTTGACGTCCGGGGTGTTCCTATTTACCGTCTTCCCTATTGTGTACCTCATTGCGGGTATCATCATCAAAATACAAAGCCCGGGGCCTATTCTCTTCAAACAAAAACGGAACGGACTGGACGGAAAGGAGTTCTATTGCCTGAAGTTCAGAAGCATGCACGTCAACAAAGACAGCGACCGCCTACAAGCCACCAAGGACGACCCACGCAAATTCAAATTCGGTAACCTGATGCGCAAAACCAACATCGACGAGTTGCCGCAATTCATCAATGTGTTCAAAGGCGACATGAGCCTCGTAGGACCGCGCCCGCACATGCTGCTCCACACGCAGGAGTACTCGCGCCTGATCCGACGTTACATGGTGCGCCATTTAGTGAAACCCGGCATCACGGGATGGGCGCAAGTGCAAGGTTTCCGTGGCGAAACGAAGACATTGGACCAGATGGAGAACCGGGTGAAAGCTGACATCTGGTACGTGGAAAACTGGAGTTTCGGCCTCGACCTGCGCATCATGTGGCGCACGCTCGTGAACATGTTGAAACACAATGAGGAAAATGCTTATTAATCACATATACATATAATATTATGAAAGGTATCGTATTAGCCGGCGGGTCGGGCACACGCCTCTACCCCATCACAAAAGGCGTAAGCAAACAAATGCTTCCCATTTTCGACAAACCGATGATTTATTATCCCGTATCGGTCTTGATGTTGGCCGGCATCCGCGACATATTGATCATATCCACACCTCACGACCTGCCGGGATTCCGTCGGCTGTTGGGAGACGGCAGCGACTTTGGCGTACGCTTCGAGTATGCAGAACAGCCCTCTCCCGACGGACTGGCTCAGGCTTTCCTCATCGGCCGCGAGTTCATCGGAAGCGACAGTGTCTGCCTGGTATTGGGTGACAATATTTTCCATGGAGCGGGATTCACCGGTATGCTGCGTGAAGCCGTGGCCAATGCCGAACGCGAAGGAAAAGCCACCGTATTCGGTTATTGGGTGAACGACCCGGAACGCTACGGCGTGGCCGAATTCGACAAGGCCGGCAACTGTCTGAGCATAGAGGAAAAACCGGCTTTGCCGAAGAGCAACTATGCCGTGGTGGGCTTGTATTTCTACCCCAACAGTGTGGTGGACGTAGCGGCACATATCAAACCATCGGCCCGGGGCGAACTGGAAATCACCACGGTGAACCAAGTCTACCTGAATGAAAGGAAACTGAAAGTAAAAACCCTCGGAAGGGGATTCGCCTGGTTGGACACCGGCACACACGACAGCCTCTCCGAAGCCTCTACTTTCATCGAAGTCATCGAAAAGCGGCAAGGGCTGAAAGTGGCCTGCCTGGAAGGTATCGCCTACCGTCAGGGTTGGATCAGCGCGGAGAAATTGCGTGAAGTGGCACAGCCCATGCTGAAGAACCAATACGGACAATACCTTATGCGACTGAGCGAGGAGGTTTTCGAGCAGGAATAAACTGATTTCTCTTTTTCATTTTGACCGGCGGGAATGCAAGGGTGGCTCAATCCCCCACCGACATTGCATTCCCGCCGTTTTTATGTCCCTAACCTATACATGGCATAGTCAGAAAACTGCGTTTTCGCTTGTCTCTGCGCTCACCTTTCACTATCTTTGTACCCTGAATTTAACCGAATAAGAGAAAATACAATGGGTATAATAGCAAAATTATTGGGCAAAGCACCCCAAGAAGAGACCGCACGAGTGGGAGGAATGGAGGACTTCATGACCCTCATCCGTGTATATTACCAAGCCGTAATGGCCATGCAAATGGGAATCAGCAATCTGGCCGTACTACCGGACCTGCGCATCTTTAAACAAACGCTGCATGTCCCCACAGTAAACAACAAGCTGGGCATCGGCGAGAGGAAACGTTGCCGCACCATGCTGATGGACGTCTACGGGATGGAAGATAACTTTTTCAAAGAAATAGATGCCAGCATCAAACGCAACTGCCGCAATGTGAACGACATCAAGAACTATCTGCTCATGTTCCAGGGATTCAGCCAAGACCTGATGATGCTCATGGGTAACCTGATGCAATGGAAGTTCCGCATGCCTTCGATGTTCCACAAGGCACTGCGCGGCATGACAGCCAAAACCATACACCAGATCATGACCAAAAACGACTGGCGCGACGACAACGTACGGCGTACTTGCGTCAACATCCGTCAATATCAAATACGTTTAGGCTACAGCGAAGCGTGGATGACCGAATATGTCCACCGTATCGTCCTTTTGGCCAAGAAAGAGCCTAAACCCAAAGACGTGGACGAGAAAAAATAAAAAACGCTTGGGACGTTAAACGTTTTTTCTTAATTTTGTAACGAGAAGGCAAAAATGACAGCAGAAGAAGATGCATTATTACGGACATTAGAGGCTCGTGTCACTCAGGTGACGCTGGAATACAAAGCCTTGAAAGACCGTTATGCCGCGTTGTCGCGCACCATGGAAGAAAAAGATGCCACCATCGCCGCGCTACATTCGCAAATCGACCGCCTGCAAACAGATTATGCCAACTTGAAAACGGCCAAGATGATCGACATCAGTAGCGAAGACATGAAAAACGCTAAGTCGAGATTATCAAAGTTAGTGCGTGAAGTAGACAAGTGTATCGCACTTTTAAATGTGTAAAACATCATGGAAGTAAGCGAGGACTTTACCATAACCCTGAGATTGGGGCAGCAACCTCTGTCCATCACCATACGGCGGGAAGACGAGGAAGCCTATCGGGCAGCCGAAAAGCTGATCAACCAAAGATACAACAGCTACGCAGCCCAGTATCCGGATCAGGGCAATGAAATTTATTTGTGCATGGCGGCGTTGAGCATTGCGCTCTCGTTGAAAAAAAACGAATTCCGCAACGATACACAGCCATTCGTTGACAGCATGAAACGCATGTTGGACACTTTGGATGAAACCTTAGGGACGAAAGCACAATAAAAACATTCATTCTACAGGAAAAACCACACGCACTGTTTCTCTTTCTCCGCACCATGCGGACGGGGTGAGCGGTGCGTGATTTTTTATATTATTCATTATAAACAAAAAAGATATGGTATTTATAATCTCCGTAGCTTGCCTCATCGTCGGATGTATAGCGGGATTCGCTTTATTCCGCTATGTGGCAACGGGTAAATATCGGCAAATTATCGAAGAAGCGAGCAAAGAAGCCGAAGTCATCAAAGAGAAAAAACTGCTCGAAGTGAAAGAAAAGTTCCTGAACAAGAAGTCGGAACTGGAAAAGGAAGTGCAGCAACGCAACCAACAAATACAGCAGCACGAAAACCGCCTGAAACAACGCGAACTGAGCCTGAACCAACGTCAGGACGACCTGAACCGTAAAAAAGGCGAAATAGAAACCGACCGTAAACGGCTGGAAAACCAACAGCAGGGATTGGCGCGTCGCGAAGAAGAGTTGAAGGAACTGGAAGCCAAAGAACGCGAAAAACTGGAAGCCATCAGCGGGCTGAGTGCCGACGAAGCACGCGAACGCTTGGTAGAATCCCTGAAAGACGAAGCCAAGACCAACGCGGCAAGCTACATCAATGAAATCATGGATGAAGCCAAATTGACAGCCAACAAGGAAGCCAAACGCATTGTCATACAAAGCATACAGCGCGTAGCAACGGAAACGGCCATTGAAAACAGCGTGACCGTATTCCATATCGACAACGACGAAGTAAAAGGACGTATCATCGGCCGTGAAGGACGCAACATCCGTGCATTGGAGGCTGCCACGGGCGTGGAAATCGTCGTGGACGACACTCCCGAAGCCATTGTCATTTCGGCATTCGACCCCGTACGTCGGGAAATCTGCCGCCTGGCCCTGCATCAGCTCGTAGCCGACGGACGTATCCATCCAGCACGTATCGAAGAAGTGGTAGCCAAAGTGACCAAGCAAGTGGAAGAAGAAATCATCGAAACGGGAAAACGTACGGCCATCGACTTGGGTATTCACGGCCTGCATCCGGAACTGGTACGCATCGTGGGTAAGATGAAATACCGCAGCAGCTACGGACAGAACCTGTTGCAGCATGCCCGTGAAACAGCTAATCTCTGTGCCGTAATGGCTTCGGAGCTGGGACTGAATCCGAAAAAAGCCAAGCGTGCCGGTCTGTTGCACGACATCGGTAAGGTGCCCGACGAGGAACCGGAATTGCCGCACGCCATCTACGGTGCCAAATTGGCCGAGAAATATAAAGAGAAACCGGATATCTGCAACGCTATCGGGGCTCACCATGACGAAATGGAAATGACTTCATTGCTCGCTCCCATCGTACAAGTGTGCGACGCCATCAGTGGAGCGCGTCCGGGAGCACGTCGCGAAATCGTGGAAGCCTACATCAAGCGACTGAACGATTTGGAAAATATAGCCATGAGCTATCCGGGCGTAACGAAGACCTACGCCATCCAAGCCGGCCGTGAGTTACGCGTCATTGTAGGTGCGGACAAGATAGACGATAAGCAGACGGAAAGCCTGAGCGGAGAGATAGCCAAGAAAATCCAAGATGAAATGACCTACCCGGGACAGGTGAAAATCACGGTCATCCGCGAAACCCGCTCGGTAAGTTATGCGAAATAAGAGAATATCTCATGAACATGATGCCTTTCCTTTCACCACGAGGGGAAAGGCATATTTATTCAAAGCCGGACATGGAAAAATATATAAAGGCCATAAGCCAATGGATTGACGGAATCCCTTATGAAAAGGCTTTTTGGAACAATGTGTATCGTTGGAAACAGACTTTCAACGGAATGATGCAATGGTCAAACTATGGCGGAATCATCGATTTGGAATGTTTTGACGCAAACCGTTTCCTCTCGTCCTGTACTTCCTGCAAACCTAAAGTTTTGGATGTGGGATGCGGATTAAGCTATGCTACCGGTAACTATATAGAGATTAACGGTACTAAAACGGAACTCGACCTCCATTACGTAGACCCATTGGCGGATGTGTTCAATGACATTAAGAAAAGACACCACCGTAACCTGCCGGACATAGAATTCGGCATGGTGGAATGCTTGTCGGATTTCTTTCCCCGTCACGACGCAGACCTGATCATCATCCAAAATGCACTCGACCATTCTGCCATGCCCATAAAAGGCATACAGGAAGCCTTCTCCACACTAAAGACTGGGGGCATATTATATCTCAACCATCATCCTAACGAAGCTGAAACGGAACAATATAAAGGTTTTCACCAGTTTAACATTGACGAAGAGAATGGCAAACTCGTCATCTGGAACAAAACGGAAAGGTCTATCATTCAAGGTTTACTTGGTGCACACGCAGACATAACCGTAACCCGCCACGAAAACGGACATATAATAGCCATAATAAAAAAACTATCCGAAATACCATCGGAAGAATATCTTTCAGGTCATGACCGCGTGCAAATATGCCACGCACTCATGGAAGTGGCCGGTAAATTAAAAATAAGCTATACTTTGAAATCTTCTTTAAAATATACTTTTTATAATTCCGTACAATTCATTGTACAAGCCCTACCTTGGGAGGTGAAGATGAAAATAAAGAAACTTATCAAACAGGCATGAATTTAAAAGGATGCAAAACAAAAACATCAAATGGGTCAATACCGCCCGTACACTCTGCATGATTTCTGCTCCATAGTGAAATCAAAGGGGAATAGCTTCTACTTTATTGGTGAGCTTGATTGCCCTCTCACACCTATTCCCTCAGACACAAAATGATTGGAATACCTTGGATAAACCTGATTATCTAACGATATTTTCTCTACCTTACCGACTCACGGAAAAGTCATTCCCTGTACTTAGCACAGAAGCACATCGCTACATGAAACAAACAGAAAGCCATTACGTCCAGTATTACAATCCACGTATCGGAAACTCCCCAAACATAAAGGGCTGCATTCAAACCGCAAAAGAAAAGAAACAGTCCCATTATGACAGCCCATGCCTGATGCATGGAAAAACCGGCAGCCATCACCAAATGGTGGATATGACTCTTGTCTGCCTCAAAAATGGGCTTGCCCCGATATAAACGGAACAGCGCCACCCGTATGACATCGAACGTCGGCACAATCAACAATGTGTAGGAAACCAACAAGGCATAGCCACGATAAGGCAACACCGCAGGATTGTTCGTCGCATATTTAATAGATAAATACGCAATAGCATATCCCAAAAACAAACTTCCGGAATCTCCCATAAAGGTCTTTGTCCCCTTCTCCGCTTTTCCCCACATATTAAAATAGAAAAAGGCCACCAATGAACCCAACAACCCTGATGCCACCAAAGCATAAACAAAAGTACGTTCCATCTGCAAATACAGGAAGATATAGGCCGCAAGAATGCAAATGCATAAACCGGATGCCAAACCGTCAATCCCATCAATCAAGTTTATGGAATTTACGACCAACAAAATGACAAATACCGTGAAAGGATAACTAAACCACACGGGCAATTCATGCAAGCCGAACAAACCATAAAAGTTATTGATGAGCAATCCGCAAAACGGCATCAGCAAGGCAGCCACCAACTGTACCGCAAACTTATGATTGGGTTTCATCCCTACCAAATCATCCACCGTGCCTATTATATATATAAGAAAAGCCCCGACTGCCATCGCCAACGACGACACCTTTAAAGTCAGTACCCCTTGCCACCACGAAGAAGACAGGATCAAAACCGAAACCAACGCCACCAACATGGAAGGCATAAAAAGCAAACCGCCTAAGCGCGGAATAGCACAATGATGTACCTTCCTCCCCCCAGGCAAGTCATAATATCCTCTCTTACGGCAAAAATCCAAAAGAAAAGGCATTATCCCAAACGTTATTCCCATCGCAACTAAAGCTGCAGATATTATGCTACATATTCCTCCGCTCATTTTACGTATTCATTAACCTTATTTTGGAAACGTGAAAGAATGGTTTTTATTGTAAACAACCGGATAGAAATCGCAAAAACAGACAAACTTGTCACACCTTTGCAATCCCCCTACTTTTTCTGACAATAGGCTTCATACTTCAGCATAATACATAAACCTTTAGCTTCAAGTATATTAGTACCCTGATGGTTGAAGCAACCAACTTTCAGCCACCCTCAGGTGACGGACAGCAGTCCTTATAAGCCAAACGATTTTCCGTTGTGCTCTGACCGCCTGCCCGATTATCATCCCTTCCGCGATTATTTCGACCGCCTACCGCCGTGGGACGGAAAAGACCGTCTCGACGCACTGGCACAGCGCGTGTCGAACCATGCGCTGTGGGTACGCGGATTCCGCCGGTGGATGGTAACCGTGGCAGCTCAGTGGATGGGGATGGGGGACAACCATGCCAACAGTATGGCTCCGGTATTGGTGAGCGGGCGGCAAGGATTGGGAAAGTCCACATTCTGCCGCAATCTCCTGCCACCCGAACTGTCCGCCTATTACACCGACAGCGTGGACGTGGCGAATACCGCCCGTATGGAACAGCTTTTAGTGGGAATGGAAATCATTAACTTGGACGAGTTCGACCGCATCCCCGTCCGCCGCCATCCGGCCTTGAAGAACGTGATGCAGCTCACCGACCTGCACGTGCGCAAGGCTTACCGGCGCGACACGCTACGCTTGCCGCGCATCGCCTCCTTCATCGCCACGTCCAACAGTCACGAACTGCTCTCCGACCCTTCGAGCAGCCGCCGCTTCCTCTGCGTAGAGGTGGAGCGACCCATCGACAACACAAACATCGAACATGCCCAAATCTACGCCCAACTGAAAGACATGTTTCTCGGTGGCGAACGTTATGGGTTTACAGCGGAAAAAGAGGCGGAAATCCAGCGTGCCAACGTGGCCTTCTACCGCACTTGTCCGGCGGAAGAGGCTTTTGCCCGCCACTTCCGTGCCACCCATCCGGACGAAGAGGTCCTGTCCGTTTCCCTTCCCGAACTCATCGCCCTGTTGCGCAAACATCAGCCGGGCACGCTCACGGGCATCGGCATGCAGGAGTTCAGCCGCGCCCTCGTAGCCGCAGGCGTGGAACGACAACACACGAAAAAGGGTAACCGTTACCAGATTGTACCGTTGAAGACTTCCAATTCTTACAATCAGCATTTTTGCAAAAAGAGTTAAATGAAAGCCTCAAAAATTAGGCAATACAAACATTTATGTACATAATGACCTAATTACTTCCAACATTCTTCTCGCCAAAACATTCCGGTCAAAGTCTGCAGCCATATTACGTCCACCTTGTTTGCACGACATATAAACAGAAGGATCTAACAGGCGCAAAAGCTTGGCCTCAAAATCATCAAAGTTCTCGGGTTCGTAACACAAACCTGCATGATAGGATTCCACCATTGCCTTAGCCTCACCTTCGACACCCATCAGAATAGGAATACCCATACTTGCATTTTCAAAAATCTTAGAGGGGATGACCGTCTCAAACAGAGGGGATTTCTTAAGATTGATGAGACAAACATCCAATATCGAAATATAACGAGGCACTTCGTCTTTTGGTATAGATTCTAACATGGTCACGTTCCCTACCCCCAATTCGTCTTTAAACTTTAACAGGCTCTCTTTCATGGCACCATCACCGATAAACAAGAAATGCAAACCGGCATTTCCCTCCATCTTTTTTGCACAACGAAGTATGAAGTCCAATTTATGAGCCATACCATGCGTACCGATATAGCCAATAATAGTCTTGCCATTCAAGCCCAGACGGTTCAAAAGTTCTTCATCTTTCTTCCTTGGAACAAACAATGCCCTATCGACACCATTCTTGACCACTTCGATTTTATTTTCCACAATGCCACGTCGCACCAACGTACGCTTAAACGAATCTGTCACCACAACGATTTTGCGGGCCGAGCGGTAACATCTCATCTCTTGCCATTCAAAATAGCGGATAATCCAACTATCCCGCATGACATCCACCGTCTTGATACTTTCAGGCCACAAATCACGCACTTCCATAATCCACGGCTTGCGTTTCCACCAAGCCAATGCCCTCCCGGAAAGTACCGTAAAAAACTGCGGCGATGTGGCCACAACCACATCTGTTTTGACAAACAGCCCGGCAATGAAAGAAGAGACGGAATAACTTATATAATCCAACGTCCGTTTGGCAATCCCCTTATTAGGCACAATGTAGCTCCACACCCTGATAACTTTTACACCCTCCATCACCTCTTTCTGGTACAATGTATTCCGATAGCCCGAATATACCACGCCTTGGGGAAAATTCGGGACACATGTTACCACCGTAACGTCTGCGCCCGCCTTCACCCATGCCTTGCAATGGTCAAAAGTCCTTGATGCCGGAGCATTGACTTCCGGTGGAAAATTATCAGTTAAAAAAAGTATTCTCATTTCTTTCTGAATATTCCACAAAAGTCCAGTATCACCTTATCGTCCCTCCAGGACAAAGTCTTAAATACACTGTGAGCCGTAAGGAATACTACAATATCAGCCCTACAGTATGCCTCCCGGTAATCCGACAACTTGAAAATCTTATGTTCTTTCAGGTTGGGTTCCACAATGAGAATGTCAGCATTGTTAAACTTTTGAATCACTTTGGTGACAATATATTTAGCCGGACTCTCACGCAAATCATCAATGTCGGGTTTGAACGCCAATCCCATCATTGCCACTACCGGCTTACGTTTGTGGCTGATTTCAAATTCAAGAATAGCATTAATCGTTTTCTCGGCACACCAAAAAGATTTATAATTATTCACCTCCCTTGCCGTGGAAATCATTTTAGATTCTGCAGGAAACTCCGTAGCGATAAAATAAGGGTCAATTGCAATGCAATGCCCCCCCACACCACACCCCGGTTGCAGGATGTTTACACGCGGGTGCTTATTTGCCAGTTTGATAAGTTCCCACACATTGATGTCCGCCTTGTCACAAATGATGGACAGTTCGTTGGCAAAGGCTATCTGAGAATCACGGCTCGAATTCTCTGTTAGTTTACATAGTTCCGCTGTCTTGCAATTGGTAGGATGCAATTCGCCTTGCACAAAAATCCGATAAAAATCCGATGCTATTTTAACGGAGGCCTCATCCATTCCTCCTATCACGCGATCGTTGTGCACCAATTCGTAAATCACATTACCCGGCAACACACGTTCCGGACAATAGGCTATCTTGATTTTACCTTTCAGTTCCGGTCGCTCGTCAAAAATAATCTTTGCCATCTTATCCGTCGTACCTACAGGAGAAGTGGATTCTATCACAAATAAATTCCCTTCCTCTAGAAACGGAATGACTGTACGGGTCGCCGCCTCGACATAAGAAATATCCGGCTCATGGTTTCCGCAGAAAGGAGTAGGAACGACAATAAAAAATGCGTCGCTATGTTCCGGCTTCAAAGCTGCATGAAACACACCGTCACGCACAACCTCTTTCAGCATATCCTCCAAACCCGGTTCGATAAAATGCAAACATCCGTTGTTGGTTTTGTCTACCACTTCTGGATTAATGTCAACCCCTATCACCTGAATGCCATGTTTGGCAGCGATAATCGCAGTGGGCAATCCAATATAGCCCAGCCCCATAAAACAAGCTTTCATCTACAATAATTTTATGTATATTAAACGAATAAGCCACATGCACACCTTATTCAGGCTGGGGAGTGGCTATTTTATCTGAAATATAGTCAATGATTCTTCCACAAGCTTTTCCATCACCATAAGGATTCACGGCCTTACTCATCTCTCCATAGGCTTCAGTATCATCCAACAAGTGGGAAACCTGTCCCACAATAGTATTATAGTCTGTCCCGACAAGTTTCACCGTACCGGCATCCAAGGCTTCGGGACGTTCGGTTGTGTCGCGCATCACTAATACCGGTTTACCCAATCCCGGTGCTTCTTCTTGTATGCCACCACTATCCGTAAGCACGATAAATGATTTCTCCATCAGGAAAATGAACATCAGATATTCCAAAGGCTCAATAAAAAACATATTTCCCAAATGAGTCAGGTCCTCTCCGAAAACCTCATGTATAGGACGACGCACATTGGGGTTGAGATGCATCGGATAAACGAAGTCCACCTCCGGGTATTTTTGTGAAAGATCCTTCAGGGCACGACATATATTATGGAATCCCCCTCCAAAGTTTTCACGGCGATGGCCGGTAACGAGCACTAACCTGCGATTCCCATTAAGACGTTCCACATCGTAACCGGCCCGCTCCAAATCCGCAGCCAACCGTTTCCCCAACTCGGCATCTACGGCTATTTTCCCAACTACCCAATGCAAGGCATCTATCACAGTATTCCCCGTCACTACGATACGATCGCCGTCTACATTTTCTTTGAGCAAATTTACACGACTCAACGGAGTCGGTGAAAAATGGTAGGTGGCAATCCGTCCTGTTATCAACCGATTCATTTCCTCCGGCCACGGACTATATATATCGTAAGTACGCAAACCAGCCTCAACATGACACACTGGAATCTGCTGGTAAAAAGCAGCAAGAGCGGCTGCCATACTGGTCGTCGTATCACCGTGCACGAAAAGATAGTCCGGACGGCACACCTTGAGTACGTCCCTCATACCTAACAGCACACGCGAAGTGACATCGTAAAGGTCCTGCCCCTGCTTCATGATATTCAAATCGAAGTCAGGCTTGATTCCAAACAAATCCAATACCTGATCCAACATTTCACGATGCTGGCCAGTCACGCACAGGATGGTTTTGAAATCATCCTTTTTTTCTTGAAACGCTTTCACAAGCGGAGCCATCTTAATAGCTTCCGGACGCGTCCCGAACACGAGCATTATTGTTTTCATTTTACTTTCATTGATTTCTGTTTTTTATTATGAAGTCGACATGCTTATATGCCCCTTTGAAAATACAACGTATCCACGACAAATTTCTTGTGTTTGAGTTGCAAATATTGCACACTTTTCTCATCTGGAGCACAAATTTACCATATTTCTTATTAAACTCTATTTGCTTTCAAACTAAATAAATCATCTACCTCAATTTTTTCACTATTTTGGCAGGCACTCCGGCTACAACACAATATGGAGGGATATCCTTGGTAACAACGGCATTACATGCTATAATCACACCTTTTCCAATGTGTACACCCGGCATAATTGAAGCCTTTTCTCCAATCCAAACATTGTCTTCTATTGTTATGCCGCCCTTACTATTTAAAGGCCTAAGAATTGGCGGCACATCCAACATCCCCTCCTCGAGTACCCCGTGGGAGTTGTCTGTTATCAAAATCCTCTTACCTGTCAGTACATTATTTCCCAAACGTATAGAAGTAACCGCAGTTATATGCGCCCCTTCTCCTATTGAACAGTTGTCTCCAAAAACAATTTCCGGACAAAACTTTTGACCTTGATAAGAGTCCCATGCCGTAAGTTCTACACCAGCACCGATCGTACACCTGTTCCCTATTGATATATATTGCCCCCCTCGCAAAAGAGAAAAGAAAGGTATAACACCCGAGTTTTTCCCAAAATGCTTAAAATCCCGAGCTATCCATGAAGTATATAGAAACACCGTTATACGTCTCCAAAACAAAGACATACGCGAATAAGGGAACAAGAACGATAGAGCATATACAAACCCACGTATACAAAACCGTATAGTTTCAAAAAAAAATTTCATTAATGCCATTCTGTTTATTCTGTATATTCTGTTTATAAAGCCTTCCACGACCTCACCATGCAGTGACGACAAACGTATTCACAGTCATGTGCCACCGCTTTCATCAAACGACCTCGCTTTCTTACCCGGCCTAGCCAAGCAAGCATCGCATTTTCGCCCCCCTTTCTTGCTTCTCCACCCCCATATTCCTTTAAGCCGTTTTTTTTAAGACGAACAAGCAATTTCTTGCCAAAGCACAGAAACGTGTCGCAAAAAACAACGCATCATAATGTGGGAATCCCATTACATATAACAATGTATAAGCTTTGGCAAGGCGTGCATTGTCACGTAAACGTTCCCATACAGAAAGTCCTTTTCGTGAAGCAGAACCATTGCGTAACCTGCGATAATAAACTGCATCCGAAGATGATGTGCGTATCACCTTCACGTTCTTGCTTAACTTAGCCATAAACAATGCATCTTCCCCACGTTCAAAAGAACAATCAAACCGTTCTTTTCCAATAATGCTTCTTCTAATCAGCTTGCAACAAGAAGAAGACATAAAGCTTCGAGCAGAAAAAAGCGTCACATGAAGCCGTTTGGAATTTCTCACAAAAGCTCTTGTCAAGTAATCATCCCTATACTCATCAAGAACCTCATCATAATTGGCAACATTGGCCTCCACAATATGCGCATCATCTTTTCCTATACCCAATAACTCCTCAAAATAATTTTCAGATACCCAATCATCGTCATCTATAAAACTCACCCATTCACCCTTAGCCACAGACAGTCCTATATTCCTTGCTTTAGAAACCCCCGGAACATCCGTGTGTAACACCTTATACTGCAAATTACCACAATTATAAAGAAACCTTTTGATATCACCCACATAAGGCTCATTACAACCATTTACGACCACAACTAGCTCAATACGTTCCTTAGATATTGTCTGCCTACATATACTATCTAAACAAGACCAAATATAATTGCCTGGTTTGTACGTAGGAATAATAATTGAAACTTCCGTTTTTCTCATGACATTCTTTTATGAATTATAGAAACAATGGCGTATAGCATCAAGAAAACCATGACCGAATTGCAAATCCGGCTCGACATAATTCCCCTCGCCCCATTCGTTCCATGACTTCAGGAACAAAATCTGATGTTCTTCCGTTTTGCCCTTCAGCAATTCCAAAGCTTGACGAATATGCCTCTCAAAAGCTGCGGGAGTGGCATTCACATATACTCCGTCATAAGAAGCCACACGAGGCGTACGATCCCACTGCGGAAGAATGGTAGGATAGACATTATCCCATACATCTTCCGGTGCGAAATAATTGCATACGGTACGTGCATAGTCATATTTTATACTCCCCGCAGGCATGCCCACACGACGCAGAATGGTCTTAACCAAATTCTTCCATTTTCCCTCATACATCATTTCTCCCCGGCGTTTGCCGAAAGAATTGACAGCATCGAACCCCATGTTCAACAAGGACCGGAAAATTTCCGCACTACTCTTCATATTGGGTAGCACGCGCCGACGTGTCCCGTCCTCCATTTGTTTAAAAGTCAATGTAGAAGGGGTCATCCCTACAAAATGAAAACCCGGAAGCCCATTTTCACGAGCCAGTTTGCGCCATGTCTCCATAAAACGTTCCACATGAGGCATGTCGTAAGGGTTATAGAGCACAAACAGGAGCTTACCGTCTACCGTCATGTATCGTCTGTCTTTAAAAGCCGCCAGTAAGGAATTGAAATGGGCAATGTCATCTTCCACACCGGGATATTGCTGCTCAATCAGAACAGAATCCTTTTGAATGGCCGACTTGCGTTCCCATGTCTTATTGCTCCATGTATGGTTTGCCCAACAAAGACAGAAAGGGAAATCAGGCCTGCCACATGCCACCACCTCATTGAAAGGACGCTCCAAAAGCTGCCGACCACGGCCAAACCAATAGTGATAATAACAAAACCCCTCTATACCGGACTCCTTCGCCAAAGAAGCTTGAAGTTCCCTCACTTCTGGCAAGCGCAAATCATAGAAGCCCAAATCAGCCGGAATCCGAGGCTGAAGATGCCCCCGAAAGAGGGGTTTGGCTTTAGCCACATTTGTCCATTCCGTGAAGCCAGCCCCCCACCATTTGTCATTCTCCGGTATTGGATGGAACTGTGGAAGATATAATGCTATTATCCTTGGTTTCATACTACAACAATTAATAAAACTTAATACCAAATATATAAGAAAAGGTATATGCCATATACACGAGTGCTATCAAAATTACAACTAAAAGCCCTACATACCGTGGCCTAATGGTATAATAGATATTGCCAAATAATATTATAGTGACGATCCTTAAAAGATAACTCATCCGGTTTGCAAGCACCGGCAAAAAAGAAAAAGCAGTAAATGCAACTATACTCAATGTAAATATCTTCATCATAAGTGACAAATATTTATTGTACTCCTTTATCGTATCATAAAAGTACATTATATACACATATAGGGAGATCGTAAAAAGATGCAATGGACTAAATACATTTAAACTGGCCTCCACAATATCTGAAGTTTTCTCATAATTGGTAATCTTATTCTCTATATAAGCTATGGGTATGTCTACCATCAAATTGCTCCCTGCAAAATAGGCAATATATGAACATGGTATTAACAAAGTCCAAAACATACGTTCCCTAATGGACATTTCTTTATTACCGAAAAAAACGAGAGGGATAAGTGCCAATGCAGATACATGGAAAACAGCACCAAGACCTATCAAAATAAGGGCTTTTATCCTTTTCTTCTCAGCTATAGGCCGAATAGCAAGTAAAAACAGACCGGACATCACTCCCGTGCGAATCTGAGTCACCTCATGCAATTCAAATATAAAAGTTAGGTATAACATTACCGGTACAAACCAAAAATCTGACATTTTTCTGAAGGCAACAAATTTCAGCGTGACCCCGAGCAGGGCATAAAAAAGGAAAACAATATGCACATCTGGCACCAAAGCACCCAACACTGCCGAAAGAAAGAAATAAGAATATTCCATAGCCCCTCGTATATTCTCATCATAACAATGGTGAAACGCGTATTCATAATTATCAGAATCCGGATCCACACCAACTTCTCTAAAGCCGGCCAATAAAATCAACAGCACGGCTAATAGAGCATAAAGGTTTTTCTTATCTCTTACAGGAAGCCTTTCTTCTAAGAAACATAAAACAGCCGTAAACGAAAATATGATAAAAATTATCAGCCCCATAATTCTATCAACGTCTTAGAAACTTTCTAAAGATTTCATTTACCATTGACCTTTCATAGGAAGTCATACCGACAAAGTATGCCAAGCACAATGTCACCAATGGGGATGCCAATAACATCAAGCCCAAGCGTAAAACACCCGGCTCCATAGTTACATAAATTATTAAAGAGACTCCCCCTCCACCACCTGCAACCAATACACATGGCAACAGAATAGAAGAAAAATACGATGCTAGAGAAAATGTTCCTTGCATACGCTTCAAACAAATGACACGTGCCACATGTGCCACACCACACAACACTATCATGGAAATAAAAGCAACATAGGCAGGCATCCCCATTCTAAAAAGCACCCATGTAACAGGCAAACAAAGTATCATAATGCTTTCTGCGACCAAATGATAAGTACGAATCCGGCCAGAAGCCTGTATAAGGATTGTGATAGGATTGTGAAGGGATAACAGCACAGCATATACTATAAACAAAGACGAAAAGACCGACATTTCCGTAAAAGCCTTACTTATCCATAAATCCAATATCATTGGCATCTCAAATACGAGAGGTATGGCAATACAAGAAAGCAAATAGATTATAAATTTGTTGTTCGCAAAAAAGAGCGACCGTAAATATTCAAAATTCCCTGCTGCATAAGATTTTATCATTTGTGGCCGGAAAGGAAGTGCCACAGTATTGGACAAAGAAGTAAACGCATTATAAATATTCACAGCTACCCCAAATGCAGCATTAGCAAGAGGGCCAAAAAAAACATTCAACAAAATATTATTACCCTGAATCATCCCGACACCTGCAAATGAACCATACATTGTCCACCCGGAAAATGAAAGCAAGTCTTTATAAATTCCATGGTTCCGTACCATATAATACCTACACTCAGAATATTTCGAGCAAGCCACCACATAGCACAACCACGTACAAAGCGAAACAACAGAAAGCCCAACTGCATAGGTTGTTAGTCCACTGAAACAAACTTTGCCAATAAACAAAGCGACCACGAATTTCAACACACAGTCTAAACATGACACCCCCGCATAAATCCCAAAATTTTCATGAGCAAACAAAGCTGCTGTATAAGGAATCTGCAAATAACTGAAAGAAAACGTAACCATAGCCAAGTGAAATATCAGCTCGGCTTCTTCCATACGTTCAACCGGTATCTGCAATTTCTCACGAATAAAAAACAGCCCTATTGTTTCAAGCAATACAATAATTACAACCAAAGAAAACACGATAATATTTACACTGGCTGAAAAAATTTCACGCAAACGCCCCCATGCCCCTTCCCCCATAGCGTAAGAATAAAACCTTTGCACAGAAATTGCTAGTACAGGAAAAACACAAGAACATGTCATAACCACCCCCACCACGGCATTGAAAATACCATAATCTTCACCACCCAGCCCCTTAATTACAAACCTTACGGAATAAAGATTGATAATCGTTACTATCAGCATACGTACAAACAACACCAACGCATTAGAAGTAATACGTTTAGGTTGTCTCTGCATCGAATACTTTGAATCACTTGAAACGATCATCTCAAAATCAATCTTTTAACAAATAATCCCTGATTGCATAAAGAGAAAGGATAAAAATAGTCAACAACATCATTCCCAACACAAATAGCATCCGTTTCGGCCCGTCCGGCTTCAGCGGGACAGTGGCACACTGCAAGGTCGTAAACGCTGGAGTCCTTTCTTGCACTTTTGCCTTTGCAGCCTGAAGTTGGGTATTCAGGGCACTATACGTGTTATACTTCAGTTGCATTTCATTTTCCAACACCGTTTGCTTTAGTTCTGTTTCCTTGCGCACGATGTTAAGGTTGGCATCCGAATAAGCACCGTACCGCGCTAACGCGTCTTCATAATCCAACTTTGCTTTCCGGCTCAAGTTTTCATAATACTCCATATCTATACGAGCCTTATTCGTCCGATACCGCGTAATGAACTCCTGTAAACGGGCACTTACGGTATCTGCCATGGACGCACAGACCAAAGGATCCTGGTCTTGCACCACGATAGAAATCACATTCGTTTTCTTATCAATCGAACATTGCACGTTACCTTTTATGAAATCCACCACCTTTTTCTGTTCCTCCGACAGCCTGAAAGCATCTATTTTCCCGCCTTCCCCGGACGTTTTTTCTTCGTCTGCAAACAACTCAGAAAAAGCCTTCAGTTGCCCTCTAATCCAATTAAAAGGAACAGACCAAATGCTTTGCTTCTGATGCTGATATATATAAGTATAGTAATCCGTAGACAATTCTCCGTCCTCCGTGGTTATTTTAACAGGGAACAAACTAACCACAAAATCCGTAGAGGCCATCAAATCCGGGTACAGCAACGGGGATATAGCATCAGTCGACATTCCGGAACTTAAATTTACCCCAAAAGAAGAAGCTAAAGAACTTAACATTCCGCCCGAAACAGGATTCTCTGTTTCAGGAGCCAACATCACGCTACAAACATAATAGCGAGGAATAAAAACGATATAAATACATGACACAAGAAAAACTACTGGCAAAACTTTGGCAAAAAGCTTTCTTTTATGCCAAATCTTCGCTATTATCTTACGGACATCGATAACGTTCTCATCCTTCATATTCTCTTTCATGCCCTCTTCCTTATTTAAATATATTCACTAACGTAGCAATCATCGTAGCAATCGAAGCCGTTGAGGTCCCGATAGTCATCATCTCCGCAGTACTCATTTTTGTCTTTTGAGGTTTAGAAGGCACTACTATCTCACAACCAGGCTGAATAGACTTAGCAGAACGACGACCAAGCTGCTCCACCGCACCATTCATATAAACCGCATAGACACGGGACTTGTGTGCACGGTCCGCATAGCCGCCGGCACGCTTGATGTAATACTTCAAAGACTTACCCTTCTCATAGTTTATGGAAATCGGATACATCACATCACCACTGATTTTTACCGTATTGGAGAACTGTGGAATTTGCAACTCATCTCCTTCACGCAAAAGAACGTCGTCCACACTTCCGGGATTTCTCATCGCCTTTTCAAGATTGATGGCCACGGGATAAGTATCTCCCAAATCCAATTTCAGATTCTGGATGGAATCAGCCCGTGCCATGTCAAATGTCTTCTCCGAGCGCATACTCTCCTCATATAATTGGATCTGTGCAGCCTTCATGGCTACCTCCCGTTGTTTTTTCTCTTCATCCGTCAATTTACGTTGCAACCGCGCACCTTTTGCATAAGCCAAAGAAGACAGACCTCCGGCCGCTTTCACCAAGTCGCTCAAACGATAGTTTTTGTTATCCATCGCATAACTACCGGAAAAGTTCACCTCTCCGCTTATCTTTACATTGCGCTGTTCCGAATAAGCCGGACTTTTACGCACAAATACCTCATCGTACGGCTGGAGATGAAAGTCTTGGCCGTCACCCATCACCAAACCGTCACGAAGAGAAAAGCTATAGGTCTCAGACAGTTTCTCATCATCGGTCACCGCATCCGGATTCTTAATTCGGCGGAACACATCGACTTTTGCCGTGGAAGCCGCTTCCGTAAGCCCCCCGGCCTGAAGCACAAGATCTTCTATCGTCGTATTGTCCGCATACTGGTATACTCCGGGGAAGTTAACCTCGCCGTCAATGGTCAACGTACGCTCCCCTTTCATATCCAACGAACTCGGGATAAATAAAATATCATTCTTACGCAAAGGGATATCGGCCACCGTCCCGTCCATAATACCTTCCACATCCACAGACAAAGCTTCCATCGTCAGGTCTTCCTTTTGACGGTGCATTACAGCCCGTTTAAGGAAAGCATCTTCACGCAACCCGTCGGCCGCTTTAATCAACTGACGTACTGTCTTGATACTCCCGTCCATCTGATATTGTCCGGGATGAAACACGGCTCCGCGTATTTCTGCCATATTGGAAAAACGGGGAATAATCGAATCGACATACAAAGAATCTCCGTCTTTCAACAAGAAGCCATTCATCTCGAACTCACCCACCGTGTACACGGAATACTCACGTCCGCTTTTACGTATCAGCCGCACATTATCCGTATAAGCGTCCCCGGCAAATCCTCCGGCATAATCCAAAATACGGGAAACGCTTTCGTCTTCTTTCATTTCATAAAACATAGGACGCTTCACCTTACCTCGTATATTCACCAAGCATTCGTACGGCCCTACCACAATCACATCGTTATCCGCCAAACGGATATCGCCCTTTGTATTTCCGTTCAGGATGTAATCATAAACGTCGATGGTTGAAACCACACGTCCCTGACGGAATACTTTTATATCGCGAAGTGTTCCTATCTCGCTAATTCCCCCGGCCGCATATAAGGCATTGAAAGCCGACGAAAGCGCACTCAATGTGTAAGTTCCGGGCACCATCACCTCACCCATCACTTGCACCTGTATCGAACGAGTTTCTCCGACAGTCAGGGTAATATTCGAATTAGAATAAAAACGTCCTAACTGCTTTTTTACATAGTCATTGGCTTCCTTCACAGTCATTCCGGCTAATGTCAAAGGCCCGACTCCCTCTATTGTCACCGTTCCGTCGGGCGACACCGTCCCCTCGAAAGTAGTCTGTGAAGCCCCCCAGACGTCTATAATTACAGCATCACCGGCTCCCAGGCGATAGTTTGCCGGAGTCGGTATATTCATGCTCGGTTCGAAAGTCAACATTTCATTATTGAAAATATTGCGCCCGAACACCTGACGGTCGTCTTCCTTAAAATAATTACGATAATAAATCAACGAGTCTATATCCATAAACCCTATCTCTTCGTTGAGTTGTTGATTCTTCAACGTTTTATCCTCCCCATCCTTTATTTCACGTTGCGAACGAATCATATAACCATTCTGTTTCTGGCGTTCATCCCGTGTCTTTTCTTTATTGGTCCTCAAACGAGAAGTACTGCTTTTAGCTTGCGTCGTCCCCGTCAAATCCAAGGCACCGGGCTGATTTTGTTCTGCTTCATATTTTTTCCGGATACGCCGCAACTGGTCTACCGTCACACCCTTTTGAAGCAATTGGGAAACAATATACTGTTGGTCTTTCCCCTTCTCTTGCTGTTCCATGACATAACGTACGACCTGATCGTCCGACATGGACTGGGAAAAAATAAATTGAAACCAAAAACACGCCAAACATGCCAGCAATATTCTCCTTGCCATATACATCAGAATTTCTTTCCTTTCAAAATAAAACTTATCGTAGTAAAAATGATTTTCACATCCAACCATAACGAACGTTGCTGCAAATATTCCAAATCCATCTGCAAGCGAATCAGCATTTTCTGCATTGTATCCGTATAACCATTATACAAGGTAGCCTTAGACGTAAGCCCGGGACGCATCAGAAACAAATAATCATAATCCGGATTTTCTTTTCTTATCAAATCAATGAAATAACGGCGCTCCGGACGCGGCCCTACAAAAGACATTTCGCCGACCAAGACATTCCACAACTGCGGCAATTCATCCAAATGATGCTCACGCAGAAACTTCCCCACACGCGTCAACCGGTCGTCTTCTTTTTCCGCCAAACGAGGCTGACCGTCTCTTTCCGAGTCCATTCTCATCGTTCTGAATTTCAAAATGGAAAAAGGTCTCCCTTTATACCCTATCCGTTCCTGTCTGAATATCACAGAATTTGTCCCTTCACATTTCAGCAAGATATACACCAACAAAAAAACGGGAGACAGTACGAGCATCCCCAACAAGGCACACACGACGTCGCACCACCGCTTCACCGTCCGCGCCTCAGCATTCATGCCATCACAAATCTCCATATTGACAGACACTTGATTCATTTTTCAACCTTGAACTATTCGAATTATCTAAAATATAAAACTCTATAAGAGTGAAATTATTGCAAAATAACGATATTTTTTTTTCTCTCACAAATAAAGGCATGACCGTGTATAAAAAATAAAGAATAGAATCAAAAATAACACTCTGTTTATACCTTTATTCAAAAGAAAGCCTTATCTTTGCATTTCAAACATCCGGGGTTGACATGGATTTGACAGCAGGATGGAATGGTACGTAAGCACGCAGAGGGTCGGTGATTTCCTCTATAATCTCAGTTACCAAGAATTTATCTGGCGAAAACAACTACGCTCTCGCTGCGTGATCGAAGTATAGTAGATTACCTTTATTTCGGCACCAGGTGCTGAAACGAGACATCACTCGGAAGCTGTGGCTCCGAAGCATTCCGGAAAAGTGGTGCAGTTAAATCGGAGATAGTCGTCCGCGGCCTTGCACGGACGGTGAAATCTTAAAGGATAAGGCGTAAATGGGTGGCTCGGGTCTTGTTTGCGCACGAAAACCGAAGGCCGGGATAAGCGTGTAGAAAGCGTATGGTTTCCCTGTTTGGACGAGGGTTCGATTCCCTCCAGCTCCACAAATTTGAAAGCAGCCCGTCATGCAATATGCGTGTCGGGCTGCTTCTGTATTAATCACTCGATATGAAAGAATTAGCTTTAAAGTACGGATGCAATCCGAATCAGAAACCCTCGCGTATTTATATGACCGAAGGCGAACTGCCGATTGAAGTGCTCAACGGCCGTCCGGGGTACATCAACTTCTTGGATGCCCTCAACGGTTGGCAACTGGTCAAGGAACTGAAAGAAGCCACCGGCATGCCTGCCGCCACATCTTTCAAACACGTGTCTCCCGCCGGGGCTGCCATCGGCCTCCCGTTGAGCGACACATTGAAAAAAATATACTTTGTGGATGACGTGCAGATTCCTCTCTCCCCCGTTGCCTGTGCATACGCCCGTGCACGCGGTGCCGACCGTATGTCGAGCTACGGCGACTTTATCGCACTGAGCGACACTTGCGATGCCGCCACCGCCACCCTCATCAAACGCGAAGTCAGCGACGGGGTGATTGCTCCGGACTACACGGAAGAGGCGCTCCAAATCCTGCGTGAAAAACGCAAAGGTACTTACAACGTCATCAAGATAGCCCCCGACTATGTTCCCGAACCGATAGAACGCAAACAGGTGTTCGGCATCACATTCGAGCAAGGACGCAATGAAATCAAATTGAACGACCCGGCTTTGTTCGAAAACATCCCCACGGCCAGCAAGACGTTTACCGACGAGGCCAAACGCGATTTGATGATCGCCCTCATCACCCTGAAGTACACGCAAAGCAACTCCGTATGCTACGTGAAGGACGGACAGGCCATCGGTATCGGAGCCGGGCAACAAAGCCGTATCCACTGTACGCGTCTGGCGGGCAACAAGGCCGACATCTGGTGGTTGCGCCAACATCCGAAGGTGATGAACCTGCCGTTCGTGGAGAAAATCCGCCGTGCAGACCGAGACAATACCATCGACATTTATATCAGCGACGACTATATGGACGTGTTGGCTGACGGAGAATGGCAGAAATTCTTCTCTGAAAAGCCGGAACCGCTCACACGCGAGGAAAAACAAGCCTGGATTGCACAAAACACCGGAGTGGCCTTAGGGTCGGACGCATTCTTCCCCTTCGGCGACAACATCGAACGGGCACACAAAAGCGGCGTGCAGTTCGTGACACAAGCTGGTGGCAGCGTGCGCGACGACCATGTAATCGAGACTTGCGACAAGTATGGCATCACGATGGCTTTCACCGGCGTCCGCCTGTTCCACCATTAATCCTACGGCACACTTATGGCGAACTTCGGAGGAGACGACATCGACAAGGTTATCACGGGAGGCATCGTGTTTTCAGGGGGTGCTAAAAAGGCTTCCGGAAACTCGAATGCCAAAGTGAAAACCAAAGCCAAAAAGAAAGCTTATATCACGGGGGCGCACGGTTCCGGGTCGGCCAAAATGAAGGCTGAAATCCGCCGCCGCAGAGCCAACCGGCATAAAAAGTAATACAACACATACACGGTACAGGCGCAAAAGACACAGTTTCAGAACCACACCTTTTGCGCCTGTGCCATTTTTTAATGGCCTACAGCTATTTTGGAGACCTTTCCTTTGTTTGTCTTCACAATATAAATACCCTTACGAGACAAAGCGAAATCAACCCGACCTGTGGAAGTACAGGCTGTGCCGCATAATTTGCCCGAACAATCATAGACGTTAACCATCTCGCCTTTGGACAAACCATCAATATGCAACACACCATTACTTATCCAGAAACTTATGAGAGGAACCTTTTCATTTTTAATGTCCGTCCTGTCTGTCACAACCACTTGACATGTGGATTTAAAAGTAAACCCTATTTCATTCTTTACGATTACCGTGAGAAATGCTTCGCCCGGATTAATAGCCCGCACAATCCCTTTGGGAGAGACCGTCATGACATGTTCATCGCTGCTCACCCATTCCACACTTGCATAAGCAGCACTTTCCGGAACAGTCAAGAAATGGAGTAATTTTGCCTGTCCGGGTTCCATCATAACATTTCCTTCTGAAATTGAAACGCCTTCCAAATATTTTATGCCAGGCTTCAATTCTATTGGCACATCCGAAGAACCGGCATCACAAGGCAAACCTAATCCCCATCCCCAAAGGCTACCGTCCTTTTTTAGTGCGTAACATCCGTTTGCGTTCGCCCATATCGTCTCCACATCACCTATGTCCGGAGAGTGGAATGATTCATAATAATCCCAATGAGTAGACTCATGCCCTAAGCCTAATTGACCTCCACCATTTTCTCCACGCACCCAAACCGTACCATCATTTTTAAGCACATAAACTGTCATGCCTGCTATTTGTACGTCTTTCACATCCTGCAAGGCCAAAACGGGAGTTCTTCCAAGCAAATACGATGTAGTAGCCGCAGCATACCCCCATTGGTACAAATCTCCATTCGTTTTCAAAGCCAACGATTCATAAGCTCCGGTATAACATTTTTCCACATCTGAAAGGATTTTCACCGGCCCGACATATTCCGTCGAGAACGAAATACCTGCCCCAATACATGGATTGTTTTCGCCAAAGCTCCACAGCGTCTTGTCGCTTTTAATGTAAAGGTTATGCCTTTGCCCACTACATGCATAAACGACATTGTCATCTATCAGTGTGGGAACGTTAGTGTTCGCATACTGTCCTATGGCATGCCCAAATCCCCACGCAAAAAGCTTTTTGCCTTTTGTTACCGCGATAGTGTGGAGTTGCCCAAGGTCAAACATTTCGACATCGGAAAGGATGCCTACCGGAGAAGCTGCGACACCAGACATCGTTCCACCATCGCCAATTTTCCCAAAAGCTTTATCCCCCCATAAATATAACATGCCTCCATTACCCAAAGCTCCTTTGTGTTTGGCACTATTCTTAAAATCCTTCGCATTTCCCAATATCATAGCCGGTTGCGGAACATCTTTCGTCGTTCCATTTCCAATAGGGTTTTCCGATGTATCCAACCATCCCCACCCCCAAAGTGTATTTCCATCATCAATATAATAATATTGCTGGGACGGATAATCCCCGGACCTGTAAAACATGTGATACGGGGTAAACAACGATTTGACATCCTCCAACACCAAGTGTTCCCCAATAGATTCGTCTGAGGTATTCAGATTGGGAAAGTCTTTATGCCAAACGTAAAGATTCCCATTGTCCATCAGCCTGAAATAACTATCCAAATAGGCATATTCTTCCTTACCGGTTGATGTCACACTGAATTGATACAAAATATCGCCATTGGGTTCTCCCACACTGTTCGTGACGGCATAAGAAGGTATCCGGATTTCATACTGCCCTATTTCCAATAGGCTATCCGGAACAATCGACAGTTCATTTCCGTCAATCACATATTCAAAACCGATTTCTTTGCCTGTTGACCGGTTAGACATTGTAATACGTTCCGTATCCCCCTCTTTTATTACCTCGTTAAACGTAACAACCGGTATGGCATCCGGCTTCACCTCATCCATACCTTGGCCTGGACTATAAGACTCCGTTTTAAGCGATGTAACATCATAAGACGCTGTAAAAAGCTCGCTTAATCCATAATCCTTATGGTACGCCAACGCATTCACCAATAAGGGACGGTCCACACAAATCGGTTTCGCGTATAAATTCGGATTCTCCATCGGATAACTGCCATCTGTCGTATAATATATCACAGCATCTTGTATCTCCACTGCCAGTTCCACGACCACACCTTTTTCTACTATGCCGCCCACTGGATTTGCTTTGATTTCAAGATTACCGTTTCTTACTTTCACGATACTGTAAGCTTCAGCCAGACCACCATTTATGCTAACTGTAATTATCGTGACACCCGTTGACACGCCTGTAACCTTACCCTTATTGTCCACACTCGCCACTTCGGGGTTTTCCGTAGTCCATGTTATTTGCAATTCATCATCCTCGGGAGTAACCGTGGGCAAGAACTGATAAGTACCGCCCGACTCCAAAGACACCTCAGCCGGGATGGTTACGGTTACAGGACTGACGTATGCCTCAGACACATGAACCACACATGAAGCTTTGTTTGAACCTAAATCTGAACTGGCATAAACGGTGGTAGAACCTTCCTTTTTTCCTAAGACCGTCCCGTCTGGAGAAACATCTATTATTGACGGGTCATAACCGGAGAACTGCATTGCCGGAACCTTGTATGTAGCCCAATCGAATGTCCACGACAAAGCCTTGGATTTCCCTATGCCGATATTCATATTCGTAGGGGAAAGCGTAAACGTATTGTCTGCACAATCATACTCCCATGTGACCGTTCTGTTATATTTCGATGTCCCCACATAATAATCATAAGAACAAGTTATGATACAAGTTCCACCAAAATACCTATCCGCCGTAACATTACGGTAGAAACCACTCCCCGACAAAGAAACCGTCGGGTTATTCACAGACCATTGCGGATTAAAGTAGCCTGCCGACGCGTCTACGTCCAAACGTACGACCTTCCCCGGCCATAACGTTCCGTTTTTATATGCTTTGCATATTTGTACATTCAGGCATATCGCCATTACGATTAAAATCAGTTTGTTCATTTGAATCGGATTAAAAAAAGGCGTGAAACCATTCCCTACTTGCCTACTTCGTGGTTACCGCCAAGTGACCATTCTCACAACAAGCAAGGAATAGTCCACGCCATACAGCGTGAACCTCCAGTCTGCTTGTTCCCGTGAGAAATAATTGGCGGTAATTTCGAAGTAGAGAACAAGAGCTAAAAGCTCAATATTTATATCATGTCCATTATCAAGTATGCAAACGGAACGCCATCAGTTGTTTTCACTCGAGACACGCCTGCGGCATGCCCCTTCTCTTTCACAACACAGAGGTACACCCACTATTCGTCGCATCCCCCTGCCAGCGTCTCGATATTTATTTCCTTGGCCGTCCCTCCTTTCTTCTTGGTGAATATAACTTGGTCTTTTTTATAACTTATCCTCTTCGGCACAAAACGTACACGAAGCCTTTATACTTTCACAAAAGTAAAAGAAACATTTCATATTCCCAAAGAACCCAACAAAAAAATCAGCCCGGATCCTCAAGCCCATTGTCAAAATGTCAATCCAAGCCTTACGAGGTTTCGTTATTCGTGCCCCAAACCGGATATGTACCGGAATATGCGATTCTCGCACAGCAAAGAAATATCTGATTGACGTCCGTTTGGGCTTAAGGCCGACATACGGACAATGGAAAAGGCACAGCCTGCGCAGGCGAAAAAGGAGTGTGTAAGCCACAGGCTGATATACGTGACAATCTAACATCCGAATTTTATATCGGAAAATCTATCAAATAGATAAAAAACAAGGGGTAAGAGCATGTCTTTAACCTGTTTTCAGCCCAAAATCCGAACGATGCACAGAGATTTGCCGCACAACATGAAGACAAAAAAAATGTTTTCTCAGCCGAATGAAAAATCATTCGGCTGAAATTGAACTGTATTTTTACCTAAAAAAGATAAAAATCATGCTTGAAATATAAAAATATGTTCCAAAAAATGTTTGAAAGCTCCCTAAAAGGGGGATAAACGCGCCCTAAATTACATGCAAAACCCCCGCTTCAACTATCATTTTGATAGATAAAACCTCAAAAAAGGAGTATCGCACACCTTATTTTCCACCTTCCCAAAGGAAGGACGACTGCCGTTATATCTTTCGTACAGAGATGGTTCCGTTCGATTTACGAGTAAAGGTGAGCTTGTCTTTCCTCAACGCATGCCGCCCGTGGTCGAAAATGTAATCACTATTGAACGGCAAGCCGTTCACCCGGACTTCAAAATGACAATGCTCTGTCGTGGCCCGTCCGGTACGACCCACGGTGGCTATCGCGTCGCCAGCCTTCACACGGTCTCCCACGCGGACCAAGTTCTTGGCATTGTGACTGTAACAAGTCTCCAGCCCGTTGGCATGGCGTACTACCACCATGTTCCCGTATGCGGAATACTTTCCGGAGAAGCGGACTACCCCGTCGAACACCACCCGTATCTTGTCGCGCGGCTTCGTTTTCAGGTCCGTTCCTGTATGGTTCTTGCGTGCCCCGCCATAGGGACTGATCACCTTGGCACCGGGCAGCGGATAACTCCACTTCCCTATCCGGGACAAGTCTATCGTGAACGAAGAAGCCCCGTCGAACAACCCCGGTGTAGCCACACCCACATGTTGCCGTTCCATGGCCGAGAAGGGACGGTCCAAGTCCACCAGTTCCGGCACCCGGAACCAGTCGAAACGGGGCGGACGTTCGACAATCTCTCCCCTCCGGCAGAAAGAAGCACGGACATAACCGGACTCGTCCAGACGAAACTGCATGGCATCGAACTTCAAACTACCATCGGGACGAGCCAGCGTGGACGGGCTCATCGGCACGCCGTTCACCATCAGGGCGAAATAAGTATAGACCACGCCATGGTTCGCACCGGCCAACGCTATAGCCTGCCCAGCAGAAACATAATCGCCGGACTCCACCAACGTCTTGGCGTGATGGGCATACACCGTTTCCATACCGTTGGGATGGAGCACCACGACCGTCTTTCCTAAATCCGTCTTACGCACCAGGCGCACCACGCCCTGCATGGCCGCCCTTACCTCATGCTTCACCTCAGGCGACATGATGTACCACCCGACAGGCTCATGACGGAAATCGGGAGTGAACAACACTCCGTCCTCCACCGGAAAACTCCAACCGTCGCGTTCCATGTCGGCCGAGGTCACGGTGAAATAACCGGTGCCGTCGAACAATCCGGCAGTCGGGATATGAAGCATGCGCCGTTCCACACGCGAGAAATCCACCCGCTCCTTGCGGCTGCCCGTAAAAGAATACAAAAGTGCCAACAACAAGGCGAGACACAAAATAGAAATACGCTTCACCATATATCCATATTTTTAATCAGTCCGTCAGAAAAATACCGTTCAGGATGCGCCCCGAACGGATGCCCAAGCGGCGTGCGGAGAAGAAACGTTCGGAATGGAGGTAAGTGCACACTCCGGCCAAATGAATCCGTGCAGAGGGCACACCGCAGCCCTCCAACAAGCCCCGGTTGGCTTGCCACAAATCAAGGTGCCATTTTTCCATCCTGCCACTCCCGTCTCCGGTGGCAGGATACCGCCTCGCCATCTCCTCCATCGGGAAACCGGCCGTGCGGAAAGCTTCATACACCTCGTCGCCCACCTCGAAAGCCTCCAAGGATATGCCGGGACCGATGGCCGCCTCCACATCCTGCGGACGGGTGCCGTATGCACCGGCCATCGCTTGCAGGACGGCCTCCGGTATGCGCAACACCGTGCTTCGCCAACCGGCGTGCACGGCGGCTACGGCATGATGCACCCGGTCATATATTAATATAGGTATGCAATCGGCGGTAGACACCGACACGCAAACTTTCGGCACGTCCGTCATCACGGCATCCACTCCTTCGAGCGTAGCCGCCTTGACGGCATCGGTCTGCATAAAAAAAGCCTCATCGATACGACGCACACGTGCGCCATGTATCTGATGAGGTATAATCAAACGGGATGTCTCCAAACCTAAAGACTCGCACAATAAATCACGATTGAGCCGCACCGTACGTTCGTCGTCCCCGCAATAGGCATTGGCATTGAAAGAGGCGTACGCCCCTTCGCTATAACCTCCGCGCCGCTCCGTACTGAAAGCACAGGCTCCCTGTCCCAAATCGTATGTCAGCAATTCCGGTCCACGCATTTTCCGGAACTATTTTTGAGGTTCGTCGTCCCAATCCTCTTCGTATTCGAAATCATCAAGGTCTTCTATCTCTTCCTCGTCCACGAACTGGATATCTTCATCCTCGCCCATGGCCTTCAGCTCATTCTGCAGGAAATTCAAGTCCTTGTTCTTATGCACAATCCTACCTTGGTCCGTAATGGCCTGAAGCTTATTGCTTTCGCTGTTCAGCTCGCGCCACAACACGTCTTTCAACTCGGCTATGCCCATCCCCGTGACCGAAGAGATAAACACATGAGGCACGTCGGGCAGGTTCTCGGAAAGCATCTGGATGAGTTCTTCGTCCAGCAAATCGCTCTTCGTAATGGCCAACACCCGCTGCTTGTCGAGCATTTCGGGGTTGAACGTGGCCAGTTCGTTCAACAGTATCTCATATTCTTTCCGGATGTCCTCCGTGTCGCCGGGCACCATGAACAACAACAAAGAGTTGCGCTCGATATGGCGCAGGAAACGCAGCCCCAACCCTTTTCCCTCGCTGGCTCCCTCGATAATGCCGGGTATATCGGCCATTACGAACGACTGGTTGTCGCGGTAGGACACGATGCCCAAGCTGGGTTCGAGTGTCGTAAAGGGATAATTGGCTATCTTGGGACGGGCGGACGACACGGCGCTCAGCAAAGTGGATTTCCCCGCGTTGGGAAACCCTACCAGGCCGACATCGGCCAACAACTTCAATTCCATGATGACCATCATCTCCTGCATCGGCTCCCCGGGTTGGGCATACCGCGGCGCCTGGTTGGTGGCCGTACGGAAATTCCAGTTGCCCAGACCGCCCCGGCCTCCTTTCAGCAGCAATACGACCTGCCCGTCCTCCGTCACGTCGCAAAGGTATTCTCCCGTCTCGGCATTATAGACCACCGTTCCGCACGGCACGTCTATATACTTGTCCTCACCGTCCTTGCCCGACGACCGGGCTTTGGAGCCGTTCCCGCCATGGCCGGCAAAAACATGCCGGTCATAACGCAGATGGAGCAACGTCCAATAGTTGCGGTTGCCGCGAAGGTAAACATTACCCCCACGGCCGCCGTTTCCGCCGTCCGGTCCGCCATTGGGCACGTATTTGGCCCGGCGCATGTGCGCCGAACCGCGTCCCCCCTTGCCCGAACGGCAGTATATCTTCACATAGTCTACAAAATTGGATTCTGCCATATAGATTATTTGTTTGCAGCGTCTATCGCTTCAAAGATTTCCGCCAGCATCTGTTCTTTCGAGCCTTTCCAGTTGAAAGTGTGGCGCAAACCTTCTTTCTCGAACCACTCGGCCAAAGGAGCCGTCTGGTTGCGGTACACGTCAAAACGCTTCTTAATGGTTTCTTCATTGTCGTCGGCGCGTCCCTGCTCGATGGCACGGTTCAGCAAACGGGCCATCAGCGTCTCTTCGTCCACCACCAACTCTATCATCATGCCCATGTCGTCCTTGCGGTCGGCCAGCATCTTCTTCAAAGCCTCGGCCTGAGCGATGGTACGGGGGAAACCGTCGAATATCACCCCTTGGCCTTTCGTCTGTGCATCGTATGTCTTGGCCAGGATGTCGATCATCAGTTCGTCCGGAATGAGCTGCCCGTTGTCGATATATCCCTTGGCAATCTTGCCCAGTTCCGTACCGTTCTTGATTTCTCCGCGCAACACGTCACCGGTAGAAATGTGTCCCATGCCGTATTTTGCCACAATCTCGTCACTGTAAGTGCCCTTACCTGATCCCGGAGCACCGAAAATAATAATATTCTTCATCGTTGTTATTTTGTATTGGTTGAAACAATCTTTCTCCTCTTTTTCCGACAATAGAAACTGCCGGCCTATTCCACGACGGTGTAAATGTCACGGGTGTTCCTCCCGTAACCGTCATAATCCAGCCCATACCCCAAAATGAAATCGTTGGGTATGGAGAAACACTTGTACGGAATGTCCAAATCCACCTTCAAATTACCGGGCTTGAGCAACAATGTGCAGATGGAAATGGAACGGGGATTGTACTTCGCCAACATTTCCGTCACGTATTTCATCGTCAGTCCGGAATCCACTATATCCTCCACAACCACGACATCCCGTCCGGAAATATCGACATTCAGTCCTATCATCTCACAGACGGAACCGGTTGAAGACGTCCCCACGTACGAAGCCAACTTGACAAACGAAATCTGTGCAGAAAGCTCGATTTCCCTCATCAAATCAGCCGCAAAGATAAAAGACCCGTTCAATATAGCCAAAAAAACAGGTTCCGAACCGGCCAAATCACGGTTGATTTCTCCAGCCACCCGCTTCACCTGTTTCAATATTTCAGCCTCAGGTATCGACACGGCAAATTTTTTATCCTTTATCTGAAGTGTTTCCATATCTTTTTGCTAATTTTGCGTACAAAGATAGTGAAAGGTGAGCGCAGAGGCAAACGAAAAACAAAGTTTTTCAAGTTTGGACATGCCGAACCGCCTCCTATTTTATCCAAAAACAGTACCAAACCCAAAAAATACGAAAGAAAACGAAGTTTTATTTGTCATGAAGATACTCACCTCGACCCAGTTTAAAGAATTAGATAAATACACCATCGAACACGAACCCGTCTCATCCACCGATTTGATGGAACGTGCCGCAAAAGCGATTGCAGCCGAATTGAAAAGCCGTTGGACCACCGCCACTCGCTTCATCGTGTTTGCCGGTCCGGGCAACAATGGAGGCGATGCCTTGGCGGTATCCCGCCTGCTCTGCAACGCCGGGTACACGGTGCAGACGTATCTGTTCAACATCACGGGGCGTCTCAGCGACGATTGCCTGAACAACAAGAAACGGTTGGAAAACCTGGCCGGACTGCTGTTCACCGAAGTATCTTCCCAGTTTTCTTTCCCTGAAGTGGACGAAAAAGACGTCATCGTAGACGGACTGTTCGGTACCGGACTGAATAAGCCTTTGGACGGGGGCTATGCCGGACTCGTGAAAAGAATCAACGCCAGTCCGGCCAAAGTGGTGAGCATCGACATCCCGTCCGGCCTGATGAGCGAAGACAACACATACAATAATCCGTCGGCCATCGTCCGTGCGGACCTGACCCTGACCATCCAGCTTCCTAAACTGGCCTTCTTTTTCGGCGAGAACCAGAAATATCTCGGTGAAGTAAAACCCATGGACATCGGACTTTCCGCCGAGGGACTGGCGGCTATCGACTGTAGTATTACGGTGATAGAGCCGGGAGAGGTGAAAAAGATACTCAAACCGCGTAACCCTTTCGCCCACAAAGGCAGCATGGGGCATGCCCTGCTCGTAAGCGGCCAGTACGGCATGGGAGGCGCAACCATCCTCGCGGCAAAGGCTTGCCTGAGAAGCGGAGTGGGCAAACTGACCGTCCATACGCCGGACATGAACAACAACATCCTGCAATGCAGTGTGCCCGAAGCCATACTCAGCCATGATTTGTCCGACATCCGGGTGTCGAAAGCCATAAGTACCTACGACTACAACGCTCTGGCCATGGGTCCCGGACTGGGCACACACGAAGAAACGGCAGAGGCTCTGCGTACATTCATCCGTAACCATCCGGGCGAAATGGTACTCGATGCGGATGCGCTCAATATCCTGGGCAACCATCCGGAATGGATTCCGGAAATCCCGCAAGACACGATTCTCACTCCGCATCCCAAGGAATTGGAAAATCTCGTGGGAACATGTACCGACAGTTACGACCGTATGGCAAAAGCCCGTGAGCTGTCCATCAAAATGCAATTATATGTCATCGTGAAAGGACACAACAGCATGATTTGTACACCGACGGGACGCGTCATCATCAACCCCACGGGCAATGCAGGCATGGCCACAGCCGGAAGCGGCGACGTGCTGACCGGCATCCTTACGGCTTTACTAGCACGGGGATATACGGCCAATGAAGCTTGCCAGTTGGGCACCTATCTGCACGGCCTGGCCGGTGACATCGCACGCGAAAGGTTAGGCGAAGAAAGCATGATAGCCAGCGACATCATCGACGCGCTCCCCGAAGCCTTCAAGAAGTTAAAAGAATAAATACTGATAAAAATAAAGTTTATGAAAGCAAGAACCCTGTTATGCGGACTGGCACTTTGCACACTCGGTGCCGTCGCACAAACCGAAGTAAGCCCGTACGTACCCGGCGCCACGGTGGAGGGCGTAACCTATTACTTGCCCCGTACAGCCCTTCGCTTGGTCGTCGTGGCCGAAAAGCAAGTCTATACCCCCGGAGAATTCAGCAAATATGCCGACCGCTATCTCCGTTTGTCCCAAATAAACCAGGAACCTTACACGAAGTGGAGTATAAAAAGTATAGATATGGTACCCTACGGAGTACCCGATCCTCAAAAAGTTTACAGCATACAGCTTAAAAAGAGAACCGTAGCCCCGTTGGTAGGTCTCACTTCCGAAGGCATCCTCCTGTCCATCAATACCGACGGGGAAGAGGAACCGTTACCGGCCGTACCGAAAGGAAATGATGCTCCTAAAAGACTCAATCCCAGAGATTACATGAATCAGGAAATCCTTTCTGCCGGAAGCAATGCCAAAATAGCCGAACTGACGGCCGAAGAAATCTATGATATCCGGGACAGCCGCACGGCATTGATTAAGGGCGAAGCGGACAACATGCCGAAGGATGGCGCTCAACTCAAACTTATGCTCGACCAATTAACGATGCAGGAAACATCCCTTACACAACTGTTCAAGGGCACAGTGGACACCAGTACGGAGGTTTTCACCATAGAACTCACGCCAGCGGAGTTTACAGACCGGATGGTGCTGTTCCGTTTCTCGGAAAAACTGGGCGTAGTGGACAATGACGATTTATCCGGCGAGCCGGTTTACCTCTCTTTGAAAAACATGAATACTCTCCCCCAGCCCGTCGTGGACGAAAAGGCTGCCAAAAAGAAAGGTAAAATGGAGGAAGGAGTATATTATAATGTACCTGAACGAGTGGCGGTCAGCGTATTCAATGCTTCCAGAGAGTTCTGCAAAGGGGAGTTCCCCATGGGGCAATTCGGCCATGTGGAAATCCTTGCCGATGTGCTCCTCGACAAGAAAACCACCACCCAAGTCACTTTCTACCCCAGCAACGGAGCCATCAAACAACTGACGGACAACGGCGAGGAAAACTGAAAACCTACTAAACCTGCGATAAGCATAAAAAAAGGGCTGCCCGAAAGCAGCCCTTTAACTTTTATATGTCGTACGACGGATTACAACTTGTTGTCAGAACCCAAAACGTTGACAATCTTGTGCTCGTACAATTTCTTCATGTTGTCGCGAGCCGGACCCAAATATTTACGCGGGTCGAACTCTGCCGGCTTCTCAGCAAATACCTTGCGAACAGCAGCCGTCATAGCCAGACGAGAGTCTGAGTCGATATTGATTTTGCAAACTGCACTCTTGGCAGCCTTACGCAATTCGTCTTCGGGGATACCGATAGCTGCTTCCAACTTGCCACCGTATTTGTTGATGGTGTCTACTTCTTCCTGAGGAACAGATGAAGAACCGTGCAGTACAATGGGGAAGCCCGGAAGCTCCTTCATTACGCCGTCCAATACATCGAATGCCAAAGGAGGAGGAACCAAACGGCCTGTAGCGGGATCAACGTGGCACTGTTCGGGTTTGAACTTATATGCACCGTGAGAAGTACCGATAGAAATAGCCAAAGAGTCGCAACCGGTTTTGGTTACGAAGTCAACTACTTCTTCAGGACGGGTGTAGGTGTGATGTTCAGCCACAACGTCGTCTTCTACTCCGGCCAATACGCCCAACTCACCTTCTACGGTTACGTCGAATTGATGAGCGTATTCTACGACTTTCTTCGTCAAAGCCACGTTCTCGTCATACGGAAGGTGAGAACCGTCGATCATCACTGAAGAGAAACCTGAGTCGATACAGCTCTTGCAAGTCTCGAAAGTATCTCCGTGGTCGAGGTGCAACACGATTTGAGGATTGGCACAACCCAATTCCTTTGCATATTCAACAGCACCCTGAGCCATATAGCGCAACAACGTAGCGTTGGCATACTGACGGGCACCCTTAGAAACCTGAAGGATCACCGGAGACTTGGTCTCTACGGCTGCTTGAATGATAGCCTGCATCTGCTCCATGTTGTTGAAGTTGAAAGCAGGAATGGCATAACCGCCATTAATGGCTTTTTTGAACATCTCTCTGGTGTTCACCAAGCCTAAGTCTTTGTAATTAACCATATCTTTATAATTTATAAAAAGAACAATTCGTTTCACTCTTTTTTGGTAGGACAAAGATAGGCATTTTTCTTCAAATCCAATCTCCCGCCCATATCTTTTAAACAAAAAAAATCCCCCGAAGCGTATTTTACCGTTTCGGGGGAGTGCTTGTAGCGTCATTTCATCTCTTTTACCAAATATACCACAACCGGAAGGTGGTCGCTATAACCGTTCAGCCACACTCCGCCGGCATGCGTACGCTTGGTATTGCCTTTGTATCGCCCTTCGGTTTGAAACAGGTAATTGCGCGAGAAGATCTCATTCTTAAAGAACTTCAAGGTCGAATAATCCTTCTTGCCATCCAAATCCAATAAATTGGGAGTCATTACAATCTGGTCGAACAAGTTCCACTTGCCGTCATACATCAACGTGCCCCGTCCGTCTTTAGCCAGCACGTTCCACCAAGGATTATACAAATCGGACTTGCCCACATCTTTCATTTCGCGCTTGGCTCCCAAAGCTTTCGCCATACTCGGGCTGAAAGGATCGTCGTTCATATCCCCCATCACGATGATTTTCATTTCCGGATTTGCCTTGCTGATACTGTCTTTCAACAGACGGACTTGTTTCCCTGCACGCTCCCTATAGTATGAAACCGCAGCACGGCTGGGCCAATGGCATACGATAAAGGTCACATCATCGCCCGCCAGTTTACCTTGTACGGTCAGGAAGCCACGCGTATGATAAGCACTGTCTTTCGCCTCATATATATAAGGTTGCAGAAACGACTTTTCCGGTGTAAAGAAACGGGGATTGTATATCAGCGCACAATCTACGCCACGCTTGTCCGGCCCTTCTATATGAACAAACTTCATTCCACGTGCTTTCAAAGTCGGCTGTTCCACCAAATCTTGCATCACACGGCTGTTCTCAACCTCAGACACCCCGATGACAGACGCACCGATATTGGGCAACTTGTCTGTCCCCATCTCCGACAATACAGTGGCCATGTTCTTCAATTTCGCGAAATACTTCATTCCGTTCCATTTCATAGCCCCATCGGGCAGATACTCGAAATCGTTTTTCCCCTCGTCATGAATGGTATCGAAAAGATTTTCCTGATTATAAAACCCAACCGCATACATGCCGAATTTCTTCTCTTGGGCACGTGCCGCCGTAAACAGCAGCACGAACAAGCCCATAACCATAAACATTCGTTTCATAAGATGTTTTTTTAACGTTTTGTTAATTCTCTATTACAAATATGGCTTTTTTCGGCTACCGAGCCAAAAAAAAATGGCAAAAAGTTAGTCCGGGATGACTTTAATTTGAAAATAATGTGTTTCTTTGTAACAACAATATAATAAATCTACGAGATATGGGGAAAAAGACAACTTTGATTCTATCGGCATTCTTTGTGTCAGCCTTGCTCCACGCACAACAGACAGACACTCTGGCCGTGCTCCAACAACGGGCACAGAACGAGAATGCGGACTTTTCGTTCACAGAATCGCAACTCAATGAAGATGACGACGCGGGCCAGACCGTTTCGGCCATCACAGGAGTCGGCAACGACCTGTATTTGTCTGAAGTGGGCTATCTATTCAGTCCCATGCGCTTCCGCCTGAGGGCCTATCAAAACTCCAACAACGACATGTTCATCAACGGTATCCAGTTCAACGATGCCGAGCGAGGCGTATTCAGTTACAGTTCCATCGGAGGACTGAACGACGCAACCCGTAACCGTGAAGGCTCCCCGTTTTTCCTGATGAACCAATTCGGTTATACGTCGGTGGGAGGAGCGGATAATATTAATGTACGGGCCGGACAATACGCCACAGGCCACAAATTATCGTTGTCCGGTACCAATCGAAACTATCGTGCACGAGGCATGTACACCTACTCTTCGGGACTGATGAGCAACGGATGGGCCTTCACCGGTTCCATCGGTTACCGTTGGGCCAATGAAGGATTCGTAGAAGGTACGTTCTACAATTCGTTCAGTTATTTGTTAGGGTTCGAGAAACGGTTCAACGACCGACACAGCTTGAGCTTCACGACCTGGGGTTCCCCCACCGAACGTGCCCAGCAGGGTTCTTCCACAGAAGAAGCGTACTGGTTGGCCAACGACCATTACTACAACCCGAACTGGGGTTACCAAAACGGCGAAAAGCGTAATGCACGTGTGGTAAATTCTTTCGAACCGACAGCGATTGTCACTTGGGATTTCGACATCAACGAACGAACCAAGCTGTCTACATCGTTCTCCGGAAAATACAGCATGTATGCCAGCAGCGCTTTAGGATGGAGTGGAAATGCCGCCGACCCGCGTCCGGATTACTACAAAAAGTTACCGAGCGGACAAATCAGCGGCAACGTATTCAACCAACCGTTGAGCGACGAGGATGTGGAGACTTGGCAAAACGCATATAATTACTGGACCAGCGCAAAGTCCCACCGCCAACTCGATTGGGATGCCATGTACTTTGCCAACGCCCAACAAAACACGTTAGGGGGCGAAGCCTTGTACTACGTAGAGAATCGTCATAACGACCAAATGGCCTTCAACTTCGGTTCCACCCTGAAACGCGACATGGACGAGTACGGTTATATCACAGCCGGCGTAAACGCCAGCACCACCAAAGGCATGCACTACAAAACCATGAAAGATTTGCTGGGTGCCAACAAATATACGGACGTAGACAAATTCTCCGTGCGTGACTACGGCTACAACTCCAGTATGATTCAAAACGATCTGGACAATCCCAACCGCCTGATCGGTGAAGACGACAAGTTTGGCTACAATTATAATATATTCGTCAACAAAGCCAACGTTTGGGCCAACTACCAATTCGATAAAAGCTTCTACAGTTTGTTCTTTGCCGGACGTTTGGGCGGAACGACCATGGAACGTGAAGGTTTGATGCGCAACGGTCGTGCGGCCAACAACTCAAAAGGCAAGAGCGGCACAGCCAAATTTTTGGAAAGCGGAGCCAAGGCCGGAGCGACTTTCCGTATCGGAGGCAAACACGTGTTCAACGTCGGACTTGGATATGAAGAAAACGCACCGTTGCCTTACAATGCCTTCATCGCTCCTCGTCTGAAGAACGACTTCGCCACGAATCTGACCAACGAGGAAGTAATGACTGCCGAAGCCAGCTATGCGTTCAACGGCCCCATCTTCGCTTTCAAGGTCAGCGGCTACTACACGCGTTTCAACAATGTGACCGAACTCGACCAGTTCTACAACGACCAGGAGTCGCGCTACACTTATCTGTCGATGACCGGGGTAGAGAAAGAATATATGGGAGTAGAACTGGCCGCCAGCGTAAAACTCACGTCAAACCTGACCCTGAAAGCGTTGGGCACATTCAACAACGCCGAATATGTGAACAACCCGAACGCCAATCTGACTTACGAAAACGAAAGCGAGACTACGCAAGATGTCGTGTACATCGACGGAATGAAAGAAAGCGGAACTCCGCTCTCTGCCTACAGTCTCGGACTGGACTACAATGTGAAAGGCTGGTTCTTCAGTATCAACGGTAACTACTACCACCGCGGATTCATCGACTTCTCTACTTACCGCAGATTAGGTAAGGTTTTGGGTGTGTCAGCCGGCGAGAACGGGACCGTAGGTGAAGACGGCAACAAAGTAAGCGTAAACATCCCCGGACAGGAAGAGTTCGACGGCGGTTTCATGCTCGACCTCTCCATCGGAAAATACATCCGCCTGCAAAAAGGCCGCGCCCTGAGCATCAACCTGACGCTGAACAACGTGACCAACAATACGGACATGAAAACCGGAGGATACGAACAGAACCGCGACGATGCCTACGACGACGGCCGCGAGCGTCCTTACCAGTTCTCACGCCACTCTAAATATTACTACGCACAAGGACTCAACGGGTTCCTCAACATAGGATTCCGCTTCTAACCTTTTAAAATAAACTTGAATATGAAAAATATTAAATTATTGCTCGTCTCCATGTTGGCGGCCGTCTTCTCCGGCTGTATGGACCACCATGACGACCCGACTAATTATACATACGGCAATCCCGCTGTAGGAGAAGCCAATACGACTATCGCTGACTTAAAGACAAAGTATGCCGGCATAGTCAGCAGCAACAAAGCGGAAGAAGTACAAGAGAACCTGGTCATCTCCGGTGTGGTGGTAGGCGATGACGAATCCGGTAACATCTACAAGAACCTGTACGTCAACGACGGAAGCGGTACCTTAGTTGTGGGCATAAACGCCACCGGACTGTATGCTTTCTTACCTGTAGGCCAGAAAATAGCCATCAACTGTAAAGGACTTTATGTAGGCGGTTACGGTTCCATGGCCCAGTTAGGCACCTTGTACCAAGGCAAGATAGGCCGCATGCCGGAATATACATGGAAGGAACATGTCAAAGTTATCGGCCAGCCAGACCTTTCTTATCCCGAACTGACTCCTATGGAAATCGACGAAGCCTGGCTGTCTTCGGCCAATAAAGCCGACGCGGCATTCTTTGTCAAGATCAACGATGCGGAATTTGTAGAAGCCGACGGACTGACGCAATATGCTCCGGAAGCAGAAGGCGACGGAGGAAACGGTGTAAACCGTACCCTTAAGGTAGGAAATACCAACATTCCTTTCCGCACCAGCACTTACGCCAACTTCTCTACGGAGTACATGAAGATGGGAAAAGTGGACGTCACGGGGTTACTCACCCAATATAACGGCGAATGGCAACTCACCGTACGCACTTCAAGAGACATTCAATAAAATGCATTCACCAACAAAAACGAAATAATATGAAAACGAAAAGTTTTATCAGCCTATTATGCCTGACATTAGGCATGTTCCTGTTCCAGGCATGTAATGACGTTCCCTCCCCTTACGACATACCGGGCAAGGGAGATGCCAACAGCATATACGGAACCGGAACCAAAGATTCCCCCTATACCGTCAAAGGTGCTTCGCTGAACCAAAACGGCGGATATGCTTGGGTAAAAGCCTATATCGTGGGCTACATTCCCGTTTCAACCGGAGACGGCGGCCCGAGTTACACCATATCAGACGTAGTATTCGGTGCTGACGGAGCTGGTGCTCCCAACATCGTCATTGCCAGTTCGCCCGACAGCAAGAATATCAATGACTGCATGGCCGTACAGCTTCCGAGCGGTGATGTGCGTAACGCACTCAACCTGCAAGCCCATCCAGAAAACTTAGGCAAAGAAGTCTTGCTCTATGGCACCATGGAGAAGTACTTCGGTGGGTCGGGCGTGAAAAGCGTGACAGCCGCCATCCTCGACGGACAAGAGATAGGTGACATGCCGGAGGAATCTGGCGAAGCCATCTTCAGCGCAGACTTTTCACAATCTCTCGGAGAGTTTGCTTCCGTTTCGACATCCGGAAGCCTCGAATGGTACAATGATTATTCCAGTGCCATGATTACAGGATATAAGGACTTTAATGGAGATGGTGAGAAAGAAAACCAAGCTGGAGTAACTTTCCTTGTCGGTCCGGAAATAGACCTGTCACAAATCGAAGAAGCGTATGTCGCTACTAATATGGCCATCAACTATGAACGTGGTGACCTCAATGCAAACAATTCAATTCTTATCAGCAAGAATTACTCAGGCGATGCAAACAGTGCAACGTGGACACAATTAACGTATGATACTGAAGGACTCAATTCCGACTTTACATTCAAGAATAAGAAAACAGCTATTCCTGCTGAGTTTATGGGAGGAAAAGTCTATATAGCTTTGAGACATACCTGTAGCGACACCCAATCCTCGACGTGGGAGGTAAAGAAAATAGAGGTCATCAAAGGAAAGATTGAGGATATACCGGAAGAACCAAACCCGGAAGGCGAATATCTCAATCAGGATTTCACAAGTTCATTGGGTGGTTTTACGTCAACTTCAGTTTCCGGAACCCTTGAATGGTACAATGACTTCCAAAGTGCCATGATTACCGGTTACCAAGACTTTAACGGGGATGGACAAAAAGAAAACCAAGCCGGAGAGACTTATTTCGTGAGTCCGGCTTTCACGATTGGCAGCACATCGGCTGTACATATGGCTATCAATATGGCCATCAACTATGAACGCGGAGATCTTAATGCCAATAATTCCATACTCATAAGCAAGGACTATACAGGTAATGTAAACAGCGCAACGTGGACACAGTTAACTTATGATACCGATGGGCTTAACGCAGATTTCACTTTCAAGAACAAGGAAATCAATATTCCGTCTGAATTTATAGGTAGTAACGTTGTCGTAGCCCTTCGTCATACTTGTACAGACACTCAATCCTCCACTTGGGAGGTGAAAAGTATCAAGGTGTTATCCGGCAACGCGGAAGAACCGGGTACAGACCCAGAACCTACTCCGGGTGGAGAAGGAGATGCCTTGATTGCCATAGACGGAGCGACCGTGAGCCTGACAGCTCCTGAGGCCACCGCGTCGGGTAACGTAACGACCACCGACCTCAACTCTTTCGGATGGGAAAATGCGGGTGACCCCTTGGGAGCTACTGATTCAGAAGGAACTGAAATCATCTTTGCACAAGAGGAAGGCAACAATCCTCCTAAATTCTATACGGCCACAGGAGGCGTACGCATGTATGCACTCAATTCGATGACGTTGAAAGCTTCCAAGCCCATCGCCAAAGTTGTACTTAACTGCGATTCCTACCAAGGTACTAATTATGTCGGCAACACACAACTTTATGCCACAATAGACGGTAACAATTGGAAAATAGTAAATGACCATACGTCAAGTAGTGGTGGAGTCCAATTGCGTATCAAAACGATAGAAATCACTTACGCCGAATAAAATAAGGAAAAAGCAGAGAATAATACAAACCACCCCGCAACAAAATAAAGTTGTTGCAGGGGTGGTTTCTTTGTTTCCGACAATTCATGTAAACGAATTGCGGAAAACATATTCTTCTTCTCCTTATTTTCTTGCAAAAACCTTGCAAAGAAAAAAAGAAATCCCTTATATTTGTAAATAGAAAAAGAAATTATAAATATCAATGAAAATAAACTCTATCCTTTTCTTTAGTGCAATATTTTTGCTCATCGCCTGCAATGACGACACTCCTGACGGAACATCGGGCGACAACTCGAACCAGAACGCCAATCCTACGGTTATACAAAACGCCAGAAATCTGGAGATGCCGAGGCTGGACGACCAAACGGGCGACATTTATTCCCATTACGTAACTTACAGAGGAGAGCAAGTATTGAACTACACCTTAGACTGGCACAAAGAAAAGAAACACTCGCGATGGGTTGCTTTCGTCTTTACCAACACGACGTCCGGAACAAGCTGGAATCGCAATAATTGGAAAGGTACAGAATGGAACGGCAAAGTCTGGGAGGGCGATCCCTTCCAACCCGATCCGGATATTCCCGCCGGAGAACGAAATGAATTGAGTGATTTCAGCCGGAGCGGTTACCAGCGCGGTCACCTCTGTGCGTCGGCCGACCGCCTCTTCTCCATGGATGCCAACGGACAAACGTTCTACCTCTCCAACATGAGTCCGCAAATGGGCAGTTTCAACTCCCCCAACTGGTCGGACCTCGAAACGCAAGTACGCAATTGGGGACGCAACAACAATTTCCGCGACACACTTTTTGTCGTAAAAGGCGGAACGATACGTGACGACCAAATCATAGAATACATCGGTGGAAAAGACCCCAGTTCCCCCACGAAAGTCGCCGTACCGAAGTACTACTTCATGGCTTTGCTCTGCAAAAAGTACGACGGCGGACAAAACACTTACAAAGCCATCGGTTTTTGGGTGGAACACAAACGATACGGCACGACTCCATCACTCCGCACGTGGGCCGTCAGCATCGACGAACTGGAAGAGAAGACAGGTATCGATTTCTTCTGCAATCTGCCCGACCGGATAGAAATACCGGTAGAGCAGACTTATAATATAGAAAGTTGGAGCGGATTATAGCCGAAAATATTCCGCAGAAAGTTTGGCGGTTCTGAATAAAAGGCTTAACTTTGCACCTCGTAAATCAGACCATTACACATATAGTTACCAGCTATAAGTTGAACTGACAAAAATTTATAAGACAATGAAGAAAGATATTCATCCTGAGAATTATCGTCCCGTAGTGTTCAAGGACATGAGCAACGGTGACATGTTCCTTTCACGTTCTACTTGCAAAACGAGCGAGACCATAGAATTTGAAGGCGAAACCTATCCGGTAGTGAAAATTGAAATTTCCAGCAGTTCACATCCCTTCTATACGGGTAAGAACAAATTGGTGGACACGGCAGGTCGCGTAGACAAGTTCATGAGCCGCTACGCAAAGAGCCGCAAATAAATCGGGATTCCATATTTTATCGGAAAGATAAAAAACGGTGTGGTGACAACAGTTTCCACACCGTTTTTCTTTTCCTTCCCCGTACAAGGGGATCACGGAAAAGTCCATATTTTTCCACACCTCCGGAGGCTTTCGGATGCGCTTGCGGAGCATCTGATTTCAATCTCCGCCAAACGAAAAACGAATCTCAGCAGATTGATTTTTCAATCTGCTGAGATTCGTTTTTCGTTCTCCTTAGATTTTTTGAGAATACTCAACAAGCTAAAAGACAATCACTTGCCGTCGACCAAGACAAAACGTTTACCCTGCCATTCATATACGACAGGACGTAAAACCTTTTTCATACGCTCTGCCTCCTCCTTGTCCACTTCGCCGGGCTGCAAAACAAAAGTCAGCCGCATATCGTCCGGTTGCAGGGAAGCCGTCACAAAGCGCATGTCCTGCAAATGCTGCAGGCGTGACACTTCCTCTTTATCTACCGAATCATTCGTTTCCCAAAAATCGGCATACGCGGGAAAGGGTATCCACTTCTCTTCCGGCAACACGTTCCAATCCGGCGCGTAAAGGGCGACCTTCGTCTCGGTTACCGGCCCGGAATAAGTACGCGCCACGCAAATATAGTTCAGCGTATCTTCGGCCGGCAAAAGCTTCATCTCCACCCGGCAATTCGGCGTCAGTTGCAAGTCGAGATAGTCCACCGTCAACGCTTTCAACACGCTAAAACCGTCGAAACGGTTGCGCACTTTAGCCTCCATGTCGTTTTCTATGAAGTCGATACAATCCAGACGGTTGTTTTTCGTCATGATGCCCAACACGCTGTCGGGCATGGCGGCAAACACGTCGCGCATCTTCTGTGCCTGAAGAGCCTGGCCCAATGCCAACGTTATGATAAGAGGTAAAAAACGTTTCATACATCCATTTTATTTTACGGGCACAAACTTAGTCATTTTTATCGACATTCCGCGCCTCGCACCTTATTAATAACATCTCTTCACGTTAACTGGAACCCAAATAGAGGAACACCATTCCGAGCAGGACCAACACCAGGTCCACCGCCTTGCTCTGCAAGTTCTTCTCGCGGAAAACCATGGCTCCGAACAGGAACGAAACGACCACACTGCCGCGGCGCACCATGGAGACAATGGAAATCATGGCACCGTCCAAGCTGAGTGCATAAAAGTAGACGAAGTCTGCCGCCGACAGGAAGAGCGAAATCGGAAGGATGCACCAATCCCACCGGAAAGGCGTGGTCTGCTTCCTGCGCGGCCACCATAACAAAAGCATCATGACGCCCATCATCACCAACTGGTAGAGATTATAATAACTCTGCACCACCATGCGGTCCAGCCCCACTCCCCCATTCTCAGGCGAAGCCATCAGGTATTTGTCGTACAAGCCGCTCACGGCTCCGAGTACACTGGCCAAGACGATGAAATAAATCCACTTGTCGTGCCGGAAGTCGATACCTTCTTTTTTACCGCTCCGGCTCAACATGAAGAACGACAGCACGGCCAAGGCCACACCCACCCACTGATAAAGGTTCAACCGCTCGCCGAAGACCAACAGCGCACCGACGAGCACCATGACGGGGCGTGTGGCATTGATGGGTCCCACTATCGTCAACGGCAAATGCTTCATGCCGAAATAACCGAATATCCATGAGGAAAGCACGATGCAGGACTTCAACAGGATGTACTTCTGCGCTCCCCAATCGGTCGGGGGGATATAAAACAGGCTGCCGGTGTCCGTCACTCCCCAAGCCGAACCAAGGATGAACGGCAGGAAGATAAGGCTGCAAAACAATGTATTGAGAAACAAGACGGGAATCACCGCATTGCCTCTCAACGACTTTTTCTTGAACACATCGTAAAAACCCAATAGGGCGGCGGAAGTAAACGCCAGAATCAACCACATATATCTTTTTCTTTTCCGTTTCTACTCTCTACCATGAAACATTTGTCCGGATAGGCCACATCCACTAAGAACAGGGCGTTCCCCGGCATGGACTCTCCAGCCCGGCAACGGTCCTTTCCTTCTATCACCGCCCGGAAGCCTTCCGGCGTAAGCTTGCCCCGCCCCACCTCGACGAGCGTACCGACGATGGCACGCACCATGTTGCGCAAAAAACGGTCCGCCTGGATTTCAAAACGCCATTCGCCGGGCGCAAGCTCCGTCCAACGGGCTTGCATGATACGGCAGTTGTTGGTCTTCGTGTCGGTATTCACTTTGCTGAAACTGGTGAAATCGGTATAATCGAACAATGCGGCAGCGGCTTCGTTCATCTTTTCAAAATCGATCATCCGGTACAGACGGCAGGAATAAGCCCGCAAGAACGGGGACTTGCCGAAATGCAGGTAATAATGGTAGGTGCGCGACAAGGCATCGAAACGGGCATGTGCATCGGCTGCGCCTGTTCCAGACGCTTTTGGTGCGCTCGGATGGCTTCCTCGCTGGACAGCCGGAGTTTATGCTCCATCACTGTTCGGAAGTAGCTTTCGTGCCGGGTCACATAGGAGATGACCGCTTTCATGTGCATCCAGACCAGCTCTTCCAGCACAACCGCCCGGATGAAGTGCGCCGAACAGCTACCTGTGTTGCTGCGGTAGTTGGCACAGACAAAGTGGTCCTGCCGCTTCTCAAAATAGCTGGTGGTGCAGTACCGCATTTTCGCACCGCAATCGGCACAGTAGACCATGCCGGAAAACAGGCTGCTCTTGCCGGTTTTCGTCCTGCGGTGGCGCTGCTGACGGATTTCCTGAACCTTGTCAAAGACTTCCTGCTCGATGATCGCCGGGTGGGTGTTGTAGAATACCGCCTGCTTGTCAAAGGGCGTGTCCCGCTGCTTCTTGTCCCAGATGGAGTTGGTATAGGTCTTGAAGTTGACCGTACAGCCGGTATATTCCCGGCGCTTCAAAATGTGAACAATGGTGTTGGTGTTCCAGTGATACGGGTCAGAGGTCTCCGGGCTGGGGGTCTTGATGCCTGCTCTGCGTTTATATGCGGTGGGGTTGAGCACCTTTTCCTCCTGCAAAACTTTGGCAATCTGCATCGGCCCACACCCTTCCATGCAAAGACGGAAAATGCGCTTGACCACCTGCGCCGCTGCTTCGTCCACAATCCATCTGGTCTTGTCATTCGGGTCTTTGAGATACCCAAACGGGACATTGGTAGTCAGCGGT
>ENA-ORTD01000028-ORTD01000028.1-human-gut-metagenome-genome-assembly--contig:-NODE-28-length-145038-cov-7.940469_pt1 | contig 145038 bp, 118 predicted proteins | sample MGYA00241907_ERZ509178 | MGnify/ENA primary metagenome ERZ509178 (study PRJEB26280, sample SAMEA2338793) | human gut metagenome | biome: human gut; feature: human-associated habitat; material: faeces...
GATTACCTGTTTTTCTTTCCATTATTAACTTATTAGCTTATCCCGAACTCACGTATCGATCGAATGTAAAAAGTGGTTTGCGGAATTTTTATAAAAAAGAAAATAGCCCGCCTCTGGCGGGCTATCATAGCTATTGAAAGGCAGAATCAATATTCCTCCCACGATTTGATTTCGAGCGTGTCGAGGTCTATTTCGCAAAAAGCCGAGATAAAAGCCGAGGCCAATCGGGAGTTGGTGATGAGGGGAATATTCAAGTCGATGGCAGCGCGGCGTATCTTATATCCGTTGTCGAGCTCGCCTACGGTGAGATTTTTCGGGATATTCACCACAAGGTCTATCTCTTTTTGGTGTAACAGGTCGAGGGCTTGCGGAGCTCCGTCTTCACCGGGCCATGCAACGAGTGTCGAAGGTATGCCGTTGCCTGCGAGCATTTTGTGAGTACCTCCGGTAGCGTAGAGTTTGTATCCTTTTTCATGTAATTTTTCGGCAGCGGCGAGCATATCGATTTTTTGTTTGGCCGTACCTGTCGAGAGCAGGATTCCTTTGCCCTTGTCGGGAATGCGCTGTCCGACCGAAATCATTGCTTTGAGTATGGCGCAGTCGGTATCGTTGCCCAAACAGCCTACTTCTCCCGTAGATACCATATCGACACCCAGTACGGGATCGGCCTTTTGTAGTCGGGAGAAGGAGAATTGCGAAGCTTTGATCCCTACGTAGTCGATGTCGAAAAGCGTATGATGGGGCTTCTCGACGGGCAGTCCCAGCATGATGCGTGTAGCCAGATCGATGAAATTTATTTTCAGTACCTTGCTGATGAACGGGAAACTGCGAGACGCGCGTAAGTTGCACTCGATGACCTTGATGGCATTTTCTTTGGCGAGGAACTGTATGTTGAACGGTCCCGAAATGTTCAGTTCTTTGGCGATGAGTTTCGAGATACGTTTTACGCGGCGCATGGTCTCCATGTAAAGTTTTTGGGGCGGGAACTGTATGGTAGCGTCGCCCGAGTGTACGCCGGCAAATTCGATATGTTCCGAGATGGCGTAGGCGATGATTTCTCCGTTTTCGGCGACAGCGTCCATCTCCACCTCTTTGGCGTGTTCGATAAATTGCGAAACGACGACAGGGTGTTTTTTCGATACGTTGGCGGCCAGTTCGAGGAATCGCACCAGTTCGTCGTGGTTCGAACATACGTTCATGGCTGCTCCCGATAGCACGTAGGAGGGACGTACCAGCACGGGGAATCCTACTTCCTCGATAAACTCGTTGATGTCGTCCATAGATGTAAGTTCGCGCCAAGCCGGTTGGTCGATACCCAGTCGGTCGCACATGGCCGAGAATTTGTTGCGATCTTCGGCATTGTCGATGCTTTGGGCAGAAGTACCGAGAATATTCACACCCTGATCGGCCAGTTTCAGTGCCAGATTATTTGGTATCTGGCCACCGGTCGACACGATGATGCCGTGAGGATTTTCGAGGTCGAGAATATCGAGCACCCGCTCGAAAGTCAATTCGTCGAAATAGAGGCGGTCGCACATGTCGTAATCGGTCGATACCGTTTCGGGATTATAATTGATCATGACACTGCGGTATCCCTCCTTGCGTATGGTATTGAGGGCGTTTACCCCGCACCAGTCAAATTCTACCGAGCTTCCGATACGGTAGGCTCCCGACCCGAGTACGACAACCGAACGACGGTCACCGAGGTAACGGACGTCGTTTCCCGTACCGCTGTAAGTCAGGTAGAGATAATTGGTCTGAGCCGGATATTCGGCGGCGAGCGTGTCGATTTGTTTCACGACAGGCACTACACCATGACTTTTTCGGAACATGCGCACGCGCAGAATGTTGGCGTCCATGTCTCCGCCTTTAAGTACGGCCCGGGCGATTTGGAAATCGGAGAATCCTTCACGTTTGGCCTGTTTCAACAGGTCGAGGGGCAGGGCTTCGAGTTGATTGTATTTTTCGAGTTCGTCGGCTGTACGCACGATGTTGTGCAGCTTTTCGAGAAACCAGCGGTCGATGCGGGTAAGATCGTGTATCTGGTCTACGGTGTAACCGGCGCGCATGGCTTTGCTGATGACGAAGATGCGTTTGTCGGTCGGTTCGTGCAAAGCTTTGTCGATGTTGTCGATGACCAGTTCTTTATTTTCGACGAATCCGTGCATACCCTGGCCTATCATGCGGAGACCTTTCTGTATGGCTTCTTCGAAAGTGCGGCCTATGGCCATCACTTCTCCCACCGATTTCATGCTGCTGCCCAGTTCGCGGGATACGCCGTGGAATTTACCCAAGTCCCAGCGGGGAATTTTGCACACTACATAGTCGAGTGCCGGCTCGAAGAAAGCCGAAGTCGTCTGCGTTACCGAGTTTTTCAGGTCGAAAAGTCCGTAACCGAGTCCCAGTTTGGCGGCGACGAAAGCCAATGGATACCCCGTTGCTTTCGATGCGAGTGCCGAGGAACGGCTCAGACGGGCGTTTACTTCGATGACGCGATAGTCTTCCGATTCGGGGTCGAAAGCATATTGCACGTTGCATTCCCCAACGATACCGATATGGCGAATGATGCGTATGGCCAGCTCGCGCAATTTGTGGTATTCGCTGTTGGTCAATGTCTGGGAGGGAGCGATGACGATACTTTCGCCCGTGTGGATACCCAGCGGGTCGAAGTTTTCCATGTTGCACACCGTGATGCAGTTGTCAAAGCGGTCGCGCACGACTTCATATTCGATTTCTTTCCAGCCTTTGAGGGATTTTTCGACTAGAACCTGCGGAGAAAAAGAGAAGGCTTTCTCGACGAGTCGGTCGAGCTCTTCTTCGTTGTCGCAGAATCCGCTACCCAAACCACCCAGAGCGTATGCGGCCCGTATGATGACGGGATAGCCCAGCCGTGCGGCAGCCGCACGGGCGTCGGCAATGTTTTCGACAGCTTCGCTTTTGATGGTCTTTACATCTATTTCATCGAGTTTTTTGACGAAGAGTTCGCGATCTTCGGTATCCATGATGGCTTGTACGGGAGTACCCAGTACCTGCACGTCGTATTTTTCGAGGATTCCGCTTTTATACAAGGCGACACCGCAGTTGAGGGCCGTTTGGCCACCGAAGGAGAGCAGAATACCTTGCGGACGTTCTTTTGCGATGACTTTCTCTACGAAAAAGGGAGTTACAGGGAGGAAGTAGATATGGTCGGCCACACCTTCCGAAGTTTGCACCGTTGCGATGTTGGGATTGATGAGGACGGTCTCTATACCTTCTTCCCGCAGCGCTTTGAGAGCTTGCGAACCTGAATAGTCAAACTCTCCGGCTTCTCCTATTTTCAAGGCTCCTGAGCCTAATAACAGAACTTTTTTTATCGTTGTATCCATAGGGGTGAGGCTTTTAAATCATATCAATAAATGTATCGAACAGAAATTCGGTATCGGTAGGTCCGCTGGCAGCTTCGGGGTGGAATTGTGCCGAGAAGAACGGTAACCGTTTGTGGCGGATTCCTTCGTTGGTACCGTCGTTCATGTTCAGGAAAAGAGGCTCCCAGTCATCGCCCAGCGTATTGTTGTCGACGGCATAACCGTGATTCTGTGAGGTGATGAAACATTTTTCGGTACCAGCCATGCGCACCGGTTGGTTATGGCTTCGGTGTCCGTATTTGAGTTTGAAGGTTTTGGCTCCGCCGGCTTTGGCGAGTAACTGATTTCCCATGCAGATACCGAAAATGGGTTTCTTCTTTTTCATGGCTTCGCGTATGTGGTTCACCGTTATCTCGCAGGTATCGGGATCACCGGGACCGTTAGAAATAAACAGCCCGTCGAATTCCAGCGTGTTGAAATCGTAATCCCACGGAACTCTCACGACGGTTACATCGCGTTTCAGCAAGCAGCGGATAATGTTATGTTTCACGCCGCAATCGACGAGAACCACCCGTTTTTTTCCGGTACCGTATGTAATGACTTCTTTGCAGCTTACACGAGCGACTTGATTGATGAGATTGGGATCGACAAAATCGATTTCGTTTTCATTCTCAAAAACGATTTTTCCTTTCATGCTACCCTTTTCCCGGAGCAGTTTGGTCAGTTCGCGCGTATCGATACCCGTGATGCCCGCTATTTTTTCTTTTTTCAACCATTCGCCGAGGCTTTCCACGGCATTCCAATGACTGTAATTTTCGGAGTAATCCGATACGATGATGGCTTCGGCATGGATTTTCTCCGATTCGAGAAAGGTTGATATGCCGTTTGTTTCAAACGTTTGGCGAGGTACGCCGTAGTTACCCACCAACGGATAAGTGAGAACCATCATCTGACCCGAGTAAGAAGGGTCGGTGAGGCTTTCGGGGTATCCTGTCATGGCGGTGTTGAATACAACCTCTCCGGCTACGGCCTTGTCGTAACCGAAAGAGTACCCGCGGAAGCGGCTTCCGTCGTCGAGAATCAATAAAACTTCTTTTTTTGCTTGCATTGTAGTGCGCTTAGTTTTTGAGGGGTAATCTCTCTTTTTCTATGTATTTGATAAAAGCTTCGTTTACCAGTTTTGTTCCACCGGGGGTCGGGTAGTCTCCCGAGAAGTACCAGTCGCCCGTATGGTTGGGACATGCAGCACGTAGACCCTCCTGCGTTTGGTATACGATTTGTACTTCGGCTTGCGTGTCGGCAGGAGTGAGCAGTCGGGCAATTTTAGCCGAAATCTCTTCGTCGGTAAACGGCGCATAGATTTCTTTTACATAATTCGTCATTTCCTCTTTGGGAAGCGAACGCTGAGCTACTGAACGACGGTATACATCGAGAATGAGATCGTCCATGCGTCGTTCTTGAAGTAGGGCGATGGCCGCTTTGAAAGCGATGAATTCGTCCATGCGGGCCATGTCGATACCGTAATAGTCGGGGTAACGTACTTGGGGAGACGATGAGACGATAACGATCTTCTTGGGGTGTAACCGGTCGAGTATGCCGATGATGCTTTGTTTCAGGGTTGTGCCGCGTACGATACTGTCGTCGATGGCGACCAGATTGTCGACGTAGGGAGTCAGGCTGCCGTAAGTAATATCGTATACGTGCGCGGCGAGGTCGTTGCGTGTGTTGCCTTCGGCGATGAACGTGCGCAATTTTATATCCTTGATAACGACTTTTTCGGGACGTACGCGCATGGAGAGAATACGTTCCAGATCTTCCCGGGTAACGTTGTTCTGATGGGAAAGGATATAGTCGGTTTTCAATCGGTTGAGGTATTCTTCAAAACCTTCCATCATACCGAAGAAAGCAACCTCTGCCGTGTTGGGAATGAAAGAAAAGACCGTGTGCTCAATGTCGTTATCGACAGCTTTGAGCAACGGCCTTACCAGATTCTTCCCTAATTGTTTGCGTTCTTGATATATGTCTTTGTCGGAACCCCGAGAGAAATAAATGCGTTCGAACGAACAGGCTTTTTTCTCGCGGGGAGAATTGATTGTTTCGGTACGGTATTTTCCGTGTTTGTCGATGAGTAAGGCTTCACCCGGTTGCAGTTCTCGAATGGAATCGACCGGCAGATTGAAAGCCGTCTGTATGACCGGGCGTTCCGATGCAACGACAACGACCTCGTCGTCGGCATGCCAAAAGGCGGGACGCAATCCCCACGGGTCGCGTATCGAAAACATTTCTCCGCTACCCGTAACGCCGCAAATGACATATCCTCCGTCCCATGCCGGACTGGTTTTGCGCAGGACGTTGGCCACGTCGATACGATCTTCGATGGCTCGGGTAAGTTCCGTGCCTTGCAGTCCCTCGGCTTTTAGTAGGTCGTGCATTTTATCGGCTTCACGATCGAGGCGGTGTCCCATTTGTTCGAGCATGATATATGTGTCGGCATATTGGCGGGGATGTTGGCCTTGTCCGGTGATTTCATCGAAAATTTCGTCGACATTGGTCAGATTGAAATTCCCGCAGAGGCATAAGTTCTTTACCCTCCAATTATCGCGGCGCAAAACCGGATGGACATACGATAATCCCGATTTTCCGGTCGTACTATACCGCAAATGTCCCATATACAATTCTCCTGCGAAAGGGGTATAGCGTTGGGCGTAGTCGGCATCGGACAGTTGGCCTTTATCCGGAGTCGATGCCGCTATGTCGCGATGTACGGCTTCAAAGATTTCGGTAATGGCTCCTGTTCCCAACGCTCGTTCCCGGAACATATATTCCTCGCCCGGCTGCGATTGCATCTTTACACAAGCGAGTCCCGCGCCTTCCTGCCCCCGGTTGTGTTGTTTTTCCATGAGCAGATAGAGCTTGTTCAGTCCGTACATCCATGTGCCGTATTTCTCTTGGTAGTACGACAACGGTTTCAGTAACCGTATCATGGCTACACCGCATTCGTGTTTGAGTGGCTCCATAAAGTTATAACCTATATATTTACCTTCTTTTTACTCGACAGTTACCGATTTTGCGAGATTGCGGGGCTGGTCGACATCTTTCCCTTTGCAGATTGCGATATGATATGCGAGCAGTTGCAGGGGTATGGTTGTGATCAGCGGTTCGAGACAGGCAACGGTATGGGGCAATTCTATGCAGAAATCGGCGATTTTTTTTATTTCGGTATCGCCTTCGTTTACAACAGCGATGACTTTACCGTGCCGAGCTTTTATTTCTTGTATGTTGCTGATTATTTTCTTGTATTGTTGATTATGGGTCGCTATTACGACGACGGGCATTTCGGCATCGATGAGGGCTATGGGGCCGTGTTTCATTTCAGCGGCGGGATAACCCTCTGCATGGATATACGAGATTTCTTTCAGTTTCAACGCCCCTTCCAGCGCTACGGGATAGTTGTACCCTCTGCCCAAATAGATGAAGTTATGGGCGTAGGTGAAAATTTTTGCAAGTTGAGCGATACTATCGTTGAGTTCCAACACTTGTTTCATTTTGTCTGGTATCCGATTCAACTCGCAGACGATCTTTTGCAATTCTTCGGGCGAAATGCAATCTTTGGCATGAGCCAGAGAAAGTGCCAGCATGGTGAGTACCGTAACCTGTCCGGTGAATGCTTTGGTTGATGCCACACCGATTTCTGGCCCTACGTGTATGAACGATCCTGTGTCGGTGGCTCGGGCTATCGATGAGCCGATGGCATTGCAGATACCGTAAACGAAAGCACCTCGTTTCCTTGCTTCTTCGATGGCGGCTAATGTGTCGGCCGTTTCGCCCGACTGGGAGATGGCGATGACGACGTCATTTTCATTGATGACCGGGTTGCGGTAACGGAATTCCGAGGCGTATTCCACTTCTACCGGAAATCGGCAGAATTGTTCGATGAGATATTTCCCTATCAGGGCGGCATGCCATGATGTCCCGCAGGCAACGATGACGAAACGGCGTGCGCTGAGCAGTCGTTTTTTGTTGTCGATAATGGCCGATAGGGCGATGTCGGATCCGTCGATGCTGACACGTCCCCGCATGCAGTCTTTGATACAATCGGGTTGCTCGAAAATTTCTTTCAACATGAAATGGGGGTATCCGCCTTTTTCGAGTTGTCCGATGTTGAGTTTTATCGTATTGATTTTCGGATTTACTTTGGCATTGTTCTGAGTAACGACATGCAGTTTCTCACCTTTTTTCAATACGGCGATTTCTCCGTCTTCGAGATAGACGACGCGATTGGTGTATTCGACGATGGGAGAGGCGTCCGATGCAAGGAAAAATTCGTCTTTGCCGATGCCTATCGCCAGCGGGCTGCTTTGTCGTGCCGCAATGATTGTGTCGGGGTTTCGCCTGTCGAGTATGGCAATGGCATACGCTCCTATGACTTCGTGCAAAGCCAGCTGTACAGCGGCGAGCAGGTCGAGATTGTGCGAGATCTGCACATACTCGATAAGTTGTACGAGGACTTCGGTGTCGGTGCAACTTTTGAAAGCATATCCCTCTCTTTGCAATTTCTCTTTGATGGTGGCGTAGTTTTCTATGATACCGTTATGTATCAGGGCTAAGTTGCCCGACGCCGAGTAGTGGGGATGTGCATTGATTTGGTTTGGCTCTCCGTGTGTAGCCCAGCGTGTATGGGCAATACCTATATGGCCTGTCGTATCTTTGCTTTCGACCATGTGTACCAAATCGGCGACTTTGCCTTTGGTCTTGTATACGTTGAGTTCATCGCTATCATTGATGAGGGCTATTCCGGCACTGTCGTAGCCTCTGTATTCCAATCGTTTCAGTGATTTGATAAGTATCGGATACGCCTCTTGGTCTCCTATATATCCAACTATTCCGCACATACTGTCGAGGTGTATTTAAAATTTGGGCAAAGGTAGCGATATTCTGTCGCATTTTAAAGTTATCTTTAAAAATAATTGAGGAGCGAATCGGTTAAAATATTTTTGTGTACCTTTGCCGGTGCAACAGACACAGTTCCGTCCCGTTTCCCGGGAGGAAAATCCATATTAAAAAAGCAACGTAAAATGTCAACACTTCGATTCAGAGTTGTAGAGACGGCTTTCAAGAAAAAGCCTGTCGAGGTTCCTACTCCTACGGAACACCCTTCGGAATATTTCGGTAAGTATGTGTTCAATCAGGCGAAGATGCAGCAGTATCTTTCTCCCGATGTATACGAGCAGTTGATGAATGTGATATGCAACGGTGCTCCTCTCGACCGTTCGATAGCCGATCGCATCGCCGAAGGTATGAAGACTTGGGCGGTGGAGATGGGTGCTACGCATTATACCCACTGGTTTGCTCCGCTTACCGAGGGTACGGCCGAGAAGCACGACTCTTTTATCGAGCCCGATGGAAAAGGGGGTGTTATACAGGAATTCTCGGGCAAATTACTGGCGCAGCAGGAGTCCGATGCTTCGAGTTTCCCCAATGGAGGCATTCGCAATACGTTCGAAGCGCGCGGCTATTCGGCGTGGGATCCGTCGTCTCCGGCGTTCATTGTCGATGATACATTGTGTATTCCGACTATTTTTATCGCTTATACCGGCGAGTCCCTTGATTATAAAGCTCCTTTGCTCAAAGCATTGCGGGCGGTCGATAAAGCTGCCGTCGATGTATGTCATTATTTCAATCCCGAAGTGAAAAAGGTAGTTGCCTATTTGGGGTGGGAGCAGGAGTATTTTTTGGTAGACGAGGGGCTTTATGCAGCCCGTCCCGATTTGTTACTTACCGGCCGCACGCTTATGGGGCATGAAAGTTCTAAGAACCAACAGCTCGAAGACCACTATTTCGGTGCGATACCCAGCCGGGTTGCCGCCTTTATGAAAGAGCTCGAAATTGAAGCGTTGAAATTCGGGATTCCGGTGAAAACCCGACATAACGAGGTCGCGCCCAATCAGTTTGAATTGGCTCCCGTTTTCGAGGAATGCAACTTGGCCAATGATCATAATCTGTTGATTATGGCGTTGATGCGGAAGCTGGCGCGGAATCACGGATTCCGTGTATTGTTGCATGAGAAGCCGTTCAAGGGGGTGAACGGGTCGGGCAAACACAATAACTGGTCGCTTGGTACCGATACCGGCGTATTGCTCATGGCTCCCGGAAAAACACCTCTCGACAATCTGCGTTTTATTACTTTCGTGGTAAATACGTTGATGGCCGTCTATAAGCATAACGGTCTGCTGAAAGCCTCCATTTCGAGTGCGACCAATGCTCATCGTTTAGGGGCGAATGAAGCACCTCCTGCCATTATTTCGAGTTTTCTCGGTACGCAACTTTCACAGGTACTCGGCCATATAGAGGAAAGCGATGATAACGATTTCTCGTCTCTCGGCGGTAAACACGGTATGCGCTTGAATATTCCCCAGATACCCGAATTGCTTATCGATAATACCGACCGTAACCGCACATCGCCCTTTGCTTTTACGGGAAACCGCTTCGAGTTCCGCGCTGTCGGTTCCGAAGCCAATTGTGCGTCGGCCATGATTGCTCTGAATGCGGCGGTGGCTCACCAGTTGGTTGAGTTCAAGAAAGATGTCGATGCCATGATTGCCGAGGGAAGCGACCAACAAGTGGCGATATTGCATGTGCTGAGACGTTATATCAAAGAATGCAAGGCGATACATTTTGACGGGAACGGTTACAGCGACGAGTGGAAAGCCGAGGCTGCCCGCCGTGGTCTCGATTGCGAGACGAGTGTACCCCTTATATTCGACAACTATCTCAAAGAAAGTTCGGTACGGATGTTCGAGGAGACTGGGGTCATGACCCGTAAAGAGTTAGAGGCTCGCAATGAGGTGAAGTGGGAAACTTATACAAAAAAAATACAGATCGAGGCCCGTGTTTTGGGCGATTTGGTAATGAACCATATCATACCCGTAGCAACATCTTACCAGTCGACGCTTATAGATAATGTATACAAGATGAGAGACCTGTTCCCTGCCGATAAGGCGGCGCGTCTTTCGGCCAAGAATCTCGAAATCATCGAAGAGATCGCCGAGCGGGAAATCGCCATCAAAGCAAAAGTCGATGAGTTGGTCGAAGCCCGGAAAGTGGCCAACCGTATTGCAAACGAGCGGGAAAAAGCGATTGCTTATCATGATGTGATTGCGCCGAAACTCGATGAGATACGATACCATATCGATAAACTCGAATTGGCTGTCGATGACCGTTTGTGGACATTACCCAAGTATCGGGAACTGCTTTTCGTGAGATAATGTATGTTGTCTTTCATAGGAGAACGGGCTGTGCTTGTCAAGCACAGCCCGTTCTTTTCTTTCGATGTAAGAATTGATATGCAGACCTATCGTAAGTAAAATAAAGAATACCCGATAAAGAAGAAACGAAGAGATTCCTCGTCGGGCGGATGTCTTCACTTGAAATGACATTATGAAAAACGGTGTGTTAGAGATTCCTCACACTCGGTCGACAGCCCTCGGTTCGGAATGACAGATGTGTCATTCTGAATGTAGCGTAGTGAAGAATCTCTTGCTAAGCGATGTTCCCTTGTGGGTACGATGTCATTCTGAGGGGTATAACCCCGAAGAATCTCCTACCAAATGAGCATCTGGCATGAGATCTTTCACTTTCGTTCGAGATGATATTGTCCATGATCAGTATGGCGTGTTAGGGTTTCCTTGCCGGCCTTACCGATCTCGGATAATTTCGTTTCTCTCCTTTGCGCCTCGGCTGTGCTTGGACAGGCATGCTCGTGCAGCGTTCGGCTTGGAATGAAACCATCATACCGAACCGAGGATTCAGGTCTTATGAATCTCAACTATATGAATACCATAGGGGTAGCAATAAACGGCGGTTCCTATTTTGTTATAACGAAGATATATATTGCCGGAAGCGTTCCAATCCCTCGGTGAGACGGGAGCGGGGACAAGCAATGTTCCAACGCATGAATCCTTCGCCTTCGTCCCCATACATCGTACCGGCATTGAGCCACAAACCGGCTTCGTCGATAAGCCGTTTCTCCAATTCTGCCGATGCAAGACCGATAGTCTTGCAATCCATCCATTCGAGATAAGTCCCTTCAAGACGGGTGAGAGGAAACTGCGGCAGGTTCTGGCGACAGAAATCCCACATGAAATCGTCGTTTCCCTTCAAATATGCGAGCAACTGGGACAGCCATTCTTCCCCCTCGTTATAGGCGGTGATGAGAGCTTCCACCCCGAACGGGTTTACGTCGCATACTTCGTTGATATTGATAGCCCTGTCTATTCGGGTACGCATATCGTTATCGGGTACGATGATATTGGCGATCTGCAATCCGGCGATATTGAACGCCTTACTGGGCGAATTGCAGGTTACAGAGTGAGAGGAAAATTCGGGAGAAAGAGAGGCAAAAGGAATATAAATATTCCCCGGGAAAACCAGTTCGCAATGAATTTCGTCGGTCACGATATACACACCGTTCCTAATACATATTTCACCCATGCGGGTAAGTTCTTCGCGTGTCCATACCCGACCTCCGGGGTTGTGGGGGTTGCACAACAAGAAAAGTTTTACTCGCGGATCGGCGGCCTTTTTTTCGAAGTCGTCGAAATCGATGGTGTAAGTACCATCGGCATATACAAGAGGACTGACCGCTGTTTCGCAACCGTTGTTACGGATCGACGAAAAGAAACAATTATATACGGGTGTCTGCACCAAAACCCGGTCGCCCGGAACAGTAAGTGCTTTGATAATGGCCGATACTGCCGGTACGACACCCGATGTGTAGATGACCCAGTCGCGCCGGATCGTCCAACCATGCCGATGCTCGAACCACCGGATAAGAGCCTCATAGTAGGCATCGGGAACGCGCGTATAGCCGAAGATGCCATGCTCTACCCGACGGCGCAAGGCTTCTATGATGGGCTCGGCCGTGCGAAAATCCATATCGGCCACCCACATGGGCAACACATCTTCCCGGGCTGCCGAGTCCCATTTGTAAGAGCGGCTTCCCCGGCGGGAAATCTCTGCATCGAAATCGTACCTCATAACTCGATTGTTTTACAGTTCGTTATATAGTTTTATTTCACAATCGGCCGGAGCTTTGATGTTCTCGTCGATAATGATTTCTCCATAACTCCGGGCAATGATGCGGCCGCTTGTCGGATTCTTTACACTGCACACTGCACTGTCTATGGTCGCTTGCACGGTGCTGTATTCAAAAGCGAGGTCGGCGTCGGGTGCAAAGATACAATTTTCCAGCACTAAATCATGCGCATAGCAGAGCGGTTGCGTACCTGAAATTTTGCAGTTGACCAAACGTAGGTTGTGTGAATGCCAGCCTAAATATTCACCGTCGATTTCCGAATCGTAGACGGTAACGTTTTCGGAATTCCAGAATGCGTCTTTCGAATCAATGACTGCACGGCGTATCTCCACATTTCGGCAATACTGGAACGAATAGTTTCCCTGCTGCCGGTAATTTTCGATACGGATATTCTCGCTATGCATGAATAGGTAGTCGGCCTTTTCGATACGGACGTCTTTCAACTCGACCTTGCGGCAATGCCATAAGGTCTCGGCAGCATCGGTCAGCTGTACATTTTTCAGTCTGATGTTTTCCATCTCCCGGAACATTTTCGGAGCATCGACCACCGTGTCGCTCATTTCGAGATTGCGGGAATACCATAGGGCTGCCCGTGCTCCTTCGGTAAAAAGACAATGGCGTATGACAAACCCGTCGTTGTGCCAAAACGGATATTTCCCTTCAAAACGGCAGTTCACGGCTTCGATGTGGGAGCACTCTTTCAACGCCGACTCTCCGGCATGCACAGTTACATTTTCGAGGTAAAGATCATGAGAGGCAAACAGCGGACGTTCACCCTCGAATTCGGTATTTTTTATTTGCTCCATAACTTGATATTCTTTCATTATAATTTCTGATTCAAATCCTATTTTCGTCGATGCAAAAATAGAACATATATATGGCTCGCATTGTATACGAATTCCGTTTTTACCAACCCGAAATACCGATTTACAGCCGCTTGATCCATCTTCCCCATTTCATACGGGCGAGGAATATCATACCCCGGAAACAGAGTTCGATGCACATCGCAATCCATACGCCGTGCAGTCCCATGGAAGGAGCCAGCAAAGCGGCCAGCGTAAGACGAACGGCCCAAATACTCACGAAATTCATCGTTGCTGGAACCAACGTATCGCCGGCTCCGATAAACACGCCGTAAGCCACAATGGCGGCAGCGAACATCGGTTCGGCAAACGCTTCGATACGTAAGATGGAAACGCCCAGCGAAACAACTTCGGGAACCGGTGTCATGACACCTATCATCAAAGGTGCGGCGAGATACATGATAGCACCCATCACTGTCATGACTGCCATACCCATCACTACGGTGATACGAGCGAAACTCCGCGCCAAGTCATGGCGTTTTGCACCGAGACTTTGCCCTACCAATGTTGTGGCAGCATCGGCAATTCCGTAACCGGGCATATAACAAAGGCTCTCGGCCGTAATCGCAAAAGCGTTGGCCGCTATGGCATATATCCCCAATGGGGCCACGATAACCGTTGACATGATCTGTGCACCGCACATGATGATGCGTTCGCACCCCATAGGCAGACCGATGCGGAAAGCCCGATGCAGACAATCGCCTGTAAAAAAAAGTTTTTCCCGACGATGACGCAGCCCCAATTCGGGAGAGCGGAAGCATAAAAAATAAAGCATCAGTAAAGCCGTAACAAGCAATGCGAGAGCCGTACCCAAAGCCGCTCCTTCGACCCCCAATCCCGCACCGGGAAGATAAAAGGAAAATCCGGCTATCTCATGCATTCGGGAGGGGAATATCAGGAAAAGATTGAATATTACATCCATTACGCACATGAGCATATTCAATATGCTCGGTACATATACATTACCACTGCAACGCAACATACTGCCGGCCAGCATATTGAGTTGGAGTGCAGGCAGTGAAAGGGCGTAAATCATAAAATATCCCGTCGCATCGTGCCGAATCGCTTCATCTCCACCGAGCCAACGGGGTAAATATCCGCTGATACCGCAACCTGTGGCGGCCAACAAAAAACCGAAAAGCAAGGATAAAACAAGCGCCTGACGCAATACCACGCGAGCTCCCTTGTCGTCTTTGGCACCGAGAAGATGCGCCACCTGCACGGCAAATCCAGCGGCCACCGATGTACATAATCCCATGAACAACCACGTAGTCGTAGAGACAAGCCCGATAGAGGCCGACGCGTTCGCTCCCAAACTCCCGACCATGGAGGCGTCGATATATTGCATGATTACCGACGAAATCTGCGCGAAAATAGAAGGTATGCTCAACTGGGCTGCCAGATATACCTGTTGGCGCACGGTCATAGGTTGCCCGCTGCGCACAAACCGCAGCAAGTCTTTTTTTCGTCGATACATGATATGGTAGCGAATTTTTGCTCTATTTCTTTCCGGAGCACAAAATTACTGCAATTTATGTACCTACCAACTGCATAACGGGTATAAATTTTCGCTACTTGCCTTTAAAATTTGTTTCTTTTCTACGTTCTTATGAAATAATATTATATCTTTGCGAACGTATAAACAAACTAAAATATTCAAATACGATGAAAAAAAATCTGATTTTATCTGTACTATTTTTATTGGCGATCTTTGCGTCATGTTCCAAAGAAACAACTTATAGTATTACGAATGCGACGGGTAGTCTTATTGCGGTTAGGGTACATGAGTACGATGATAAAGATAAACCCATCAAGATTCAGGAAGAAACGGTTTTAAGTACCAGTCCTATCACGTTTATTGCACATGAAAAGGCAGAAACGATAAAGATTTACATAACCAAAGCACTTTCACAATATGGTACTTGGATCAATGAGAACCTATGGATACAACAAGTTTACTATTTGGACGATACCCAATCTATCACAATCGATGGAAATACCATTGTGGGCAACGTCGAGCCTTAACAATAAAACCGAGAACGATTTGTCTTTCTCGGTTTTATTGTTTTTCAATTTTGTTCGATAACAGTATTTTGCAAAAACAATCGGGCTTTACAATTTGTAAAGCCCGACATGAAATATCTAAAACGAACTTATCCGGTTTATTCCGTTTTTGAGGGAGTATCGGTCGATGACCCGTTGTTATTGTCGGAAGGACGTCGGCGATGATTGTAACGGTGATTGTTATTTCTTTTCTTCGAGGCGGTTTCTCCTTCACCGGTATGCCGATGCGTATCGGTAGATGTCCTTTCGGGGTGCTCTGTAATAACGGCTGGCGATTTCGATCTTCGGAAATTTCCTTTGCGACGGTCTCCACTTGCATTACCCGACGAGCGACCGTTTTTTCCCGAACGTCCTCTACCGCCTTTGCGGGAAGAACGCCGGTCGAGCGACATGATATCATACTCGGGAGCTTCGCCCAGTCCCTCGGGCAAGGGCATTTTGGGAACTTCCCGTTCGAGGAATTTTTCTATCCGATAGAAACGATCTTGGTCGTCGACCGAGACAAATGTTATCGCTTCACCCTCGGCATTGGCTCGGGCGGTACGGCCTATACGATGAATATAGTCTTCGGGATCATGCGGGACATCATAATTGATGACCAGTACAATATCAGTAATATCTATACCTCGCGAAACAATATCGGTCGCCACGAGAATATCGATTTTTCCGTTTTTATAATCGAGCATGACCTCTTCTCGTTGCGGCTGATCGAGATCGGAGTGCATGGCACGCGCATTGTAATTCCTGCGCCGGAGAGCTGTGGTAAGTTGCTTCACTTTCAATTTCGACGACGAGAAAATAATCGTTTTGCCTTTTACGCCTTGCGAAAAGATAGCATTGATGATTCCCATTTTCTGCGGTTCATAGCAGATGTAAGCCGATTGGCGGATCGATTCGTTCGGTTTGGAAATAGCGATACTCACCTCTTCGGGTTCATGCAGAATCTGGCGGGCAAGTTGGCGTATCTTCGGCGGCATGGTTGCCGAGAACAACAACGTCTGGCGCTCTTTGGGTAAGAAAGAGCATATCTGCATAATATCGTCGTAGAAGCCCATGTCGAGCATGCGGTCGGCCTCATCGAGTACGAGATATTCGACCCCCGACAAGTCGACTTTGGTATTGAGCAGATGCGATATGAGCCGTCCCGGTGTGGCGATCATCACATCGGCTCCCATTTGCAAGCCGCGTTTCTGCTGGTCCCACTGAGCTCCATCTCCGCCTCCGGCTACGACAAAAGTGGAAATGGGCAGAAAATAGGAAAATCCCTCGAACTGCATATCGATCTGTTGGGCCAACTCTCGGGTAGGGGCGATAACGATAGCCCGTACCAAATCTTTTTCCGAGGGTCGGCGGGTAAGCAGATTGAGCAACGGCAATATATAAGCTGCGGTTTTTCCGGTTCCGGTCTGGGCGCAGGCAATCAAATCCTTTCCGTCGAGAACGACGGGAATCGTTGCTTCCTGCACGGGAGTCGCTTCCTTGAAATTCATAGCGTCGAGTCCCTGTAAGACCTCCGGTTCCAAATTCAAATCTTCAAATTTCATATCTATTCTTTTTTCAAGGAACAAAGATAGTGATAAAAAGCGATATTTCCCTTATTGACAGATAGGAGTTGTAACAACCGTTTTTCGGTACGACACGATGCGGTTAGAGTCCGTATTTTTCATAAATCGTCTCGATTTCTGTGCAAAGGTATGACGAACCGTCAAAAAAAAATTTGTCAAATCAACCCTAACATTCGTAAAATCGTAGGGGTGAAAAGGGCGGTGAAGATTCCGTTGAGCGTCAATCCCAATCCGGCATACGCTCCGTACTTTCCGCTGACTTCCATCGCCGCCGAAGTACCTACGGCATGTGAAGCCGTACCCATAGACAATCCTTGCGCAATAGGACTTTTTACGTGTCCGATCGACAATACTTTGAATCCGAAAATCGCGCCGAAAATTCCCACGCATACCACCACAGCCGCCGTGAGCGAGGGGATACCTCCGACGGCTTGCGTTACCTCCATGGCAATAGGGGTGGTTACCGACTTGGAGGCCAGCGATACGATGACTTCTTGCGTGGCCCCTAAAAGTTTGGCTACCCCGACGACCGAAACGATTCCTACCAGACAACCGACCAATTGCGACACGATGATGGGCAGAAGCTGTTTCTTGATGGTTTCGAGTTGCAGATAAAGAGGCACGCCGAGTGCTACCACTGCCGGTTTGAGCCAGAACTCGATAAGGTAGCCACCTTCTTCATACGTTTCATAACTGATGCCTGTAAATTGCAGGAAAACGATAAGCAGGGCAATCGTAACCAATATAGGATTCAGTAGGATAAAACCCGTTTTTTTCTGTAATTCTTTCGCCCCGAAAAAAAATGCGAATGTAAGTGCCAACAGAAAAAATTTATTTTCTAAGAAGTCCATTTGTCTTACGTGTTAACTGGTGAGACCATCCGGTAACGACCAATACCAATACGGTGCTGACGACTGTCGCGATAACGATGGGCCAAAATTGTGCGGTTATCACATCGAAGTAGAGCATGAGTGCCACTCCGGGTGGAACAAAAAAGAATCCCAAATTGGCAACCAGAAAGTCGGAAAGGCCGCGTACCCAATGCAACTTTATCCAACCTAATTTGAGGAACAGCGTGAGCAGTAACATTCCTATGATGCTCGACGGGAGTTTTACGCCGGTAAGATACACGACAAGCTCGCCTAAGGCCAAGCAACCGAACAAGATAGCACATTGTCTTACCATATTCCGAACCCTATTGAAAAATTCGGCGCAAAGGTACGAATAAGCTTTTTTATTATATTCGATAGAATGGTATTTTTTTGGTATGTCTTTTCAGATACTTATTCTATCCGTTTTTGCGGGTAAGACAATCATGTATGTAAACGATTGCTTTATAATCCATATATGAGAGACGATGTATATCAGGACATTCTCGTAAAAATTTTAAGACGTAAACGCTGTAATCGGGATAGAAAGACTTTAAGGACAATTTAAAAGCCTGTTTTATTAGCGAATTAGGTTGTTTTTCTCTATTTTTGTTTGTTATGATTTTGATAATTTAAAACGTAACAAGTTGAATATAAATTTTATATACTGCGATATGATAGAAATTTCACCTCGGTGTTTCGATATATTCTTGCTGATAATGAGTGGTATTGCCGCAATCGTATTCGTTGTACTCTATTTCTTGAAAGCGGGTTACGGCATTTTTCGGAGTAATCGATGGGGTGTTGCCATTGATAACAAAATCGCTTGGGTGTTGATGGAAGCTCCGGTTTTTATCGTTATGACCATGCTTTGGTGGAACTCCGAGAGGCAATTTGAAACCGTTCCTTTGGTCATATTCATTTTCTTTCAGTTGCATTATTTCCAGCGATCATTCATTTTCCCTTTTCTTATGAAAGGGAAGAGCCGTATGCCTGTAACGGTCATGCTTATGGGTGTTGTCTTCAATATTCTGAACGGATTCATACAAGGTGAATGGCTTTTTTACCTCGCGCCTGACAACCGTTATACGGTGTCGTGGCTCACAACCCCGCAGTTTATAATCGGTACCCTTGTTTTTTTTACGGGAATGGCGATAAATTTGCATTCCGACAATGTCATACGCCATCTGAGAAAACCCGGAGATACTCGTCATTATCTGCCCGACAAGGGGTTGTATTCTCGGGTAACTTCGGCCAATTATTTCGGAGAAATTGTCGAATGGACAGGATTTGCCATTCTTACTTGGTCGGCTGCCGGTGTCGTGTTCGCTTGGTGGACATTTGCCAATCTTGTGCCGCGTGCCGATGCCATATACCACCGTTACCGGGACGAGTTCGGAGAACAACGTATGGGTCGCCGTAAACGCATCTTTCCGTATATCTATTGACAACAAACATATATCACATCATGGAATCGAAACTCTTCACACCTGTTACCATAGGCCCGCTCACCCTGCGTAACCGTACCATACGCTCGGCCGCCTTCGAAAGTATGTGTCCCGGAAATAAACCGTCGAAAATGTTGCACGACTACCACAAGTCTGTCGCCGACGGCGGTGTAGGCATGACAACAATCGCTTATGCGGCGGTATGCCAAAGCGGACTGTCGTTTGACCGTCAGCTATGGATGCGTCCCGAAATCATTCCCGGACTGAAAGAAATCACCGATGACATACATCGTTCTGGTGCAGCAGCTTCGATACAACTGGGACATTGCGGCAATATGTCGCACAAGAAGATATGCGGTGTAACACCTATCTCCGCATCGACGGGCTTCAATCTCTATTCGCCCACATTCGTGCGCGGTATGCGCAAATCGGAATTACCCGAAATGGCCAAAAACTTCGGCCGGGCTGTAAATTTGGCGCGTGAAGCCGGATTTGACGCCGTGGAGATACATGCGGGACACGGCTACCTCATCAGTCAGTTCCTCTCGCCTTATACCAACCACCGCAAAGATGAATACGGAGGTTCGCTCGAAAACCGTATGCGATTCATGGATATGTGTATGGAAGAAGTGATGAAGGCTGCCGGAAATGATCTGGCCGTCTTCGTAAAGATGAATATGCGGGACGGATTCAAAGGAGGTATGGAGATAGACGAAACCATGCAGGTGGCCAAACGTCTCGAACAATCGGGTGTACACGCGCTTGTTTTGAGCGGAGGTTTTGTGAGCAAAGCTCCCATGTATGTGATGCGGGGTGCTATGCCCATCAAAACGATGACCCATTACATGGATTGTTGGTGGTTGAAGTATGGAGTAAAAATGTTTGGGCACATGATGATACCGTCCGAACCTTTCAAAGAGGCCTATTTCCTCGATGATGCCCTGAGATTCAGGAAAGAATTGCAAATACCTCTGGTATATGTCGGTGGGCTTGTCTCTCGAAAAAAAATCGACGAAGTGCTCGATAACGGTTTCGAATGTGTACAGATGGGCCGGGCATTGCTCAATGAACCCGATTTTGTGAATCGTATGGCCCGGGAAGAAAACGCTCGTAATACCTGTGGGCATAGCAACTACTGCATAGGGCGTATGTACACTCTCGAAATGGCTTGCCATCACAAGATAGACGGACTGCCCGCTTGCCTGAAAAAAGAAATTGAAAAGCTCGAATTCAAATAATATCCCTATATTATATAAGAAACAGATTCTTATACGGTCAACCCTGAATATATGAATTGGATTGTTTTAGTCATAGCCGGATTCTTTGAAGCCGGTTTTGCCTTTTGTTTGGGAAAAATGAAAGGACTCTCGGGCATAGAGTACTACCTTTGGGGAGTTGGATTCCTTATTTGTCTGGCCATCAGCATGGTATTGCTGGCCAAAGCGGTACATACGATACCTATCGGTACGGCCTATCCCGTGTGGACAGGTATAGGTGCGGTAAGTACGGTGGTATTGGGTATTATTTTCTTTCATGAACCGATCTCTTTCGCTCGAATATTTTTCGTTACTACGCTGATTGCATCGATAGTCGGTTTGAAAATGGTTTAAATTCCTCTATAAAAACGGAGAACGGATATTTGAAAACCGTCATATCGCTCCAACCGACCGGTGGCATCAGGGCGATACATTTTCATACCGCCCGACGAGGATATTTTGTTTTTGTCAAATTTTGTGCCGGAATATCTTCGGGGAAAGAAAACACCGCTATTTCTTTTCCCGGAGATTTTTTTATATCTTTGTACCGATATAGGAGAAGGAAAAAAGGAGAAATAAGAAGCGCGTATAGTCGCTTTTATTTCTCGTATGTGTAAATTTGCGCATTTTGTTTTCCCATGACGAAACATACGCCCACAAAGAGAAATTTAGCGGTTATCACAGGAGCCGACGGCGGAATGGGTAGGGAAATAACCCTTGCAGTAGCTGCAAAAGGTTATACCGTTGTCATGGTCTGTCAAAATGAGGAGAAAGCAGAACCGAAACGTCGGGAAATCGTTGCCTGTACAGGAAACAAATCCGTAGAAATCATGACGGCCGACTTCTGCTCTTTGGCATCGGTGGGACGGTTGGCCGATAGGCTTTTACAGCGTAATGAGCCCATCGATCTGCTCATGAACAATGCCGGTACGCTCGACCCGCGACACATCGAGACGGTCGACGGGCTGGCCCGTACTACAAGCGTCAACTATGTTGCTCCGTACCTGCTTACCCGCAAGTTGCTCCCTCTTATGCACAACGGTAGCCGCATCGTGAACATGGTGTCGTGCACCTATGCCATCGGGAAAATCACTTTGCCCGAATTTTTTACCCGGGGACGCAAAGGAGGTTTTTGGCGTATTCCTATATATGGCAATACTAAACTTGCCTTGACTCTTTTTACCCTTGAACTGGCCGACCGGGTAAGAAACCGGGGCATTACCGTAAATGCGGCCGACCCGGGCATCGTATCGACCAATATTATAAAAATGTACAATCCTGTCATCGACATATTGTGCGACCTGTTTTTCCGGCCGTTTATCCGCACGCCGCGACAGGGGGCCGCAACAGCCATAAAACTGTTGCTCGACACCGATGCCGACGGGCGTTCGGGTACATTCAACGCCGGTTGTCGGGTAAAGCCGCTCTCTCCCAAATACACCGAACATCCTATGCGTAAAATACTCTGGGACGAAACCGAAAAAATCGTAAAGAAATATCTGATATAACAACAAAACATACTAAAAACGAACCTTATGAAGTTAAAAAAATCTTTAGCAGCTCTGCTCGCTGCCACCATTGCCGTCTCGCCGGCGGTGGCTGACGAGGGTATGTGGCTTCTCCCTTTTCTCAAACAGCAAAATAGCGAACAGCTGAAAAAAGCCGGTCTGCTTGTCGACATCGATGATATTTACAATCCCGACAGCACGTCGATGAAAGATGCCGTCGTTATTTTCGGCGGAGGCTGTACCGGTGAAATCATATCGCCCGAAGGTCTTATCCTTACCAATCATCATTGCGGATACGATGCCATACAACAACACAGTACCGTCGAACATGATTACCTGACCGACGGCTTTTGGGCAATGGAGAAGAAAGACGAACTTCCCACGCCGGGGTTACAGGTACGTTTCATCGAAAAAATCGAGGAAGTTACCGACAGCATCAACAAAGCCGTGGAGGAGTCGGGCAATGAGATGAACGCATTCAGCACCCTTTTTCTCAACAAGCAGGCTCGTAAAATGGCCGGTGAAGAATTCCTCGCCGAGAACCCTTTTGCCGAAGTCGTCATTAAACCCTTTTACGGCGGTAACCGTTACTTCATGTTCACCATCACCGTTTACAACGACGTGCGTATGGTGGGTGCGCCCCCTTCGTCGATCGGTAAATTCGGTGCCGATACCGACAACTGGATGTGGCCGCGCCACACGGGCGACTTCTCTCTCTTCCGCGTGTACACCGCTCCCGACGGAAAACCGGCCGAGTACAGTGCCGACAATGTGCCGATGAAACCCAAACGTTACTTCAATATCTCGTTGAAAGGCGTTGCCGAGAACGACTATGCCATGATTATGGGATTTCCCGGCACGACAAATCGTTACTATACTTCGTGGGAAATCGAAGATATGCGCGATGTGGTAAATGCCACCCGCATCAACATGCGCGGTGTGCGTCAGGCCGAAATGCTCGACGAGATGCTGGCCGACCCTGCCGTACGCATACAGTACGCCAGCAAATACGCCCGTTCGAGCAACTATCATAAAAATGCCATCGGCATGAACCGGGGTATCGATAAGCTGGACGTCATTGGCGAAAAGCAAAAAGAAGAAGAGGCATTGCGCCGGTGGTCGTGTGCCAACAATCACCCCGAGTATATCGCCGCCCTTGACAGCATCGAAGCCGTCATGAAAGAACTGTCGTCGGTCAATTATGCTTACTACCAGTTGCTCGAAGGCATCGCCATCGCTGTGGAGTTTTCACAAGTACCGCCTACGGGTGCATTGATAAAGGCGCTCAAAGAAAAGAACCAGCCCCGTGTTGATTCCCTGATGACGATTCTGAAAGAAAACTACGGCAAGTTCGCCGACAAAAACTATAACCGGAAGGTCGACCGCCGGGTGACCAAAGCCATGTTGAAGGCTTACCGCGATGCCGTACCCGAGGGTGAACGTCTTGCCATCTTCGACCTCATCGATAAAAAATTCAAGGGAGACATCGATCGTTATGTCGATGCGGCATTCGAGAAATCGGTATTTGCCGGTGATGCCAATTTCGAGAAATTCTGTAAAAAGCCTTCGGCCAAAGCGCTCGAAAACGACCTTATGGTAGCCCTCCGCAATGCGTATATAGAGAAATCGATAGAACTCTCGGGCAAACGTAAACCGCTGAACGACCGCTTGACCCGCGCCAAGAAAATCTATATCAAAGGGTTGCTCGACATGGCCGGCGCCGCTCCGACTTATCCCGATGCCAACTTTACCATACGCATGACCTATGGTAACGTATTGCCCTATTCGCCTGCCGACGGCGTAGATTACCGCTATTACACCACGCAACGGGGTATTCTCGAAAAAGAAGATCCCGATAATTGGGAATTTGTCGTTCCGTCCAAGCTCAAAGAGTTGATTATCAATAAAGATTTTGGCGAATATGCCATGGAAAACGGCGACCTGCCTTGCTGTTTCCTCAGTAACAACGACATTACGGGCGGCAACTCGGGCAGTCCTGTCATCAATGCCAATGGCGAACTGATAGGCGCAGCCTTCGACGGCAACTGGGAAGCCATGAGCGGCGACATTGTTTTCGAGAAAGACCTGCAACGCTGCATCAATGTCGATATACGTTACGTACTTTTCATTATCGACAAATATGCCGGAGCCAAAAATCTTATCGATGAAATGACGATCATACGATAAAAACTTCTTCCCTCAACCGGAAAAGCCGCTGTCAAGCGGCTTTTTCGGTATATACCATGAAATACTACCATACCCTCTTGTCATTCTGAAAGGCTTTGCCTTGAAGAATCTCCGGCTAAGACGTATGGCATGAGATCTCTCACATGCGTTCGAGATGACATAGAGATTCCTCGTCGGCCTACCGGCCTTGCTCGGAATGACACATGTCTGTCATGCTGAGCGATAGCGAAGCATCTCCATGCTACATGGAAGACGTGCCTTTTGCTGAACTTATGACGCTCAATCGGAATAATGGGATAGGTCGTGTGTGTCGGGCGGTATGCCAAAAGTCGGTATCGGTTATGGGGGATTTTATCTCCGAAAATAATTATGCATAGATAAAATTTTTTCTGCGCTACTTTCGGGCAAAAGTTATTTTTGTACATTTGTACAGATATGAAGTAAAAAGAAAAATGTCTGATTTTCCTTATTTTTTATTTCTATATCTATGTATGACAGTAAAAATAAGAAAGCATGAAATTGACGAATAACTGGTTTACCTCTGTAACCGAAGGCGAAGGCGGGACGATGGTCATCGTATGCGGCCGCGATGAGATAGATGCGTTTATGGCGTCGGGGAAGTTCGGGGAGCGGGTAGAGATTACGTGGCCGTATGTGCGTACCGCCAACGGTATGCCCGATGAGGCGGAGGCTAAACGCATGGAGGAACCGCAGGAGGCTTTGCAAAAAGCGATGGAGAAAGACAAACTTTCGATACTTACCGGCGTATATACCGGCGACGGGGCACGGACGTGGATTTTTTACACCCGTAACATTCCGGCATTCGGCGAGCGTCTCAATCAGGCATTGGCCCCTTTTGAGCAACTGCCTATTACGATTTATACCGAGAAAGATCCCGATTGGAACGAGTATCGCGAGATGTGTTCGCTTTGCGAGGATGCGTGTCGCGACGTCCAGTCCGACGATGAAGGGTAGCCCGTATCTCCCTCTCTCGGGATAGAGTGCTCAATCAGGGAAAAACGGTAGAAATAGACCGCACACCGAGATGGGCAAATAAAAAGCGCAGGAAATCTCCTGCGCTTTTTATTTACAGTGTGGAGTGGGAGACGGTTTATTCTATCTCCATACCTTCCAATGTGAATCCTTCGATGTCGAAATGCAAAGAATCGGTTGCTTCGGTGCTCCACGGGAAAATGCGTATGCCCAGCCGTTCATTCGGCTTTACCGTTATGTTTACCGGCAATGTGATTTGTTGCGTGCCTTCGACGGCCCGTTGGTTCTCGCCCAAGTCGGTTCTCGGATAGAAATCGTTCCCTTTCGATGCGGCGACGCGGTAAGCGACTTTTCCCGACAAGGTGAAAGATACTTGTCTTACGATGACGCTCTTTTTCAGACCTTTGACAAAAAATTCGATGTAACGGCTACCCGATTCGTCGATGTCGGCCGGCCATGCGCCTTTCTCTATCGTAATACCCGAAGTCTCTTCCACCAAGCCTTTTAACGTATGATTTTTGACAGCGATTTTTTTCGGGGTCTCTTTGCTGATTTGTTTACAATCGGCATATACGGGCAGTGTACGTTTTATTTTCCCGCAAGAGATGGTTACTTTGTCGTCGATTTTTCCCGGTCGGGTGGGCTTGAAATAGAGATAGAAACATTGGTTCCACAATTTGCCGTCGGAGTATTCAATGTCGATTTGACGGCTTTTGGGCGCTTCCGGGCTCGATGCCACGGTCATGCCTTCGGGGGCGGTGATGGTTACTTTCCCGTTTGAACCGGGTAGGGCCAAGCCGACGAAATCGAAACAGATACGGGCTTCATCGCCTACATATAACGTGTTGAAATTGACGGACTCGGGATTCAGTACGATCGGGGTTTCCGGGTGTACCGAACGTTTGAGTATTCCCATCTCCTGCAATTCTTTGGCTACCATTTGTGCATAGAGGGCTGCACCGGTCGCTTGGGTATGGGTACCGTCTGTGGGCACATAGATGAGGGCGACCGTCTTTTTCTCGCCCAGTTTTTCGACGAAAGCTTTCGTCAGGGCGGTGTGGTCGATAAGAGGTACGTCCATATTGTGGGCTACCTGTTTCATGACGAATACATAGTCGAGCGTCGAGTCGGCCGGCGATGCGCTCAGGTTGTGGCAACCTTTGGCGCTGATCGTCCCGTCTTTCATAAAATAGCGGCGCACGATAGGGGTAATGAGAATCGGATTTCCGCCCGATTCCCGGGTTTCGTTCACATATCTTTCCAAGTTGGCTTTGTAATGCCCCCACGGGTCGGTACCCCGTCCGTCGTCGCTGTACGTGCCTCCACCTTTCTCATCATTGTGAGCAAATTGTATGAGTACATAGTCGCCTTTCCGGATATTGGCTTTGACCTTGTCCCAGAGGCCTTCGTTGATAAATGAGCGGGTACTGCGTCCGCCCCGGGCGTAGTTCATGACTTCCACATCGTCGGAGAAGAACTCTTGGAACATTTCTCCCCAGCCTCGGGTGCGGGTGGTATTTTCGGCGTAATCGGCCATCGTAGAATCTCCGATGGTATGTACGCGCACTTTCTTTTTGGCCTCGGCAGGCAGGAGAATACACGATAAGACCAATGCTGCGAACAGTAATTTTTTCATGTCGGGATATTGAGTTTTATAAAGGTTTTATTTTTTCAGCCATGACCAGCGTTTACCCCAGTCTTCCATGGCATCGTTTCTCCATTTCGATACGGTTTTGCTTCCCAAGCAATCATTCTCTATGAGATTTTTGTCTCCGCGATCGGTAAACCAATTCTTGCCGACGGGATAGTCGGTTGCCCGTTTTTCCCCCGGCCACACATTTTCGATGGTGATTTCACCTTTCTGTTCGGGGAAACCCGGAATATCCGAAACGATGGTGTAGGGCAATGTTCCCAAATAGTAGGTCGTGTGTCTTACGGCATACACACCGTTGCCCAAATGGTATCCACCCCAATTTTGTTTTCCGATGGTGAGGGTGAAGCAGGTCGAGTCGGCCGGAATGTCTGTAACCGGACCTTTTATGCGGAATTCGATGATCGAGTAGACCGGAACCGTGTCTTGTGCCGTAGACGGCCGGTCGATTACGACACGGGAACTGTAAGGCAAGCGTTCGAAGCTGCCGCCCCATGATTCTTTATAGGGGTCGTTCGGGTCGCCGTCCATCATATAGAGGAGCGAGGGCGTATCGCCCAGTTTCGATTGCCCTTTGTAGTAGTTGATGTAGTCGGCCCCCAAGTGTCCGGCACCTTTGATGTAGATGTCGTAGTAATTGCCGTTATAGCGGTCGGCGATTTTTTTGTTCCCAATGAAGCCTCGGTAAGCGGCGTTGTTTTCGATAAACCATAAGTTGGGGAAATTCTCTACGATATAGGCGTAGCTGTTTGTGCTCCATTTTTTATTGGGGCCGCCTATCCAGTAAATTCGTATTTTGTCTTGAATGTCGGGCGCATCGTGCAGGGCTTGGGCTATATCATCGAGACCGCCCCATACGAGTATCCATAATGGCCGGTCGCTCTTTTTCCGGGCGCATTTGACGATCCACTCCGATCCCTCGGTCGGTGTCATATATCCGCAGTAGGGGGCGGCACCCCGGCGTCCTTGTTTGCAGATGGAACGAAGGTACTTGGGGGTAGCGAGATTTTTATTGTGCTTTTTCAGTTGGGGAAAGTCTTTTTCGTAGAGATCGATCATTCTCAACAGTTCGGCTTTGCTGCCGGAACCGTAAGAGGGAGAAGATACGAGACCCTCTGTATCGAACAGGTCGCTATACATCAGGAAGTGAGCTATCGACTGGTTGTCGTCGGGGTCGGTTCCTCCGATGTCGGTACTGATGAGAATACGGGGCTTTTCAGGAATCGGCTGTTGGGAAAAAACAGCCGAAGAACAGAAAATACATAGAACGGCAAAAAAAATTTTTTTGCTCGAAAATGTGTGTTTCATAGAATTAAGAAGATTTTGTTATTGATGATTTGCAAATCTAATGTAAAAAAATGGGAATAGAAAATTTTGTTATATTCGATCGGTAGATAGTCTCTGCATTTTACGCTGGATTATTTACATTTGCAGAAAATTATCCGGAGTAACGAATGAAAGTAAGGAAAGCAGTAGAAAAGGACTTGGGCACGTTGGAGCGCATTTTTGACAAGGCTCGTTTGTTTATGAAAGAGTCCGGTAATCCGGCGCAGTGGATCGACGGTTATCCTGCGCCCGACCGGATAATGGCCGATATAAAGAACGGCGATTGCTATTGTATGGTAGATGACGCAGGGCATGTTGTGGGGACATTTGCTTTTATCGTGGGCGAAGATCCCAATTATAAAGAAATTCGTAACGGTAGTTGGCTCAACGACCGCCCCTATGCGACGATACACCGATTGGCTTCCGACGGTACTTGCCGGGGTGTGGCCGATACCTGTTTCCGCTGGTGTCTTGCCCGGCAGGAAAACATCAGAGTCGATACGCATGCCGACAATAAAATATTGCAACGGTTTTTACAAAAATACGGTTTTTCGTTTTGCGGTATTATCCGTGTGGCAAACGGTACCGAACGACTTGCTTTTCAGAAAGAAATTCGGAGTTAGTGTTGTCGACAATCCGCTTGGAAGAGATGTCGTTCCGTCGAAAATCTCATCGTCCCATTTTGTATTATAGACAAAATAGCCTTATCTTTGAACGTCTGTATAGTAAAAACTTTGGCGGGAAATAGGTTGGAAAAGTTTCTGCCGACAGTTTTTTCGGAGACGTGGAAGTATGGAAGAATCGTCATTGAAAGAGAAAACGGCAAAAGGGCTGTTTTGGGGCGGGTTCAGCAACGGCATGCAGCAGTTGTTGAATCTCTTTTTCGGTATTTTTTTAGCCCGTTTGCTCTCTCCCTCCGATTATGGACTGGTGGGTATGCTCACGATTTTTACTTTGATAGCCGGCTCGTTGCAGGAGAGTGGTTTTATCTCGGCGATAACCAATCGCCGGGACGTAACGTCGAATGACTATAATGCCGTTTTTTGGTTCAGCATATTGGTTTCGGTCTCGGTATATGTCCTGCTTTTTTTCTGTGCCCCCCTTATAGCCCGCTTTTACGACGAACCGAGACTCATTCCTCTTTCGCGATTTATTTTCCTTTGCTTTGTCTTGTCGAGTACGGCAACGGCCCATAGCGCATACCTGTTCAGGAATCTCATGGTAAAGAAGCGGACGATAGCGCAGTTGTCGGCATTGGCGGTTTCGGGGACGGTCGGTGTAACAGCCGCTTATAACGGATTGGCTTACTGGGGAATCGCTTTGCAGAGCGTAATTTATGTTTTGGTCTCTTCGATGTGTTATTGGCTGCTTACGCCGTGGCGTCCGTCTTTTCATATCGATTTCCGGCCGTTGAGGGAGATGTTCGGTTTCAGCAGCCGGGTGTTGGCGACCAATATTTTCGTACACATCAACAACAATATTTTTTCGGTCCTTTTGGGACGGCTTTTTTCTGCTGCCCAAGTCGGCTATTATACGCAGGCGGCCAAGTGGAACATGATGGGGTATAATACGGTCAACGGAATGATTGTAGGGGTGGCCCAGCCGGTTCTTTCTCAGGTGGCCGGTGATAAAGCACGGCAATTGGCCGTTTTCCGTAAAATGTTGCGTTTTACGGCGTTCGTCTCTTTCCCGCTGATGCTGGGGCTTGCTTTCATTGCCCGGGAACTGATTGTTGTATGCGTTACCGGGAAATGGCTCGCCAGCGTACCTATGATGCAGATATTGTGCGTGTGGGGAGCATTCGTCCCGGTGCAGGGACTGTTTTCCAATCTTGTCATCAGCAGCGGGAAATCCCACATATACATGTGGAATACCATTATATTGTGTCTGTTGCAAATCGTTGTATTGGTATCGATGTCCCCCTATGGAATCGAAAATATGATCGTGGCTTTCGTGGCGGTGAATATGGCTTGGTTGGGGGTATGGTATCTGTTTGTCCGCCAGCAGCTCGATTTACGTTTTCTCGATTTGCTGAGAGACGTGCTCCCTTTTGCCCTCATCGCATTGGCAACGATGGCAGCGACCTATTATATAACGCGCGGAATTTCGGATATTTACTTGTTGTTGGCTGCAAAAGTGGTAACGGCGGCCGTTATATATATGGCGATGATGTGGGTGTGCCGGGCCAAAGTGTTGCGCGAGAGCATCGAATTTTTGAGACGGCGCTCTGTCCGTCATGATCGGTAATCGTATGGATATGAAAAGAAACACGGTCTCCATTGTCATGTGCACCTATAACGGCGAGTCGTTTATACGCGAACAGCTCGATTCGATTATGGCGCAGACCTATCCTGTCGAGGAAATTATCATACAGGACGATTGTTCGACCGACGGTACGTTCGAGGTCGTGAGCGAGTATGCGAGCCGTTATCCGCATATTCGTCCCATACGTAATAAGACTCGGAAAGGGGTAAACGGTAATTTTTTCGATGCGTTGGGGAAGGCCTCGGGCGACTATATCGCTATTGCCGACCAAGATGATATTTGGGAACCCTACAAGATAGAACGTCAGATGCAGGCTATCGGCGATAAGCTCATGTGTGCCAGTTTTTCGCAACCTTTTTACGGCGACGGCAAAGATTACGCATTTGATTCCCGGGTGCCGAATTGCAGTCTGTTGCGTATGATTTACGTGGGTATTTTCCCGGGACACTCGACCGTCTTTTCCCGTCGGTTGCTTTCGCTCATGCCCGATCCTGCACCCATTGCCGTATATCGTTGTTACGATCTCATTTTGGCTTTGACGGCTGCCGCGTTCGACAGTATCGTGTTTCTCGGCGAAGTGCTTTCGAGGCATCGCCGCCATGCCTCGGCCTATACTTATATCGTGCCGACAAGCAGTCGCAAGAGTGCCGGGAATGTCTTCCGTTGGTTGCGGAGGACGTGGCGTTTACACAAGGAATTGAAAGATACGATACGTTTGCGCCTTTCGACTGCCGAAGAGTTTCTTTCGCATATCGATTCGGAAGAACCGGTATTGCAGAAAGCCTTGTATATGCTGCGTTTGCAGGCAAGTCTCTCTCGACTCGATTTTTTTCGTCTGCAACTCTTTTGTATGCGAAATTGTGAATATTTGTTATACACCCCCCCCCCGTTGCAAAAAAACTTTAATAGATTATTTGAGGGGATTTTATTTCCCGATTTCGTGCAGCGATTATTTCAGATTTCTCAGTACCTCCCGGTACGATTGAGCGGAGGGTATCGGCGTATGGGAAATCGGGAAAAAGATATGGTCTGTCGGGGAGAAACTCGGAAGTGCATTTGTGGAAAGAAGATATTAAATTGTTATTTTTGTACACATATAATCTCTGTACCATGAGAAAAAATATAGCTGTGATATTGGCCGGAGGCATCGGTAGCCGTTTGGGATTGTCCACACCCAAACAGTTTTTTAAGGTTGCTGGCAAGATGGTGGTCGAACATACGGTCGACGTTTTCGAGCACAATCCTCGCATCGATGAAATTGCCATTGTATCGAATCCTTTCTATGTCGCCGATTTTGAATCGATAATCATAAAAAACGGTTGGAAAAAAGTGCTTAAAATACTCAAAGGAGGAGAGGAGCGCTATCATTCGAGCCTTTCGGCCATTCGGGCATATGAGGGCTGCGAAGTAAATCTTATTTTTCATGATGCCGTGCGACCGCTTGTAAGCCAGCGTATTCTCAACGATGTCATCGATGCTCTTGCCGATTATGAAGCCATCGATGTGGCAATGCCCGCGACCGATACCATTATACAGACCGATGGGGATTTTATCGAATCGATTCCCGACCGCAGCCGGCTGAGGCGCGGACAGACACCGCAGGCCTTCCGACTCGAAACGATACGGAAGGCTTATGATATAGCATTGAAAGACCCGGCATTCAAGGTTACCGACGATTGCGGAGTTGTCGTGAAATATCTGCCTGATGTACCCGTGTATGTGGTAATGGGGGAGGAGAGCAATATGAAGTTGACGTACAAAGAAGACACCTATTTGCTCGACAAGTTTTTTCAGTTACGTAAAAGCGAACTCGGACATGGTCCTATTGACAGCAAATCGTTGGATGGGAAAGTTACCGTCGTTTTCGGTGGCAGTTATGGAATCGGAGCCGACGTGGTAAAAGTGTTGCAGGCACATAAGGTTCTCGTTTATAGTTTTTCCCGGACACAGGGCGGTGTCGATGTCGGCGACAAAGATACGGTAACCCGAGTACTCGAAGATGTTTTTGCCGAGACGGGTCGTATCGATTATGTCATCAATACTGCGGGATTGCTGAATAAGCAACCTCTTGTGAGTTGCGATTATCGCACGATATGCGAGGCAGTGAATACCAATTATATGGGAACGGTAAATGTGGCTGTGGCCTCTTATCCTTACCTGAAAGAGAGCAAAGGCAAATTGCTGTTTTTTACTTCCAGCTCATATACACGGGGCAGGGCCTTTTATAGTATTTATTCGTCGACCAAAGCCGCTATCGTGAACTTCGTGCAAGCGATTGCGCAGGAATGGGAACCGTTTGGTATAAGCGTGAATTGCATTAATCCCGAACGTACAAAGACGCCTATGCGGATACACAATTTCGGTGTCGAACCCGACGATACGTTGCTGCCCTCCGAAAAAGTTGCCGAAGTTACCGTGCAATCTTTGCTCTCTGATTTTACGGGGCAGGTTATAGATGTGAAAAAGAACGAATATGAGTAATCCCAATCTTTCGGCTTATGTGGCCGATCATTTGCGTGCTTGCCAGTTGAAACAGCTTTCGATACTCGAAGAGGTCGATCGCATTTGTAAGAAACACGGTATCGGTTATTGGCTCGATGGCGGAAGTCTGCTGGGTGCTGTGCGTCATGGCGGGTTTATTCCCTGGGACGACGATATTGATATAGGTATGACGAAGTCCGATTTGGAACGTTTTGAAAAAATTGCTCCGGCAGAGTTGCCCGAAACTCTTTTTTTACAGACACGCCGTAGTGATCCCGCTCACAAAAGTTCTGTTGTGAAAATACGCGATAGAAATTCTCTTTATATCGAAGATGCCGATTTTTTCAAGTCCGATTATGAAAAAGGTCTTTTTATCGATATTTTCCCTTTTGTATCGTGCCCGTCGATGCCTAAGTCGTGGGTGAAGCGGCTGGGGCATGGCGTTTCTATTGCGCACCTTATCTTACATAGGGCACATTACTATTCGCTTCGTTCTTTTGCGGAATTTTTCTATTTCGGGGGCAAATATCTCCTTTATAGAGGGCTATGGGGTATTTTAAAGCCTTTTTTCCCGAAAAGAACGTATATTGCCAATATCGTAATTCAAAACTGGTATGGGACAAGACATCGGAAAGATTCTGTTTTCCCGCTTTCCGAAATTATGTTTGAAGGAAGAAATTTCAATGCACCGGCCGATCCAGATGCTTATCTTCGGGATTTGTATCGGGACTATATGACAATTCCCCCCGAGAGCAAACGTAAAATACATGCCGTTTACCTTCACCCCGATTTGAAACAAGATATTCCCGATACGTCAGCAGAGTGAAAGATGTCTGTAATAAGGAGGTTGGTATTCTTATCTCAACGCATTCAATATCCTTTCGCAAGCGTGTCCGTCTCCGTAAGGATTGTAACTTTCTGACATTTGCCGGTAAACGTCCTCATTTTGCAGCAAGAGGGTAACGTTGTCCACAATGGCCGAAGTATTCGTACCCACCAATTTTACGGTTCCTGCCTCTACTGCCTCAGGGCGTTCGGTTGTGTCTCGCATGACCAAAACCGGTTTCCCCAGTGAGGGCGCTTCTTCTTGCACACCGCCGCTGTCGGTCAACAATAAGGTTGAGTGCTGCATGGCATAGACAAAAGGCAGGTAGTCGAGAGGTGAGATAAGATATATGTTGGGTGTGTTCGAGAGTAATTCGTAAACAGGTTTTTGTACATTCGGATTCAAATGTACCGGGTAGACGATGTCCATATCGGGGTGTTCCGAGGCTATTTGCCGAATAGCTTTGCAAATGTGCAAGAAGCCCTCTCCGAAATTTTCACGACGATGTCCCGTAACCAAGATATAAGGACGTTTGCCGATTGTGTAACCTTTTGCTTGAAGCTCTTTTTCTGTGGCCTCTTTTATATGGGGCTTTTTGTCGAAAATGCTTGTTGCCATCAATAAAGCGTCGATGACGGTGTTCCCGGTAACGAAAATTTTTTCGTCGGATATATTTTCTTTCAACAAGTTCTGACGCGATTTCTCGGTCGGAGCGAAGTAATACGTGCAGATTCGGTCGGTAACTTGGCGATTCATTTCCTCGGGCCAGGGCGAGAGCATATTGTAGGTACGCAAGCCAGCTTCGACGTGTCCTACGGGAATCTGTTGGTAAAAAGCGGCAATGGCAGCTGCCGTAGAAGTTGTCGTATCGCCGTGTACCAACACGATATCGGGACGGAAGTCTTTGAGTACGTCGCGTAACCCCAGCAGAACTCGGGAAGTGATGTCGTACAAGTCCTGATTGGGTGCCATGATGTTTAAGTCGTATTCGGGTACGATGTCGAATACCTCCAATACCTGATCCAGCATTTGGCGGTGTTGTGCGGTAACGCACACTCTTGTCTCGAAATGTTCCGAGTCTTTTTGAAAGGCTTTTACCAATGGAGCCATTTTTATGGCTTCGGGGCGGGTTCCGAATACAAGCAATACTTTTTTCATGACATATTTGTCCTCTTTGCGGGTAAATGTTCTGTTATTTACGTACGCCGCAAAAATCTAATTCTATTTTTTTGTTGTCTTTGGGTAATTCTAAGAATGGTGTATGGCGCACGAGCCATACAATGATATCGGCTTTTGCATAAGCCTCTTTGCTGTCGGTCAGGTTGAAACTGGTGTGTGTCGATATATTGGGCTCCACAATCAGTACATCGGCACGGGCTTCGGAGATGATCCGGGAGGCAATGTATTTGGCCGGCGATTCGCGAAGGTCGTCGATGTTCGGTTTGAATGCAAGACCCATGCAGGCAACAATCGGTTCGCGTCCGTTCTTTTCTACGAAATTACGGCACGTTTCCAATACTTTATTGGCGCACCAGTCGGCTTTATAATCATTGGTTTCACGGGCACGTTTGATGAGTTGCGCCTGTTCTGGATAGTCCGATACGATAAACCACGGGTCTACGGCGATGCAATGACCGCCTACACCGCAGCCCGGTTGCAGTATGTTGACTCTCGGGTGCTTGTTGGCAAGTTCTATCAATTCCCACACGTCGATTTTTGCTTTGTCGCAGATCATCGATAACTCGTTGGCAAAAGCTATTTGAGAATCGCGGGACGAATTTTCGGTGAGTTTGCACATTTCGGCTGTCCGGGCATTGGTACGATGGAGTTTACCCTGTACAAATGCCGAATAAAACTCTATGGCTTTTTCTGTCGATTCGGGATTGATACCGCCTATGACCCGGTCGTTGTGTACCAGCTCGTAGAGGGTGTTTCCCGGCAATACCCTCTCGGGACAGTAAGCTATGAATATTTTGTCTCGCAGCTCGGGGCGCTGGCGATATATCAGTTCGGCCATACGTTCGGTCGTGAAGACGGGAGAGGTCGATTCTATGACGAAGAGGTCTCCCTCTTTCAGAAACGGGATAACCGAGCGTGTCGCCGATTCGACGTATGTGGTATCGGCACGGTGGTTTTGCTTGAAAGGGGTGGGAACGACAATGAAGAATGCGTCGGCTGCCTCGGGTTTGGATACAGCACGTAAATGACCGTTTTGTACCGATTCCTTGACAACTTTGTCCAACTCGGGTTCTACGATATGTATTTCTCCCCGATTGATCGTTTCGACCACCGATGGATTCACATCGACACCTACCACATCATATCCGTGATGGGCGGCTATGGCAGCTGTGGGTAAACCGATATATCCTAATCCTAAAAAAATGACTTTCTTCATTTTTGAATGCTGATGTCTTTGTATTTTGTGTACGTGGCGGAATACTTTACCTGTGCGAGTGAGTCTTCGCACATAACGCCGTCCAATAAAATGGTGCAAAATTACAAATAAAATATGATTTTGGAACTTTTTCATAGGGAAAAAAGGTATTTTTGCCGTATAAAATTATAGGAGGAATGAGGGTACTGCTAGTCAATACATCGGAACGCACCGGAGGGGCGGCTGTTGCCGCCGGCCGGTTGATGGTTGCACTTCAAAAAAACGGTGTTGAGGTAAAGATGTTGGTTCGGGATAAGAGCTCCGGTAACTCCGATGTCGTAGCCGTAGGAAACCGTTTTCTCATGCAGTGGCGTTTTTTATGGGAACGCATAGTCGTGTGGGCGGCAAACCGTTTTAGGAAACATCACCTTTTTGCGGTCGATATAGCCAATGCGGGAGTAGATATTACAAGTACGCCCGAGTTTAAGCAGGCCGATGTGATACATTTACATTGGATAAATCAAGGAATGCTTTCGCTTCGGGATATTCGGAGGGTTCTCGATTCGGGAAAGCCGGTTGTCTGGACGTTGCATGATTTGTGGCCGTGTACTGGGATTTGCCATTATCCGTCCCGTTGCATACATTTTCACGACGTTTGCCACGACTGTCCTTACCTTTGGGGTGGAGGGAGCAGTCGCGATTTGTCCCGAAAAATTTTTCGACGGAAAGAAAAACTTTATCGCGGCCGGCATATAACGTTCGTCTCGTGCAGCCGCTGGTTGGGAACAGAGGCCTGCCGCAGCGCCCTTTGTGTCGGGCAGCATGTAACCAGCATTCCCAATCCCATCGATGTGGCGTTTTTCAAGCCGGGCGATAAAGAGGAGGCCCGCCGGAGATGCGGTTTCCCGCTGGATAAAAAACTGCTGCTTTTCGGCTCTGTGAAAATATCCGATGAACGGAAAGGCTTCGATTATCTGGTGGAAGCCTGCCGGATTCTCCTCGAAAAATATCCCGATATAAAAGAAAAATTGGCTGTTGTGGTAATGGGTAAATGTTCGCAAGAACTCGAAGACCGTTTGCCGCTTGCCGTTTACTCTACCGGGTATGTCGAAGACGAAACCCGCATGGTGGATATATATAATGCGGCCGACGTCTTTGTCATACCCTCGCTCGAAGATAATCTGCCCAATACGATCATGGAGGCGATGGCTTGCGGTACTCCTTGCGTGGGATTCGATACGGGTGGGATACCCGAAATGATCGACCATGACGTCGATGGTTATGTGGCACGATATAAGTCGGCGCAAGACTTTGCGCACGGTATTTATACCTTGTTATATGACGTCGACCACAGGGTCTTTTCGCACGAAGCCCGGGAAAAAGTGCTTTCGGCTTACGCTCCCGATGTTGTGGCCGGCCGCTATATCGCTCTTTACCGCAACGAAATCGAGAAGTGTGGAACATGTGAAAAATCAAAGCCCTCTTAAATTTCACTGTTTCACTTATTATATTTACCTTTGCGGGAGAAAAAAGCAATGCTTATGTCCGATACTGTCGCACAATTTGAGAAAGTTATTTCTATCTGCCGGGATCTCTTTTCCCGCAAACTCGAAGATTACGGTGCGTCGTGGCGTATCATGCGTCCTTCGTCGCTGACCGACCAGATATATATCAAAGCTAAACGCATACGGAGTATCGAGGAAAAAGGCTCGTCGATGATCGACGAGGGAATACGATCCGAAATCATCGGCATTGTCAACTACGGTATCATAGCTCTTATCCAGCTCGAACTGGGATATGCCGACCGTGTAGATATAACCAATGAAAAAGCCCTCGAACTGTACGACAAATATATGACGGTAACCAAAAATCTCATGTATGCCAAGAATCACGATTATGACGAAGCGTGGCGAGGTATGCGTCCCTCGTCATATACCGATTTGATTCTCATGAAAATATGCCGGACCAAACAAATCGAGAATCATGAGGGCGTTACGCAAGTTTCGGAAGGCGTAGATGCCAATTATATGGATATGATCAATTATTCTCTTTTCGGATTGATAAAGATCGAATATGGTGAATAGATCGGCACGTACTCTGTGGCTGCGGAACATACAGCCGACGTTTGTCGTATTGGCACGGTTGGTTGTCGGTGCGACATTTGTCTTTTCGGGATTTGTCAAGTCGGTCGATCCTATGGGTACGTCGTTGAAGATACGGGAGTATTTGTCGGCGTTCGAGCTTGATTACATAATGCCCATATCTCTTTTTCTGGCTATGTGCATAGGCGTGTATGAATTGGTGTTGGGCGTGAATACGCTTTTCGGCTCTTACCGACGGGTAACGTCGATCTTGCTATTTCTCACGATGCTTGTCATGACGCCGCTTACATTGTATTTGGCGCTTGCCGATCCGATCAGCGATTGCGGTTGTTTCGGCGAAGCCGTGTATCTTACCCATTGGCAGTCGTTCTCCAAAAATGTCGTTTTACTGTTGTTGACGGTTTTCCTTCTTCGCTGCAATCATCGTCTCAGGGGAGTGTATCATAAAGAAATTCAGTCGTTGACGGTATATTTTGTCGTGCTTTTTGCCGTAGGAATGTCATTGTATGCTTATTATTTCCAGCCGGTATTCGATTTCCGTCCGTATAAGTTGGGTACGAATATAGAAGAGGCCATTTCGCTCGAAACGTTCGACGAGCCGCGATATGTATTCCGGAATGGCGATGTTCGCGCCGAGTTTACCGTAGACGAACTTCCGTCGGATACGGCTTGGCATTTTGTCGAGCGCATAGATGCTCCCGCGCCGTCGGTACACAGTATTCAGAATTTTGTAGTTTATGACGGCGAAGATGATATTACCGAGGCGATACTTTCCGATCCGAATTATACGTTCTTGATTTTATCCCCCTCTCTCAGTGCGGCCGAAAGCAGTGTCATCGATAAAATCGACGAGCTTTACGATTATACGCAGGAGTACGGGTATAACCTCTATTGCCTTACGGCTTCCTCGCCCGAGGAGATCGCCGAATGGCAGGACAACACGGGAGCCGATTACCCCTTTTATTCGATGGACGCATCGACCATACAGACGATTGTACGGGGAAATCCCGGCATTGTTCTGTTGCATGATGGCGTTATCGTGCAAAAAGTGCGTCCGGTGCATTTGCCCGAAGAAGCCGAGTTGAATGCCCCGCTCGACGAATTGCCTTTCGGCCAGCTCAGGCCATACACATTTCGGCGTCCGCTATTGACGGTATTGGTGGTATTTTTCGTGCCGATGTTGCTGTTGCTGCTTACCTCGAAGACTGTCGAAGCCTATGTCGTGCAGGCGAGGGTGCGCCGTGTCGCCCGGTTGCGGAAAATAAGAGAAGCCGTCATGGAAAAAAATCATAAAAATAAAGAAGAGAACCAATTATAATAACTTAGAATCATTATGAGAAAAAACATTGTGGCAGGGAACTGGAAAATGAATAAGACCCTGCAAGAAGGTTTGACATTGGCAAAAGGTATTGAAGCCGCTTTGGCTGGTAAAAAAGTAAATTGCGATGTGATTATCGGTACGCCGTTCATACATCTTGCGTCGGTGGCTCAGGCTATCGATACGAAAAAAATCGGTGTTGCTGCGGAAAACTGTGCCGACAAGGCTTCGGGTGCCTATACCGGAGAGGTTTCGGCCGCTATGGTTGCCTCTACCGGTGCGGAATATGTGATTTTGGGCCACTCCGAGCGTCGTGCTTATTACCATGAGACACCCGAGATACTCAAAGAAAAAGTTCTCTTGGCTTTGGCTAATAATCTCACCCCGATATTCTGTATCGGCGAAGTTCTCGAAGAACGCGAAGCGGGTAAACATTTCGATGTCGTAAAAGCACAAATCGAAGAATCTCTGTTCAATTTATCGGCCGAAGATTTCGGAAAAATCATTCTTGCTTACGAACCCGTATGGGCTATCGGTACCGGCAAGACCGCTACGGCTGCCCAAGCTCAGGAAATGCACGCGTTTATCCGTAAAACCCTTGCCGATAAATACGGCAAAGAAGTAGCCGAAAATTGCTCCATACTCTATGGCGGAAGCTGCAAGCCCTCCAATGCCAAAGAACTGTTTGCAAACCCCGATGTAGATGGTGGTTTGATAGGTGGTGCCGCACTCGAAGTAGATTCGTTCATGGGCATTATCGAAGCATTTTAAGCCATATAAAAACCGGAGAGAATCGGACGGTTACAAAATCGTCCGATTTCCCTCTTTTATCACCGTTACCCCTTATGTTGAAAAAAACGCTTCTTCTTTTTTCTCTCGTTTTGAGTTGTGCCCTCCCGGCGGCTGCCCAGTCTTATAGTGTAGATACGACGATTGTGCAGTCGTTGAACCGTTCGATGAACGGCGCTCGGGTGGTACTGCATCAAGATTCGGTACTTGATGTGCGTCTTTCCCGTAACAGCGGTACACAGAAAGTCGATAAAGAGGGAAATATCGCTACGCAAGGATATCGGATACAGCTTTTCTCTGATAATAAACGCAATTCCCGGGAAGAAGCCGAATTACGTTCGGACGTTGTTGCCGGGGATATGCCCGAGATACCGATTTATGTAACTTATCTTTCTCCGTTTTGGCGTCTGCGTGTGGGCGACTACCGCACTTACGAAGAGGCCAATGCGCAGATGCAGGTCTTGAAGAAAAAATTTCCAAAATATTCGGTCGAGATGCGTATCGTCAAGGACGAGATCGTATTGCCGTTGTATAAAGAATAAGGTCATGTCTGACAGTATACAGAATCTTTCGGACGACCAACGGGTAGAGCTGTTGGCCGGACATTATAAAGCCATACTCGAAATTCTGGGAGAAAATCCCGACCGCGAGGGCTTGCTGAAAACCCCGATGAGGGCAGCTAAGGCCATGTTGGCGCTTACATCGGGTTACAGGAAATCGCCCGACACGATTATCAAGTCGGCTTTGTTTGAAGAAGAATACGGTTCGCGGGGACAAATGGTCGTTGTGAAGGATATTGAGTTTTATTCATTTTGCGAGCATCATATATTGCCATTTTTCGGGAAAGCCCATATCGGGTATATACCGAATGGCCGTGTAACCGGCCTCAGTAAATTGGCTCGTCTGGTCGATGCCTTTGCACGTCGGTTGCAGTTGCAGGAGCGGCTTACGGCCGAGATATGCGAGAGCTTGCAGGCATCGCTCGATGCGCAGGGCGTTATTGTTGTAATCGAATCCCGCCATTTGTGTATGCAAATGCGGGGTGTGGAGAAGCAGGGTGCGGTAACGACGACCAGTTCTTATACGGGGGTCTTTGAAGATTGGGCGAGACGGGAAGAATTTTTCTCGATGATAGGTCATCGGTAAATCGTTCATTTACAAATGACTTGAATTTTTTTGAAGAAAAAAGCCTCTAACTATTTGTACAAATCAAACAATCGCCGTATATTTGCAACCGCAAACGCGAAAATAGCTCAGTTGGTAGAGCATAACCTTGCCAAGGTTAGGGTCGCGGGTTCGAGTCCCGTTTTTCGCTCCATTCGTTTTACGAAGTTCTCGAGCCCAAATGGCGGAATTGGTAGACGCGCTAGTTTCAGGGACTAGTGTTCATTACGAACGTGCAGGTTCGAGTCCTGTTTTGGGCACCTTCATATAAACGAAAAAGATTTTTGTCCGGGTGGTGAAATTGGTAGACACGCTACTTTGAGGGGGTAGTGATCATAACGATCGTGTGAGTTCGAATCTCATCTCGGACACTAAGAAAAAAGGCATTGTAAAAACGTTACAATGCCTTTTTCTGTATTAGCCTATTAAATCCGTTTCAATTATGGTCGTCTTGCGTTTTTTGTATCAGTGGATTATTGTCATGCCTATCATGGTGGTGATAACTATTATGACGGCGCTTATCACTATCATTGGCTGTTTTCTCGGTAATCACCGGGTGTGGGGCTACTATCCGGGGCTTATTTGGTCCAGACTTTTTTGTCTTATCTCTTTGGTGCGTATCGAAGTCAGAGGGAGGGAGAAGCTCGACCGTTCCACCTCCTATGTCTTTGTAGCCAACCATCAGGGAGCATACGATATTTTCCTCATTTACGGTTATCTCGGGCATAAATTCAAATGGATGATGAAAAGTTCGTTGCGCCGTATACCTTTTGTCGGTGCTGCGTGTGCCGCAGCCGGATTTATCTTTGTCGACCGTTCGGGCAAAGGATTGAGAGAGACGTTGGCTGCCGCAGAAAAAATTCTTACGGGCGGTATGTCGTTGGTTGTTTTTCCCGAAGGGTCGCGTACACCCGACGGTAAGATACATCGATTCAAAAAAGGAGCTTATCAAATCGCCGATGACCTTTCTTTGCCTGTCGTTCCGTTGACCATCGACGGCTCTTATCGAGTATTGTCTAAGAATTCCAAGTTGATACGTCCCGGAAAGATTGTATTGACAGTGCATGATCCTATATTCCCGCAGGCCGATGGACATTACGATATGGACGCTTTGATCACCGATTCTTATCGGGTGATAGAGGCGGCTTTGAAATGAGATAAATATCCACTGCTTAACAAAAGTTAATTGCGATAAAAAAGCTCCGCAAAAGTGTACAGGATATGAAATAAATTTGCACCTTTGCACTCGAAAATTGCCCGGTGGTGTAATGGTAGCACTTCGGATTCTGGTTCCGCCTGTGAGGGTTCGAATCCTTCCCGGGCAACGGCGGAGATCGCCAATCATCTTAAAAAAAGATGATTGGCGATTTTCTTTTTTAAAAGCCTTCTTTATAAGATCTCCTATCTCCTGTTCGGGGGAAATCTCTCTTCCGGGAAAGACCGATGAGAGCTGTTGTTGTGTGGGGGGAATTCTCAATGAACGAGCAATGTCGAAGCGTAAATGCAATAGGATAAAAATATAGTAAGAATAAAACCCGATTCAATGTATGTGAGTTATTGGGCATAGTAAAAGCTGAACAACTTCTTGATAAGTTAATTTATATTAATAAATGGGGGGGGTAAATAATTTGTTTTTGAATTTATATATTTGTCTTATAATTTGATGAAAAATAGCTTATATACATTATAAATTATGGATAAACATGTAATTGGAGAGAACGCCGGAATACTTTGGCGATTGTTAAATCAAGACAACCAACGTAAATGGGAGTTGCAGGAAGTGAAAAAAGCAACGGGTTTTGACGATATGGAATTGGCCAGCGCGATAGGTTGGCTGGCTCGTGAGGACAAAATCCAGTTCGAGCTTGATAAACATAACACAAAAGCTGATAAGGCATACATATATCTTATGTTGAATGTGTATATAGGTTGACCCTATCTATATACACAATACTGTAAAAAGAAATTCTATTTACCTCAAACGCTCGGCATTTTCATTGTGATTACGGCGACTCTATTTTTTCTTTTTGAGGTTTGTGGATATTGTATCCTTATTTCAGCCGGATATTGTGTAGATAAATGTCTGGGTATTGAATTGGAATTTCAAGAGGAGGCTTTTTGAATAAAAACGATCGCGGGTGGCCTCGACATGGCCACCCGCGATCGTTTGGGGGAATAAGAAATCAGAAATTATATTGTAACCCGATGGCCAAAACTTCTTTGAATTGGATTTTCGAACATTTGCCTTCTCCTATGATATTGCCTTGACTGTCTTTTTTGTCGTAGGCAAACTTGATGTCATTGTCGTAGACGAGATTGGTCGACACCGAGGCAGATAGCCATTTGTTGATCGTCATATTCAACTGTACGTCCCAGGAAACATCTATGTTTTTGGCCTCTTTCCCGCGCATGTAATCGGTAAAGAGATTGAGGCGGGAGTAGAGATTTACGTTTTTCATGATGTCGTAGTTCAACTCTACTTTCAGATTGGCTCCCATTTCGTTCAAGACCTTGTTGCCGTCTTTTACGCCGAATGAGCCCGACCGGGCCAATTCATCATCGAGCACAAATGTCCCTTTCCAAGTAACCGGTGTGAACACGGCGGTTACAATAGGAGCAGGCGTCCAAGTGATACCGAGACCGGCCGAGATGTATCCGGGAGCCATAAAACGCGATACAAAAGTCCGCTCATTGTCCGAGCCGTATTTATAGCCGTTGGAAAATTGCGATTGATAAGTAAGGAATGCACTTAGGTAGAGCGATTTTTGTATTTGGAACCCGTAGTTGGAGTTGAGATATATTTTATCGGTTGTTTTTTTCAAGGGTGCATCGCCTGTTTGGTTGAACCCGTAATTGAATTCGACACGGTTTTGCCATAAGTGTTTTTCGTATTTATAATCGGCCTGATAAGTGAACTGGGCATCGAGAGCCAAAGCATTTTCACCGCCCGAAGCCCAGTTGGTAAAGCTCGATTGGGTGAATTTAAGACCTACAAAACCCGCTTTTGTCCAGGGTGTTTCGAGCTTTTCTTGCGCAGAAGCTCCAGTTACAGCGAGAATTGATAATGCTGCCAAAAGAATACGTTTTTTCATATAATTTTATTTTGGGGTATTGTTATGCAAAAATATATAAAATAGTCTTACCATTGTATGCTATTAAACAAAAAGATGATATATTTGTTTTTCCACATATAGGAGAAAATAAAGTTTTTGTTGACTCTTTTGTTATTAACTTAAAATTCAACTGTTTATGAAAAAGTACAAATGCAGTGTGTGTGAATGGATATATGATCCGGCTATCGGAGATCCCGATGGTGGTATTGCTCCCGGAACAGCTTTTGAAGATATTCCCGAGGATTGGGTATGTCCTTTGTGCGGTGTGGGAAAAGATATGTTTGAAGTCGTAGAAGAATAGTTCTTGACTGTATATTTTTTAGGAAAGGCCTTGCTCCTGCGAGTAAGGCCTTTTTTCTCTTCCATCGCATTTTGAGAAATGACGGAAAATCTTTCTCAGAGACGATTGTTCCGATGCCCGATAACGGTGTGTGGGGAATTTTTCCGCGGATTTATTCGTTCTTCTCTGGCGAAAGGAAGTGAACCGAGAAGGTGGCTGTGTCGCATTCTATTTTCAAAGATTTGCTTATTGTGGTTTCGGAAATGAATTCGAGGCACATTTTGGAGTAATCATAGTGGGAAAGGTAGAGCCCGTTGTTGATTCTTCGTCGTCTGTTGTCGCTGAAAATAAATACATTATCTCCCATAGCATTAGGATTTTATGTAAGAGTTTATTAATTGACATACTTTTTCGCCGATTTCGGGAATTACGCGGGCTACATCGGGTGATAAATGCATGCCCACCTCTTTTACACATGCTACCGATATGGCGATAAGATCGATTTCTGGTATCCGCTCTTGTATCATCATGGCATCTATCATCTCTTTCAGACCGATTTCGTGTGCACTCAGCAAGGGTGGATAGTCTTGCGAATATTGAGGTCGCAGATGCCTTATCGTTCCCGGAGGGTTGTTATCGAGTGTTGCGTCGATAAGTATTACGCGCCGGTATTCTTGTAAAATGCCAATGAGGGCGATTCCTCCGGTTCCACCGTCGAGCAGGTCGATATTTGCCGGGAGGTTTTGTTTTTGCAGGTAATCGACGGCATGAATGCCCACCCCTTCGTCGCGCAACACGAGATTACCTATACCCAAGACGAGAATATCTTTCATCTGCATCTCCTTTCCTGTTTTATTTGTTGCCGTTTCAAACGGCTGGCTTTCAGTTTTTTTATTTGTATGCTACGCTCTTTGCGTTCTTCCGCGACCATTTCTTTGACCAGCCGGTTGTCGGCAAATTTCCAGCCGCCGATTATCGAAGAGGCTATGCCGTTGCGTTCGATGTAATCGTGGTAAAATACCAGATATATGTGGACGATTGTAAAGAGTACGAATACCCATAAGAAAATATGATGTATGTTACGTATAGGAAAGAATCCGCCCGACCCGATCAGCAGTTTTTCGAAATACGGGGCGTAAAAAGCATTTGAAGAAGCCGCGAACATGGCAAGCCCGGTAAATATTTGTACGAACATGGCCAGAAACAGTCCGAAATAAGTGAATGCGGCGAGGCTGTTATGGCCTATGTCATAGAGCGGTTTGGGCGAGAGCAGCAGTATGTCTACTTTTGTCGTGTCGAAAATACTTCTCCATTGCCGGCGGGTGAGGGGAATGTAATTTTGCCATCGGGAAAAGCGGTTACCGGCGAAAAACCAGTAAATACGCACCAAGAAGTTGAAGATGAAAATGAATCCGGCTATGAAATGAGTGAGGCGTACCCAGCCAAACCAGTAGTTGTCGACCGGCGGTGTAGCGTGCATGATGGCCGGCGGGTTTCCTATGATGTATCCCGTAATACACAGTATAACGATACACAAGGCATTTACCCAGTGGAAGATACGTACGGGAAGTTGCCATACATACACTTCTGTCAAATGTGCTTTTTTGCTGATCATCGTTCTTCGTTTAAACAGATTTACATCGTATCGAATTGGTGTACATGATCGCCCGATTCATCATAGAGGTGTACCGAGCAGGCCATACAAGGGTCGAAAGAGTGTATCGTCCTAATGATTTCGAGAGGAGCCTCGGTGTCATGTACGGGTGTTCCCAATAGGGAGGCTTCAAAAGCCGACCGTTGTCCGTACGTATCTCGGGGAGAGGCGTTCCATGTGGTAGGAACGACCATTTGGTAGTTTTTTACCTTTTTGTTTTCTATGCTTACAAAATGGGCCAGAGAGCCTCTTGGAGCTTCGGTTAGGCCGAAACCCATAGCCTTGTTGGGCCATGAATCGGGTTCCCAGTAAATATCGTTGAACATACGGGAATCTCCGTTTTTGATTTGTGTAAGCAGTTGTATATAGAAATCTTCCATCCAATTACTGACCAGATCCGCCTCGATGGCGCGAGCGAGAGTTCGGCCTACGGTCGAATACAAGGCTTCGAAAGGAACATGAAGTTGGGAGAGACTGCGGTCGATGCTTTCTTTATAGTCGTTTTGTCCCGATGCATAAGCTATGATGGCGCGGGCCAACGGGCCGGTTTCCATAGCTGTATTTTTATATCGAGGGGTCTTTATCCAGCTATACGGCTGGGTGTGGTCGAGATACTTGTAGGGTGGTGTAGGTCCGGTATAATCAAGAACTGTTTCTCCTACGGAAGGGTGCAGACCGACATCTTTTCCCTGACTGTAACTGTACCAAGAGTTATTGACGAATTCTTGCAATCCGTCGCTTGCATAGGGGTCGAATTCCTCGACGTGCGACAAATCCCGGCCTATGATAATACCTCTCGGACATTTGTATGTGCTTGTTTCGCCGTATTGTCCCATCGGGAAGTCTCCGTATGAGATATAATTGTGCAATCCGCCTCCGATGTGAGTCCATTCCGGATAGAACGAAGCGATGGCGATGACATCGGGCAGATATACTTGATGAATGAAATTCCGGCTTTCTTCGATGATTTCGGCGACATAGCTCAGTCGTTCAAGATTCAGGGCATTCGGGTCGTTGATATTTACGGCGCAGGCCATACCGCCGACGAGGAAGTTGGGGTGAGGATTTTTCCCGCCGAAAATCGTTTGGATTTTTACGATGTCTTTCTGTACTTCCAGTGCTTCGAGGTAATGTGCAACTCCTATGAGATTGACTTCGGGAGGTAACTTGTAGGCTGGATGTCCCCAATATCCGTTGCTGAAAATTCCTAATTGTCCTCCGCTGACGAACTTTTTTATTTTTTGCTGTATGTCTCTGAAATATCCCGGAGAGCTTTTGGGCCAGTCCGACAGAGATTGGGCCGTTTCCGAGGCTTTTCGCGGATCGGCCTTCAATGCCGATATTACATCGACCCAGTCGAGGGCTTGCAATTGGTAGAAGTGTACGACGTGGTCGTGCATCAGGAGAGCGCCTTGCATAAGGTTGCGTACCATCTCGGCATTGGGAGGTATAACAATACCCAAAGCGTTCTCGACGGCTCGCACCGAACATAAGGAATGTATCGAGGTACAGACACCGCATACCCTTCCGACGTAGGCCCACACTTCTCTCGGGTCGCGGTCTTGCACGATGATTTCGATGCCTCTCACCATTGTTCCGCTGCTGAAAGCATCTTGAATGATTCCGTTTTCAATTTCGGCTTCTATGCGCAGGTGTCCCTCTATACGGGTAACTGGGTCGACGACAATTCGAGTACTCATGATTTATTTACGGTTGAGGTTTATGGGTTATGTCCGATTTCGATTCGGAGAGAGATTTATCGATTTTCTTTTCTTCCGTATCGAGATCTTTTTCATCTTCTTCATGGACTTCCTCATTGAGGTCGAGGTCGTCCATGCGGTTTTTTATCAGGTTGCGTTTCTGTATATTGGTAGCGACGGCATGAGCCAGAATACCGCCGATGGCGACAGCACTCAGTCCGGCTCCGATTTTATCGGCTGTGGCTTCGATACCGATACCGTGTACGTAAGGTATGTGGCTGTATAGAGGCCCGTAGTCCCAGAAGTTGGCTTCGGAACAGCCTATGCAGCCGTGCCCCGACTGTATGGGATAGCTTACGCTGTCGTTCCATTTTATTACGGCGCAAGAGTTGAACGTATTGGGACCTTTGCAACCCATGTAATAGAGGCAATAGCCTTTGCGGGCGTTCTCGTCATCGAACGATTGCACGAATAGCCCTGCATCATAGGCCGGTCTGCGGTAACAGGTGTCGTGTACACGTCTTCCGTAGAACACTTTGGGGCGACCTACGTTGTCGAGTTCCGGCAGGCGGTCGAACGTCATGATGTATGTAATGATTCCGGCCATGACGTCGGCGATGGGCGGGCAGCCTTGTACATTGATGATCGGTTTTCCCGAAAATACTTTGTGTACGGGTTGAGCATCGGTCGGGTTTGGGTAGGCATGTTGTATGCAGCCCGATGATGCGCAGTTGCCCCATGCTATAATTGCTTCGGCACCTGCGGCGCCATCTTCGAATACCTCCCGGGCATCTCGTCCGGCTATCGTGCAGTAACCGGGACTGCCGAGCGGTATGGCGCCTTCGACGATCATGATGTAGTTTCCGAAATTTTCTTTTATGGCTTTTTCCCGCAAAGCCTCGGCCTGTTCTCCGGCAGCAGCCATCAGCGTGTCGGTATATTCGAGCGAAATCATGTCGAAAAGGATTTGACTCACGAGCGGGTGGGAGGCTCGTATGAATGACTCGCTGCAACAAGTACATTCTTGGAAATGATACCACAATACCGGTTTGCGCGGTTTTTTCTGAAGCGCGTCCACGACTTGTGCCATACCGCTGGTTTGAAGTCCGAGCATGGCGCTCATGATACCGCAGAATTTAAGAAATTCTCGTCGCGTGTATCCTTTGTTTTTCAATTCGTCGTACAAACTTTTTTCTTTCATATCGATTCAGTAATAAAGATGAGGATCAGCAGATGCGGGGAAGTTGTTCGCCGCTCAGCCGGTATATACTTCGGTAAGTCCCGAGTACGGTTTGCATCATCACTTCACCCTCTTTGCCGTTGGTAACTCGACCGATGATTTGGGCGTGTCGTCCGAGCGGATTTTCACGGATAAGCCGCAGGGCTGTTTCGGCATCTTTTTCCGGCAGAATGATGACCAAGACCCCTTCATTGGCGACGAAAAGAGGATCGAGTCCCAACAGATCGCAGGCCGAGGAGACGGCTTCGCTCACAGGTATGTTTTTTTCGTCGATTTCGATACGGCAATGAGCGGCGTCGGCTATTTCGCACAGGACTTCACCTACACCTCCTCGTGTGGCATCACGTATGACGTGTATGTCATCTATGTTCGATAACAATCTTTCTACGATAGGGGTCATGGCGGCTGTGTCGCTTTGGATATGGCTTTCGAGACCGAGTTCGTTGCGGGCGGAAAGGATACATACGCCGTGATCTCCGATATGGCCGGTAACGATTATGGCATCACCTTTTCTTACGTGGCTCGGCAAGAGTTCGTGATCGCCGTAGAAAGTTCCTATTCCAGCCGTGTTGATAAATATGCCGTCGCCTTTGCCGTGTTCTACGACTTTGGTGTCTCCGGTAACGATATATACGCCGGCCGTGCGGGCGGCGCTGGCCATTTCCGAGACGATTTCTTTTAAATCGGAGAGCGGAAGACCTTCTTCCAAAATAAAACTGGCTGAGAGGTAGAGAGGCTTCGCTCCGCAGCACAATAGGTCGTTTACAGTGCCGTTCACGGCCAGACGCCCGATGTTTCCACCCGGGAAAAAAAGAGGTGTTACGACGAAAGAGTCGCTTGTAAAAGCAACTTTCCGGTTTCCGACAGGTAGTATGGCACCGTCGTGGCGTTGTTGCAAAAATAGGTTGTCGAATGCGGGGAAAATAATTTCGTCGAGCAATTGTTGCGTAAGTTTTCCTCCGCTTCCGTGTGCGGCTACAATGTGTCGGTATCGTTGATACGATGTTGGGCAAGATACGTTTTTCATATATAATGTTTTATCGGCGGTAGCGGTAGTAAGCCGCACAAGCGCCTTCGGTCGAGACCATGAGCGCTCCCAGCGGGTGTTCGGGGGTACATCGTGTACCGAATGCTTGGCAGTGCAGGGGATTCATTTTCCCTTTTAGGATTTCTCCCGCACTGCAATCCGATTTCTTTCCGTAGAAAACGTTCTTGATTTTGAAACGCTCTGCGGCATCGAAAAGTTCATATTTTTTTCTCAATTTCAGTCCGCTTTCGGGAAGCGTACCGAGGCCTCTCCATGATTGGTCACACAGCTCGAAAACTTCTTGTATCGCTTTCTGTGCTTTGAGGTTTCCCGTGCGGTTTACCATACCCGGATAGGCATTGTACACACTGTGTTTCCCGGCTTCGAGAAGACGTATGTCGTGATAAATGCCCAGTAAGAGGTCTATCGGCTCGAATCCGGTAACACTTATGCTCAATTTCAACCGCTGGGCCATTTCTTCATAGGTCGTATAACCTTCGACCGTACAGACATGACCGGCTGCTAAAATACCGTCTATCCGGCATTCGTTGTCGGCGGAAATGGCTTCTATGGCTGGCGGAACGGTAAAAAGGGACGGGAGTATGGTGAAGTTTCGGAGATTTTTCCGGTGAGCTTCCATTACGGTCAGTGCATGTACGGGAGCGGTGGTTTCGAATCCGACGGCAAGGAATACGACCTCTTTTTCGGGGGAGGCCGATGCTATTTTCAAAGCATCGAGCGGACTATAAAGCATACGCACGTCGGCTCCCCGGCTTTTTAGCGACAACAAGTCGCCGCTTTTTCCCGGGACACGCAACATATCGCCGAACGAAGTAAAAATAACGTTCGGCAGATTTGCGATTTGTAACGCTTGTTCCACGGTCGATTCCGGGGTAACGCATACCGGACAGCCGGGGCCGTGTATCAAAGTGATCTCGGCGGGCAGCAAATCTTCGATTCCGTAGCGGGCTATGGCATGAGTTTGGCCTCCGCATATCTCCATGATATGCCATGAGTGGCGGGTGATGCGGTGTATGGCCGCTACTATTTCATCTGTTTGGGAGGCATGTCGATTATTCATGGTGGCGGGTGTTGAATGTCGATAATTTTCTGAAATCGTCTAAGGCGGCTTCAGCATCGTCCCGGTTTACGACAGTGAGTGCTACACCGGCATGAGCCAGTATGTAATCGCCGTTTTGGGTATCTACCCATTCTATACAGATGGTGCGTATTATACCTCCGAAATCGACAGTCGCCATACGCGGATTTTTTTCATCGGCTTCGGTAATGCGGATTATTTTTCCGGGAATTGCTAAACACATGAGCTTTCGTTTTTCTCAAAAACATTTTATCGTGTCGCATTGTTTTTGAAAAATCATGGAATATCTTATACATGTTTGCGGATTGGTGCAAGGGGTAGGTTTCCGTCCTTATGTATGCCGCCTTGCTGGGGAAATGGGGCTTGCCGGTTCCGTCGATAATGATACCGGAGGCGTATCTATACGTCTGATGGCAAATCCCGAACAGAAAAATCGTTTTCTGCAACGGTTGGTTTCGGAGCAACCTCGGGTAGCACGTATCGACTCCGTTGATGTGCAGGAGCAGGAGGAATCGGCTTCTTTTGCGGGGCCTTTTTTCATAGCACCGAGTCATGATACCGGCGAGGGGGTTACCCGGGTGAGTCCCGATATTGCCGTGTGCGATGCATGTCTGGACGATATGATCCGCCAGTCGAGGCGTAGCGATTACCCTTTTGTGAATTGTACCTCTTGCGGCCCACGCTTTTCTATCATAAAAGATTTACCTTATGACCGGCCTGCTACGACGATGGCGTCGTTTGCCATGTGCCCCGAGTGTGCCCGGGAGTATGAAGATGAGACCGATCGCCGTTTCCACGCCCAGCCGATAGCGTGTAACCATTGTGGGCCGCATTATACGTTGCGTGAGAAATCGGGCACCGTAATCGATGATTATCCGACGATACGCCGTCAGTTGGCTACTGTTTTGTCGGGAGGCGGAGTTGTTGCTTTGAAAGGCATCGGCGGATATAATTTGATTTGCGATCCTTTTTCACCTATGGCCGTGAGGCGTTTGCGGGTATTGAAAGAGAGACCACATAAACCCTTTGCTGTCATGGTTCCCGATATGGAAACGGCACGGCGTTTTGTATTTCTTTCGAGAAGGGAGGAAGTCGTGTTGTCCTCTTGGCGGAGGCCGATTCTTTTGGCTCGCCAGCGCCGCGTACTTGCTTCTGCTATCAATGAGGGGTATTGTACATTGGGACTGATGTTGCCTTTTCAGCCCATTCATTATCATATTTTTTCCGATTCGGGGTTGAAGGCTTTGGTATTTACCAGCGGGAATAAAAAAGGTTTTCCGCTTTGTGCCGATGACGATGAGGCTGTCGTGCAACTTCTGGAAGGAACAGATATTTTGGTGGCTTATAATCGGAATATTTACAATCGGGTAGATGACTCTGTTGTTCGGGTTATTGCCGAAGCTCCCCGGTTATTGCGTCGGGCTAGGGGGTATGTTCCCGACCCTTTACCTGCGGATATGCCGGTAGAAGGTGTTTTTGCAGCCGGAGCCGAACGGACGAACCATTTTGCCATAGGGAAAGGCTCGGAAATAATTCTTTCTCCGTATATCGGTACATTGCGCGATTGTGCTGTTGCCGATCTTTATGGTGATACGCTTACCCGTTATACACGTCTGTTTCGTTTTGAACCCCGGTTGGTTGTGTGCGATAAACACCCTGATTATTTTTCGACACGTTTTGCCGAATCGTATGCGACCGAACACGGTTTACCGTTGGTGCGGGTGCAACATCATCATGCCCATGCTGTTGCTGTCATGGCCGAATATCGTCTTTCCCGTCCCGTTTTGGCAATTTGTCTCGATGGTACGGGGGCTGGTGATGACGGTCGTATATGGGGAGGGGAATTTCTTTGGGTCGACCGTTGCAGTTATCGGCGGTTGTTGCATTTCCCTTATCTGTCTATGCCTGGGGGCGATGCGGCGGCTCGTGAACCGTGGCGTATGGCGGTGGCGGTTGTACGTGCTTTCTCAGACGGACTGTATCCGTCCGGTTTTTGCAAACGTGTGGGCGATGAACGTGTTCGATTGGTGGAGCGTATGATTCTTTCTCCGGAGCTTTCTCCGCAGACGTCGGCTGTCGGTCGGTTGTTCGACGCGGTGTCGTCGCTTCTCGGGATATGTGATAAAAACAGTTATGAATCCGAGGCCGCTGTTTTGCTCGAACAGGTTGCCTTAGGAGCGGAAATAAAGGATAAAAACTATCCTGTCGATGAGAACAGTCCATTGAATTTAACTCCGCTTTTTATATCGTTATTGAGAGATTTACAGGCAGGTTGCAAAGTGGCTGATATTGCTTATGCATTTCATGCGACATTGGCAGAGATAGTGTTTATGGTAGCTGCTGGCTTATTGTCGAAAGAAAATCTGTCGGTCGTAGTTTTATCCGGTGGTGTTTTTCAGAACAAAATACTTTCGGAATTGTTATTAAAAAGGTTCTCGATGCAGGGCATTACAGCCTATCTTCCCGAGCAAATGCCCGTGCATGACGGTGCAATAGCCGTGGGACAAGCCGTGATTGCCTCGGCCCGAGGCCGTTTGACATAAAATTCCTAAATCTATGCATGAACTTTCTATTGCTCTTAGTATTCTCGATTTAGTCGCTTTGGAAGCGATCAAGCAGAAAGCACGAGAAGTGAAAGAAATAGAACTTGAAGTAGGTCGCCTTGCCGGAGTCGATATTTCGGCTCTTGCTTTTTCCATGAAAGCGGCGCAACGTTATTCCCCCTTTGAGAAAGCACAAGTAAATATCGTGGAGGTAGAACCTTTATCACGCTGTAAAATTTGCGGGCAGGAATTTGCCCCTTCCCGGCAGTTCGGGGTTTGTCCCCATTGCCATTCTATTGAAACGGAATTGTTGCATGGACGGGAATTGCGTTTGAAATCCATTCTTGTTGAATAATTTGAAATAAAATATAATATGTGTGAACATTGTGGCTGTACGTCCGATAACGAAGAATCCCGTCATCGCCGTATGCATGAACAGGGAATACCTCATGAACATGAGCACCGGCTTACCGTCGAGCAGAATATCCTGTCTCTCAACAATAGCCGGGCAGAAGAAAATCGCAGCTATTTTGCCCGAAGAGGTATTTGTGCAGTTAACATGGTAAGCTCTCCCGGAGCGGGGAAGACGTCATTGCTGGAACAGACCCTGCTTTCACTTTCGAGGGATATACCCGTCGCTGTGATCGAAGGCGACCAACATACCGATAATGATACCCGTCGTATCGAGGCGACGGGCGTACCTTGTCTGCAAATCAATACGGCACAAGGTTGCCATCTCGATGCCGATATGGTGCATCATGCGTTGTTGTCGCTCGATTTGGCAGAGCGTACTTTGTTGTTTATCGAGAATGTCGGTAATTTGGTATGTCCGGCGATGTTTGATTTGGGCGAATCGTTACGGGTGGTTGTCATCAGTATAACCGAAGGCGACGATAAACCGTTGAAATATCCCTATATTTTTGAAAGTGCGCAGGTGTGCGTTATTCACAAAATAGACCTTTTGCCTTACTTGAAATGCGATGTCGAACGTCTGAGAGCCAATCTGTTGCAAGTTAATCCTTCTTTGCGCATATTTGAAATCTCGTCTCAGTCGGGAGAAGGCTTGTTGGTGTGGCGTCGTTTTTGGGAAGAACAGATACCAGAGGCAGGACAAGAAAACGAAATGGCCGGTTAGTTATGAGTGTAGTAATTCCAACAGAAGATTTACGTGTTTTTTTCGATGCTCAGAGCCGTTCTTGGGATTCCCGCATGATACGTGATCCCGATCTTTTACGCTGTCTTTTGGCGTGGCTGCCGTTACAATCTGGCGATTCCGTTCTCGATGTGGGGACGGGAACGGGTGTACTGTTGCCTTATATAAGGGAAATTGCTCCACAGGGAGAAATCGATGCCGTGGATATATCTTCGGGTATGCTAGCCGTGGCGCAGGACAAATACGGAGATGATGCCCATATACATTTTATTTCGGCCGATGTTTCCAAAGATATGCTACCCCGTCGCTATCATGCTATTATTCTTTACTCGGTGTTTCCGCACTTGTCTCGGCGCGATGAAACGGTCGCTCGTTTGATTTCCGACTATTTGCTCCCGGGCGGTTATCTGCTTATTGCACATACCGAGGGAAGGAAGTGGCTCAATGCTATGCATCGCAGCCGTCTCCGTTCCTCTATACGGCATGATTTATTTCCGGTGTCGGTACAGGCGAGGCGTTTTCGCCGTATGGGATTGAATGTCGCTTATGCCGGTGAATCTCGGCATACATATTTCATACTCCTTTCCAAGTGAAAAATCCGTTTGGGGAGGATCGAGAAAGAGAAAAGCTATCCGGTCGGATAGCTTTTCTTGTTAAAAACGGTATTAAAAAAAATCAGTTCTTTTCGATAGAGTAGTCTTTGATGCCTAAGGCTGCATACGCTTTTTTCAACTCTTCCTCGTTATCACTGATGACGAGAAGTTTGTCGCCGAGTTTCAATACCGTATTTCCTTTCGGAACGAAAAAGTTGTTCCCTCGTTTTACCATGACGGCCAGAGTATTGTCTGGTAAGGTCATATCCATCAGCCTGTTACCGCCGGAGAGAACTTGGTCGTTGATTTCGATTTCCGACATCGACGATTTTATTTCTTCGGGCAGTTGTACGTCGAAGTCTTTTTTGTCCCGTTTGGGAGCGATGAGCCCCAACCATTTGGCCATTGTCCCGACGGTCGTACCTTGTATGAGCAAGGAGATGAGAGTGATGAAAAACACGATGTTGAAAATGAGACCGGAATTTTCGATGCCGGCTATCATGGGATATGTCGCGAAAATAATAGGTACGGCTCCGCGCAGACCGACCCATGAAATGTAGAGTCGGGCTCGTGTCGTAAAATTTTTAAACGGTAGTAGGCACAGGAATATGGTGATGGGACGAGCCAGAACAATCATGAAAACACCGATAGCAAGCCCGATGCCGATGATGGGGGGTAATTGACTGGGAGTAACCAGTAAGCCGAGCGTAAGGAACATGACGATTTGAAAAAGCCACGTAAGTCCGTCGAAAAACGTTTCCATACTCCTTTTGTGTACCACTTTGGAATTTCCTATGACCAGACCCGCCAGATATACGGCCAAGTAGCCGTTCCCTTTCAACATATCCGTGAATGAGAAAATGAAGAATACAAAAGCCAACAACAAGATAGGATAAAGCGACTGGTTCTGTACATTGAGACGGTTTATGGCGATGACAGCCAGCCGGCCGAAAAGGTAACCCAGTAATGCTCCGATGCCCAGTTGTATGAGTAATGTGCTGATGAAGTTCCAAAAAGAAAATTCTCCCATCTGAATGATTTGTATCAAAATAATGGTAAGCATATAAGCCATCGGGTCATTACTACCGCTTTCGAGTTCGAGGGTGGGGCGTAACCGTTCTTTCAGACTTAATCCTTTTGATCGGAGAATCGAGAATACCGAGGCCGAATCGGTCGAAGACATGACGGCTGCCAACAACATCGATTCCCATATATCGAGGTTTATACTGGGAATAAGACCGCAAATAAAGTAGATAAACAGTCCGGTGATGAAAGTCGTCAGCAGTACACCGAGTGTAGCCAATGTTACGCCCGGTCCTATAATGGGTTTTATGTCTTGGTATTTGGTGTCCATACCCCCCGAAAACAAGATGATGCTCAAAGCTATGACACCGATGAATTGGGTAACTTTTGGACTGTCGAATTGTATTTGTAGAAAGGGTATCGGTCCGTCGCACCCGAAAAACATTCCTACGCCTAAAAATAAAAGCAATGCGGGGAGACCAAATTTATAACCTGTTTTTCCAGCCAATACACTGCAAAATAGGAGTATGGCTCCGACAAGTACGAAGTTTTCGGGATTTAAGTTCATGGGGATGTGGTGTTGTATTGTGAAATAGACGTTTAGTTATTTATAACAAAATAGAGAGTGCTTGGTTTCAAGCCTGTTTTTTATTTCGAAAGATTTTTTGTGAATATCCCCCCTCTATTTGTTTATTCTTCGGCGAAGAGATCGGGTCGCAATCGTCGTGTTCGTTCGACAGATTGTTCATGGTTCCACTCGTCTATTTTACGTTGGTGTCCCGATAACAATACATCGGGAACCCTCCAACCTTTATATTCGGCCGGACGTGTATACACGGGCGGGGCCAGTAAGTTGTCTTGGAAAGAGTCGGAGAGAGCCGACTGCTCATCACCGATAGCACCGGGAATAAGCCTCACAATAGCGTCGCACATGATTGCAGCGGGCAATTCGCCGCCGGTAAGGACGTAATCGCCGATGGAGATTTCCCGTGTGATGAGATGCTCGCGGATACGATAGTCTATCCCCTTGTAATGTCCGCATAGGATAATAAGATTCCCGGCCATAGACAGGGTGTTGGCTATCGGTTGATTGAAGACTTCCCCGTCGGGCGATGTATAGATGACATCGTCGTAGTCCCGTTCACTTTTCAATTGAGAAATGGCACGGTCTATCGGCTCGATCTGCATGACCATGCCTGCAGGTGCGCCAAAAGGATAGTCGTCGACACGGCGATGTTTATCGGTCGAAAAATCACGTAAATTATGGACAACAATTTCGACAAGACCCTTGTTTTGGGCTCGCTTCAAAATCGAGTGGTTCAGAGGTCCTTCCAACAGTTCGGGCAGGACGGTGAGAATATCGATGCGCATGATTTCGACGTTCTGATTTTCTTCTTGCAAAGATATTATAAAAAAGTGAAATCTGGAAGATTATCGGGTCTGAATTGAACCGTTTTTCGTCAATAGGGAAACAATCCGTATCGATGTTTTGCAATTTTTCTGTTCTTGATGTATTTCGTGTTCTGTTTCAGATGCGTAAACCTTTTTTTATTGCGTTTTGTTGATAGAAAAATGTTTTACCGATAAAGATATGAAGTTAATATTTAGAACCTCTCTTTTGCTGTTTTGTATCGCATTGTATGGCGTGCCTTCCGAGGCACAAGATTCGATCGGGGAAAAAGGACCGGGGCCGGTTATTCTTATTTCACGGGATAAAAACGGTCAGGACGAAATCGTCAATGTCTTTAAAGAGACTCAGCGTCAGTACTTTCATGATCCGGGTATTCCTCGTTTTTTGTTGGCCGACAGGAAGCGAAAGTGGGCTTTGGGTGTAGGCGGATATGTGCAGGCTGTGGTCGAATATGACTTTGGCGGCATTTCGGACGATATAGATTTTTTCCCAGCATTTATATCCGGGGGGAAACCTCGTAGCCAGTTTCAGATGGATATAACGACCTCGACTCTCTTTCTGAAATTGGTGGGCCGGGTCGGTAAATGGGGGAATATTATTGTCTATACCGCCGGAAATTGGAGGGGCGATGGAAATACATTTGAGTTGCAAAATGCTTATGTGCAGTTTCTTGGTATTACGTTTGGGTATGATACGGGAACTTTTATGGATTTGGCGGCCGGCCCTCCGACCATCGATTTTGCAGGCCCTTGCGGTATGACATCCTATCGGACCACTCTTGTACGCTATGAACGGACTTTGGGAAAGGGTTTTTCTGTAGGTATTGCATTGGAAATGCCCGGTATCGAGGGGGCGACCGATCGTTATACGTCGGTAGACCATCAACTCGTCCCGAGTGTTCCCGCTTATGTACAGTACGGTTGGAATAAGGGGAGGAGTCATATCCGGTTGAGTGGAATTTACAGGAATATAGCGTATACCGACTTGGCTAATGATAAAAGCAATAGCCAGACGGGATGGGGTGTGCAGGCTACCTCTGTTGTTGCGATTGGAAAGCCCTTTCAAATATATCTCCAATATGCTTATGGGAAAGGCATAGGGAGCTTGATAAACGATATAAGCAATCTGAGTGTGGATATAGTCCCCGATGTCGATAACGTAGGTAAAATGCAACTCCTTCCTATGTCGGGTTGGTACGCTGGGGTACAATATAATTTCACGCCGAAGATTTTCATGTCGGCTACATATAGCCAGTCGATGCTTCATGCCGGAAATTACTATCGGATAGTAAATCCCGAACAATACAAACTCGGACAATATCTCGTTACCAATCTTTTCTGGAATGTTATTCCCGATTTACAGTTGGGAATGGAATATCTGCATGGTTGGCGGAAGGATTTCGATAAAAACGGAGATCAGGCAAACCGGATAAATTTGTCTGCGAAATTCAGTTTCTAAGTTCGACGACAATAAACGGGTATAAGACTGTTTGGACAGGGACGGGAGGGTGTCCTTATTCCCGAATGAAATTTTATTTTACCTTTCTCACCGATGAGGATTCTGTTTTTGAGCCGGTATATATGAACGTCCGGTTTTTTATATCGGTCGATTCAGTAGGTTTTTTGAGAAATAGGTCTGAGGTCGTTGTGAAGATATTCTGATGTTTCGTTCTTCCGTATCTTATTTTTTGTGGTATCTTTGCAATGTAAAAATGCGACCATGAACGAGACAGAAGCCCGCATACGGCAATTACGGAGAGAGTTGGACGAGCATAATTACAATTATTATGTTCTCAATGCACCGACAATAGACGACCGAGAATTCGACCGGTTGATGGCCGAATTGCAACGGCTTGAAGAGCAGTACCCCGAGTATGCCGATCCGAATTCTCCTACCTGTCGGGTCGGGAACGATCATAACCGTTCTTTCACGCAGGTGAAGCATCGTTACCCCATGCTTTCTTTGGGAAATACCTACACTCGCGAAGAGGTCGCCGCTTTTTACGAGCGGGTGAGTACGTCGTTGCAAGAGCCTTTTACCGTCATTGGGGAGTTAAAATATGACGGAACTTCTATATCACTTACCTATGAACACGGACGTTTGTCGCAGGCGGTTACCCGGGGCGACGGGGTGCAGGGAGATGATGTAACGGAAAATGTGAAAACCATACGGTCTGTCCCTCTTGTGTTGCGTGGCGACGGTTATCCCGACCGTTTCGAGATACGGGGGGAAATACTTATGCCGTGGACGGTTTTTGAGAGACTGAATGCCGAACGCGAACGCGAGGAAGAACCGCTGTTTGCCAATCCTCGCAATGCGGCTTCGGGTACGTTGAAACTGCAAAATTCGGCGATTGTGGCTTCCCGACAACTCGATGCGTATCTCTATTATCTTTTGGGCGAGAATTTACCGTCCGACGATCATTTCGAAAATTTGCACGCAGCACGGACGTGGGGATTTAAAGTTTCCGAAGCCATGACGCGATGTCGTTCGCTCGAAGATATGTTTGCCTTCATCGATTATTGGGACGAAAATCGGAAAAAATTACCGGTAGCTACGGACGGTATCGTCTTCAAAGTCGCATCATTGCGTCAGCAAAAATTTCTCGGGTATACGGCCAAATCTCCGCGATGGGCGATTGCTTATAAATTTCAGGCCGAGCGGGCGGAGACACGCCTCGATTCCGTATCGTATCAGGTGGGGCGTACGGGAGCGGTTACTCCGGTCGCCAATCTCGAACCTGTGCAATTATCGGGTACGGTCGTAAAACGGGCGTCGTTGCATAACGACGATATCATACAATCGCTCGACTTGCATATCGGAGATAGGGTCTATGTGGAGAAGGGGGGAGAGATCATACCCAAGATTACCGGGGTCAATACCGATGCCCGTATATTGGTAGGGGAGAAGGTGCATTTTATCACGCATTGTCCCGAATGCGGTACACCATTGATTCGTTACGAAGGTGAAGCGGCATGGTATTGCCCCAACGATGAATCGTGTCCCCCGCAAATCAAGGGTCGTATCGAGCATTTTATCAGTCGGCGTGCTATGAATATCGATGGTTTGGGTACTGAGACGGTAGACCTCTTTTTCCGTCTGGGAATGGTGCGAGATGTTGCCGACCTTTACGAGTTGCAAGAGGGCGATATTGCGTCGCTCGAACGTTTGGGTGATAAGTCGGCCCGTAATATTGTCGAAGCGATTGCTTCTTCTCGAAACGTTCCTTTCGAACGGGTACTTTTTGCTCTTGGCATTCGATTTGTCGGAGAGACGGTTGCCAAGAAATTGGCCAATGCCTTCGGCAGTATCGATCGTCTTGCAGCGGCTACGGAAGAAGAACTGATGCAGGTCGATGAAATCGGAGCCCGTATTGCCGGTAGTGTCCGGGCTTATTTTGCTCATCCTTCTACATCACGGCTTATCGCGCGGTTGAAAGAGGCCGGTGTGCAGATGGAGCTCTCGGCCGAAAGGCTGGCCGACCGTACCGACCGTCTGCAAGGGGCAACTGTCGTTATCAGTGGTACGTTTACCCTACATTCGCGAGATGAGTATAAAACGCTTATCGAACAGCACGGCGGGAAAAATACAGCTTCGGTATCGGCTAAGACGACCTATTTGCTGGCCGGTGAAAATATGGGGCCGGCCAAGTTGGAGAAAGCGACGAAATTGGGAATAAAAATTATCTCGGAAGATGAGTTTTTACAACTTATTGCTTCCGAGGAGTAGCAGATTTTGTTATGTGGAAATATCTTACCGAAAAATCGATACGGCATAGGTTCGCTAAAAGCCGTAAAATAAGGGCGAAGCGGTTTGTCCCTTACCGAGAGGCTTCGACGATTGTCGTTTTGGCCGATATGCAAGGTGCGCAACAGGTCGGGGAGGCATTGCGGGTAATCGGGAGTGAGGGTAAGAAAATCGTATTATATCACTTTACATTTGCTTTACAGAAAGCCGGACTATCTTTCCCGGGTATCGATACGGTCGAGGTATCTCTCGAAGATCTTTGTCAGGGGAATACCCGCCCTCGTTCCGAAATCTGTCGCCGATTTGAATCGTTGAAGCCTGATGTGTTGGTCGATTTGACGTTGAGCGATTATCTTCCGGTCGCATATTTGGTCGCTTCCAGTAACGCGCCTATGCGTCTCGGTTTGAAAAAAGATTCTCTTGCTCCGGCAGACATTATGGTACAACTGGAATCGGAACAGGCTACTGCTGAGGGCTTGCTCCGAAATTTACTGTTTTATTGGAAGAATATTGCAGTGAAAAATAATAATTCGTAATTTTACCGCCGAAAAAATAGGTACGATACTATATATGGCACAAATCAACTTAAAAGGTATGGGCGTTGCCCTCATCACGCCGTTCAATGAAGATGGAACGATCGATTTCCCGGCGTTGGCGCGTCTTATCGAATATCAAATACAAAACGGCATAGATTATCTTGTTGCATTGGGGACTACGGCCGAGACACCTACGCTTACCGAGGACGAGAAAGCTCGGGTACGGGCATTTATCATTGAGAAAGTAAACGGTCGCGTCCCTATTGTTTTGGGATTGGGCGGTAACAATACGAATGCTATCGTCGAGAATCTGAAAACACAAAACTTCGATGGGATAGATGCTATACTTTCGGTCGTTCCCTATTACAATAAACCCTCTCAGGAAGGTATCTATCAACATTATAAGGCAATAGCCTCGGCAACTAAATTGCCGGTTATCCTCTATAATGTACCCGGCCGTACCGGTGTGAATATGACGGCCGAGACGACCTTGCGTCTGGCTCGCGATTTCGATAATATCGTGGCGATAAAGGAGGCTTCGGGAAATATTACCCAGATGGACGACATCATCAAGAACAAACCCTCTGATTTCATGGTTATTTCGGGTGATGACGGCATAACGTTTCCGTTGATTACACTGGGTGCGGTGGGTGTCATTTCGGTTATCGGGAATGCTTTTCCCCGTGAATTCAGTCGTATGGTGCGTCTTGCGCTCAACGGCGATTATGCTTCGGCGTTGACGATACATCACCGTTTTACCGAGCTTTTCAGCCTGCTTTTTGTCGACGGAAATCCGGCCGGAGTGAAATGTCTGCTCCATGCTATGGGATATATTCAGAATCAATTGCGTCTGCCGTTGGTTCCTACGCGCATTACTACATACGAAAAAATACGGGACGTGTTGCAGAAACTCAATATTGTTTGTTGAGTAGCACGAACATTTAGTCTCGCTTCGGCGTTAAATCTAAAAAACGATAAACTTATGATACAACGTTTGCAGTCTGTATATCTACTTCTTGCCGCAGCTCTTGTGATTACGAGCATGTTCATGCCTATGGCGACGATAGTTACACCCGAAGATCCGATGGTTCTTTCGGCGATGGGGGCTTATATGCCGGGGGCCGATTCGAAATTATTATTTACAATGTGGCCGCTGACCATCGTGTTGGGATTGTCTGCCTTGTTGGCCTTGATAAGTATTTTCCTGTATCGTAACCGACCGTTGCAGATGCGTGTATGCAATTTTACAGCTTTGTTGCTTATTGCATTTTATGTCGTTTTGGGTATTTATATTTATGACCTTTATATTGCGCTCAACGGTGAGAGCCTACAATTGCAGGCGGCATTATCTATGCCGGTGGTGGCTTTGGTGCTCAACTATATCGCTTATCGCCGCATTCGTGCCGACGAGCGACTTGTCCGTTCGGCCGATCGTTTGAGATAGAATAACAGAAGAAATAAAAAGGGAGGGCGACTTAATTTTAAGTCGCCCTCCCTTTTTATTTGGAAAGTCTTTTATCGATATAAGCCATGATTTTAGCTCCGTCATCGGGTGTGAACCATGTGATGGAGGGATCGCGACGAAACCATGTCATCTGTTTGCGGGAATAGACGCGCGTGTTGCGCTTTATTTTCTCGATGGCTGTCGGCAGGTCATATATTCCGTCGAAGTAGGCGAACATCTCTTTGTACCCGACCGTATTGAGCGAGTTGAGAGCCCGATACAGATAGAGCTTTCGGGCTTCGGCTTCGAGTCCGTTGGCTATCATCTCATCGACTCGTCGGTTTATACGTTCGTAAAGTTCTTCGCGCGGACGGGTAAGCCCTACTTTCACGACGTCGAAAGAGCGCTCCTTCCGCGCATTGGTGCGCAGTGCTGAGTACGGCTGACCGGCCATGCGGCATATCTCGACGGCATGTATGATCCGTTTTGGATTCTGCCGGTCTACCTGCTCATAAAAAACGGGGTCGAGCCGGTGTAATTCTTCGAGTAAAGAATCAAGACCTTTCTGTTCGTATTGGGCGATGACTTCGTGCCGTATTTCATCACTGATGGTGGGTATCTCATCGATACCGTTACATACGGCGTCGATATACATCATCGATCCGCCGGTAAGCAATAAGGTGTCGTGTGAAGCAAAGAGCCTCTCTGTAAGGGCTATGGCTTCCTCTTCGTAGCAGGCGGCGCTGTAATAATCGGTCAGAGCCAGAGAGCCTACAAAATAATGCTGTACCCGTGCTAGTTGTTCCGGAGTAGGAGCAGCTGTCCCCACGACCATATCGCGGTAAAGTTGCCGGCTGTCCGCTGAAAGGATAGGGCAGGAGAGGTGCTCGGCCAGCCGCAGGCTGAGCTCCGTTTTCCCTACACCGGTAGGTCCTAAAAGTACGATGAGGCTTTTTCTCATAAAAACCGACGAATGCTTTTGGAGGTAAAAACGGGAGACCGGTGCCGGCCTCCCGGGAAGAATTTCTTATTTCTCTGCTACGAGGCGGGCGATTTCTACGATTACGTCGCGGGCTTTTATCATCGATGGTATGGGTACGAATTCGTAACGTCCGTGGAAATTATGTCCTCCGGCGAAAATGTTGGGACAAGGCAATCCTTCGAAAGAGAGGCGTGCGCCGTCGGTCCCACCTCTGACGGGAACTACCACTGGAGTTACGCCGACATTTTTCATGGCTTCTTCGGCAAGGTCGACGATATACATGACCGGCTCTATTTTTTCGCGCATGTTGTAGTATTGGTCTTTGATGTCGAGACTGGCGCAGTCGGGGAATTCTTTGTTGATTTTATGTACGAGGTGTTCGAATTCTTTTTTACGTCGTTCGAAGCGATCGCGGTCGTGGTCGCGTATAATGTAGCTGAGGGTTGTTTCCTCGACGCTGCCTTCGCACGAAATCAAGTGGTAAAAACCTTCATAGCCTTCGGTATGCTCGGGTGTTTCCCAGCGAGGTAGCATGATGGCATATTGAATGGCCACACGCAAGGAATTGATCATTTTGTGCTTGGCATATCCCGGGTGTACGTTGCGACCCTTGAATGTGATGCGGGCTACAGCGGCATTGAAGTTTTCATATTCGAGTTCGCCTATTTCACCGCCGTCCATCGTATAGGCCCAGTCGGCGTTGAACCGTTTTACATCGAATTTGTCGGCGCCTTGACCTATTTCTTCGTCGGGAGTGAAGGCAATGCGTATTTTCCCGTGTTTTATTTCGGGGTGGGAGATGAGGTATTCCATAGCCGAAATGATTTCGGCAACACCAGCTTTGTCGTCTGCCCCTAACAGCGTTTTTCCATCGGTAACGATGATGTCTTGTCCGGTATAATGAAGTAGTTCGGGAAATTCTTCCGGATCTAATACGACATTGTTTTCGGCGCAAAGCACAATATCTTTCCCGTCGTAATTTTTGACGATGCGGGGAGATACTTTATGACCCGAACAGTCGGGACTGGTATCGAGATGCGCGATGAAACCTATGGTAGGTAAATTCTTGTCGCAGTTGGCCGGCAGTGTTGCCATCAAGTATCCATTCTCATCGAGTGAGATTCCGGTGAGTCCTATATGATGCAACTCTTTCTCCAATTCCCGGGCGAAAAACATTTGCCCCGGAGTACTGGGTGTCATATGGGTCAGCTCGTCCGACTGTGTGTCGAAACTTACATAGTGGAGGAAACGATTGACGAGATTTTCCATTGTAATGCGTTTTTTGTAAAGGTATTAATTCGGTTGATAATGAAGCTGGCATTCCGGAGGTCTTTTCTCCCGGAATAGGAGAAAAGTGCAATTTACCGAAATGACAAACAAAGATAGTGAAAGGAGGGTGTAGAAAAAAGAGCTTGCCCGTTTTTTTTACAGGGTAGTTTCCTATTTGGGGCTATTCGTCGAAAATGGAGAAAAATATGTACATTTGTACCCGTGAATGGTTAAAAAACGGAATGTCTGTAAATCGCAAAAAACGAAATCGTCCCGCCTCCCGGCGATGGATTTCCCTTTTATGGGGAATCTTCTTTTTTGTGTTGATATTATGGGTTGCTTATAACCGTGCGCCTCAGATAGAGAAACATCTCGATACGCCGTTTTCGGTCAAGGAGTGGCTCGATGAAAAAATAGAGTTGGTATTCCCGGGAAGCAGCAGGACAGAAAAGCCTCGTTTCCATGTCGCTGCACATTATGAAAATCTGGAAATACCTGCACCTTTTACCGATGATAGAGCCGATGAAGTCCGTTGTTATGCCGGATATGCTCTCTCTTACAATAACGACTGGCGTTTGCCGAATTGGGTGGCGTATGAGTTGTTGAGGAGTGAGTTGAATGCCCGTGTTCCCCGTCGGGACGATTTCCGTCCCGACGAAGGACTCAAAGGGGGAGTACAGGCCAGTTTGTCCGATTATCGGCGTAGTGGTTTCGACCGGGGGCACATGGCACCAGCCGCCGATATGAGGTGGAGTGCCACGGCTATGTCTGAGTCGTTTTACCTTACCAATATATGTCCACAGACACCGTCTTTGAATCAGGGCGATTGGAATCGGCTCGAAGGGAAAATACGCGATTGGGCTCGGAGAGATAGCGCTGTTGTTATCGTTTGCGGTCCGCTTGTTTCTGTTGATGACACGACAATAGGCCCCAATAAGGTGAAAGTGCCGAGAGCATTTTATAAAGTGGTGGTATCGCCTTACGTCGACCCGCCTCAGGGTATCGGGTTTGTTTTTGAAAATACGTTTGAACGTCGGCGTTTGCCTCTTGCAGATTATGTCGTTTCCATCGATAGCGTGGAAATCCTTACCGGAATTGATTTTTTCCCGGCTCTTCCCGATGATATTGAAAACTTTGTAGAATCTCGATATGATACCGAATACTGGAATTTCTGACCATTGTGTTTCAATCCTTGACGAGGATACTATCTGTGCAGTCTCTACTCCGCCCGGAGTAGGGGGAATAGCAGTTATCCGTGTGAGCGGGAAAAAAGCTATACCTGTTACAGATATGATTTTCCGCCCGAAAGGAAAAGGTGGAGACCTATCTCACCGTTCCTCGCATACCCTCGCATACGGGGAGATTTATGACGGGGCAGGAGAGGTGCTCGATGAGGTTGTGGTTTCGCTTTTTAGGGCACCGCATTCTTATACGGGCGAAGATACGGTAGAAATATCGTGTCATGGTTCGGTCTATATTGCTCGGCGTATTATCGAGCGTCTTATCGATAGCGGATGTCGCGGAGCTGCTCCCGGAGAATTTACCCGACGGGCTTTTGCCAACGGTCGCCTCGATCTTTCTCAAGCCGAAGCAGTAGCCGACCTTATAGCTTCGACTTCCGCCGCATCGCATCGCGTTGCTATGAATCAGATGCGGGGAGGGTTCAGTCGGGAATTGGCCGATTTGAGAACTCGGTTGTTGAAATTTGTTTCGTTGATCGAACTCGAATTGGATTTTAGCGAAGAAGATGTCGAATTTGCTGACCGTACTCAACTTGTTGCATTGGCCGACCATATCGAGCAGGTCATAAACCGTCTTGCCGATTCGTTCAGCAGGGGAAATGCTATAAAAAACGGAATACCGACGATTATCATCGGAGAGACAAATGCTGGAAAATCGACACTCCTCAATCGTCTCCTTCGGGAAGAACGAGCCCTTGTGTCGGATATTCACGGGACGACCCGGGATACGGTCGAAGATATTATCGATCTGCAAGGTGTTGCGTTCAGGTTTATCGATACGGCTGGAATACGGGAAACACAAGATACTGTCGAAAGCATGGGAATAGAACGGACGTTCAGTAAGTTGGAGCAGGCTGATATTGTATTGTGGATGATTGACGGAACACAGTCTGACGAGCAATTACGCGAATTGGCCGATCTCATAGTCCCTCGTTGTGAAGGAAAACATCTTTTTGCCATTATCAATAAAACTGATTTGCTCGTCTCCGAGCAGATTGAGAACAAGCGAAATTTACTTGAAACCTTTTCTATTCCGCAAAAACATATACTTCGGTTATCCGCAAAAAACGATGAAGATATAGCAGGTTTGGAAAGGACGTTATCATCATTGGCACATACGGGAGAAGCACAAAACGATACGATTGTAACGAATATACGTCATTATGAAGCCCTTGTTCGTGCACAAGAATCTATACGGCGTGCACGCAGAGGACTTGCCGAAAACTATCCCGGAGATTTACTCTCTCAAGACATACGCGAAACCATGCATCACCTCGGAGAAATTACCGGAGAAATCACTACCGACGAAATCCTCTCCAATATTTTCAAGAATTTCTGCATCGGCAAATGACGGCTTGTAAACAACCGTAACCAACCATAACCATTCAGAATAAAGTCGCTGCATATCAGCGACTTTTGTTTTTGCGTGCTTTCCAGTTGCCATTTGGAGATCACGGATTTTCTCCATATTTTCCTACCATATTTCTACCGCGGAGCAAATTCCACACAAGCCGAAATATCACACTGACGCAGTAGTTGACGTGTGTTGACAGTGGTTTACATGTGTTGACAAAATCCGGGAGAAATTAGGCGAAATTACCGCCAATGTAAAGGAGGAAAATATGGAAATAAGAAAGATTTGTCAATGGTGCGGAAAGCCATTTATAGCTCAAAAGACAACAACCTGTTATTGTAGCCACCAGTGTTCCAATCTTGGCTACAAGGAGCGGATTCGGGAACGCCGACGTCAGCTGAAACGGGCGCAGGAATTACTTCAACCGCGACAAGCTGCCGAAGGGCAGGACTTTTTCTCGTTCGCCCAGGCCGCAAAGCTGATGGGCGTCACCCGGCAATACATTTATAAGTTGGTCAAGGAGTCCAAACTGCGGGCCTCCCGCCTGAGCGGGAAGAAGTCGCTCATCCGCCGGGCGGACATCGAGTTGATGATGAAGACCAAGCCATACGAGCGCATTATGCCCAAGGAAGACTTCGACATCACGGAATACTACACCGCCGAGGAGATTGCCCAAAAGTACAAGGTTAACGCAAAATGGGTATGGACCTACACCCGACAACACAAGGTGCCAAAGGTGCGCATCCGCCAGTTCAACTATTACAGCAAGAAGCATATCGATGCCGCCTTTGCCAAGTATGAGGTGGATTCCGACCTGACAGAGTGGTACACGCCCGAAGAGATTCAGGAGAAGTACGGCATGACCCGCATCGCCATCCGCTCGCACGTCTACCGCAACAATATCCCCTCGAAAAAAGAACACGGGCAGATCTACTACTCGAAGCTACACTTCGACCTCTCGAAGAGCAGCGCGGAGGAGAGCAAGGCCGAATACTACACCGTCAAGGAGGCAATGGAACGGTTCAACCTCTCGCGCGACGCGGTGTACGGCGTGCTGCAGTTCCACCAGATCCCCCGCGAGAAGAACGGGCGCTTCGTCCGATTCCTGAAAGTGGAGTTCGACCGCGTGATGGGAGTCAAAAAGTAGCCCCGATTCCAGTCCGCGGGAAATGATGCAAAATGATTTGCCGCTGACGCTGGTCTGCATGTTCTCATTCCCAACATTTGCCGTAAAATCAGTATTAACCATAAAATTTTCATGTTATGCACGAATGTAAAACCGTAACACTGAGAACCCGCCCGCTCAAGGGACGGATGTTGTCTTTCTACCTGGATTATTATCCCGGCTACCGGGACAAGGAGACCATGAGGGTGATCCGTCACGAAACGCTGGGCATCTACCTCTATGCCGACCCGAAGAACAAGCGGGAGCAGAACTTCAACGAGGTGATGACCGAGAAGGCCGAGGCGATCCGCTGCCGCCGCTTCGAGTCGGTGGTCAACGAGCGCTACGACTTCTTCGACAAGTACAAGCTCAAGGCAGATTTTCTGGAGTATTTCCGAAGTCAGCTCCGTAAACATGACCCCAAATGGGAGTTCGTCTACCTCCACTTCCGCAACTTCGTACACGGCAAGTGTACCTTCGAGGAGATCGACATCGACCTCTGCAACAAGTTCCGCGAATACCTGCTGACGGCCAACAAGCTCAAGCGCAAGGGACGCATCACACGAAACTCCGCATCGGGATATTGGTCTACATTCAGGGGACTTCTGAAAATCCTCTACCGTAACGGGCTGATCCGCAACAACGTCAACGACTTCCTCGAAAAGATCGAGACCGAGGACGTAGTCAAGGATTATCTTTCAGTGGAAGAACTCTACAAGCTGGCCGAAACGCCGTGCAAAAAGCCCGTGCTGAAGACGGCATCGCTCTTCTCCTGCATGACCAGCCTGCGCATCAGCGACATCCTCGTCCTCTGTTGGGAGGATATCGTGGACTATTCGGCCGGTGGCAAATGCGTGCACATCGTCACCCAAAAGAACCGTGCCGAGGACATCATCCCCATCAGCGAGGAGGCGCTGGATCTGATCGGCTACAGCCCCGACAAGCGGGGAATGGTCTTCAAGGGGTTGCAGCGCTGCTGGACCCAGACCTACATGAAGGAGTGGATCCGCTCGGCGGGAATCACCAAAAACATCACCTTCCACTCCTATCGCAGAACCTTCGCGACGCTGCAGGCGGCGGCCGGTACGGACATCCGCACCATCCAGAGCATCATGGCGCACAAAAGTATTACGACCACCCAGCGGTATATCAAGGTAGTGGATGCCAACAAACGGGAAGCCAGCAAAAAGATCACCCTGATGCGAAAGAAGTGACGAGCGGTTTTCGGCCGGGTTTGATTGTTAAAGTATGATAGTTACTATGATATCAAATAACTATCATACTTTGTTTTGTGACTATTCGGAATTTGGATTATAACTTCACCTCCGTAACGATTACAAACAGTTGCGGATATGGCTAATACACTCCCAAAACGGGCTAAAAGAATAAGTCTGGTTCTAACCCTCGCGGCGGTCCTCTTTACCGTTGTCGATAACTACCTTTACCTATGCCACGACATCAACATCACGCCCGTGGCAACGCCCGTCATCATTATACTTGTGGTATCAATCGTTTTGTGCGGTGTGTTGCAACGGTACTTCTACCGTTGGCTTATAAAATACTCGCTCTTTCCTTCCGCCAATCGGCAAAAGTTGGAGGCTGACAAAACAGAACGCACCCGGGCTGCCATCACCGAGCAGGCCGAGAACCGCGCTGAGACAATAGAAATCGATCATGTCAAGGAGGCCACCAAGGTCGAAACGGGAATCACCGCCGGGCCGCACCGCGATCCCTACATGGAAAGATACAACCAGTTGCTGGAGGAGATGAAACAGCAGGAGGCCCGACGCCACGCCGAACTTATGGAGGCCATCCGTGAATATGTGACCGTTGCAACCGCGCCCTTCCTGTCGCAGAAGGCCCTCGACACGCTCCTCACCAACATCGAGCAGATAGCCTGCGGCCGGACGGACTCCTGCCTGCCGCTGCGCTCCAACCCGGACCGCCCGTTGCGGTCGCCGGAGTTGCGCCACTTGGCATGGAACATCGGCGAACGGCTCCACATCTCGCTCGAAGAGCGAGCCCGGTTCATCAAGTTGTCGTTTCCCCACGAGCTCAACAACGCCACCGTCGAATACCTGCAGCGCAACCTGCGTGTCGCAGTCCCGAGCCATATTCCAATCGACATCCCCGACGAGGGCGATTTCCGCTTCCATCTGGAGTTGATCGGTATCCATCGGAAAAAATGAACCCCTGCTGATGAAAAAATGATTCTCGTCAGCGTTGGTCTGCGTGAATTCATTCCGTTGGTTTGCACCATGTTGAACCCCATAAAAACAATGACGACATGGCAAAGGACCAACTTACATTCAACGACCTGCCGACGGTGGTCGGCGAGCTGTGCGACCGTATCGCAAGCATGGAGAACCTGCTCTCGGAGAACATCTCGCGTCAGAACGCACCGCAGGAGAACACGCACGTCCCGATGACGGTGCAGGAGGCGTGCGAATACCTCCGGATGCCCCTTTCGACCTTCTACTACAAGGTCAAGAAGGACAACATCCCCGTCATCAAACAGGGCAAGCACCTATACATCTATCGGGACGAGCTGGACAAGTGGCTGGAATCGTCCCGCAAAACCCCGCCCGCACAAAGTCTCGAGGAGGAGAACGAGGCCCTGATCGCCTCGCACCGCCGCAAACCTAACCCTCAAAACTGGTAGGCAATGGAAACGACAGACAACCATACGCCAACACCAGAGGAATTGGCCCTCTGCATCGAGGAGTCGGCCGTGCGGGCAGCGGACGCCTGCGAGCAGTCGCCCGCCGTGCTGCGGGTGGACGGCTCCGTAATCGGGACGCTGGGTAACTTCAGCGCCTCGATCGGAAAGGCCAAAAGCAAGAAGACCTTCAACGTTGCGGCCCTCACGGCGGCGGCCATGACGAACGACACGGTGCTCCACTACCGCGCCTCCTTCCCCGAGGGGAAGCGGGGCATCCTCTACATCGACACCGAGCAGGGGCGGCCCCACTGCCAGCAGGTACTGCGGCGCATCCTGCGGCTGGCGGGACTGCCCGAAGAGCAGGATCCCGACAACCTGGTGATGCTGACACTGCGCAAATTTCCGCCCGACTTGCGGCTGGCCATTGTCGACCATGCCATCGGCACCATTCCCCACCTCGGTCTGGTGATTATAGATGGCATCCGCGACCTGCTCTACGATATCAACTCGCCCAAGGAGGCGACCGACATCATCTCCCGTTTCATGCAGTGGACAGACGACCGGCAGATCCATATCCACACCATCCTGCACCAGAACAAGAATGATGAAAACGCCCGCGGCCACATCGGCACGGAACTCAACAACAAGGCAGAGACCGTCATGCAGATTGAAGTGGACAAGGAGGAGCGGTCGATCAGCGTGGTGGAGGCAATCCATATCCGCGACCGCGAGTTCGAGCCCTTCGCCTTCCGCATCAACAGTGAGACGCTGCCCGAGCTGGTGGAGCCCTACCAGCCGCGGAAGCGGGGTGCGGGGCGTCCGGCCAAGGGAGCGTTCGACCCGGCACGCGACATTCCCGAGGATGTACACCGCGCGGCGTTGGATGCCGTTTTTGCGGAGGGCAGTATCGGCAGCTACCGCGAATACCAAGAACGGCTAAAAAAGGGCTATGAGCTGCAGGGCGTAAAGTTCGGGGGCAACCATGCAACCAAGGTTGCAGCTTTCCTACGGGAGCAGCAGATGGTCATACGGGAAGACAACGCCTACCTGCTCAACCCCGACCTCCGGATTTGATTCCGACTTTACTTTATTGCCGGGGTGTATATATAGAATAAAGCAGAACTGCCGGAGCGCAGGGGCTGTTTACCAGCTCCCTCTGTTTCAGGGAACCGGAACGGCGCCCTCCTCCGCTGTCGATACAGTTGCCAATCACCCTTGTATATCCGGTGCGAGGCACTGTCCAAAGCCCGACACGAAGTGTTGCAAGATATGCCAAGGTATAACCTCACTGCGTTGCGGTTGTACATTGGCGCTCTTGCCGGCTTCCATTTGTTGCCGGTACGCTGCTCGCAGGCTCGCACCATTTCATCCATTATAACAAATGACTTTCATGGAACACGAAACGATAGAACAAAACACTGCTTCCGACGCGAAGAGAACGGTATTCATCGGGGCCAAGGTAACGCCCCAGCAGAAAGAAGAGATCCGGGCGCGGGCCAAACAGTGCGGCATGACCATGAGCAACTATCTGCTGGCCCGGGCATACGGCTACACACCCCGGGCAAGGCTCACCCGAGAGGAGGCCACCCTGCTGCAGGAACTGGACGGTTGTCGCTCCGACCTGGTCAGGTACACCTCGGCGCTTCAAGGAATGTCCACAAGCCAACGGCTCACCCTGTTCAACCAGGTCCCCTTCATGGCCGGATGGTTCCATAAACTCCGTCCCATCGCCGAGGCGGTCAGCGACTTTCTGACAGCCATCCGTGAGCAGAACCGAGTCCCGTCAACCCCCAAAACAGAAGAAGAACAATGATTGCAAAAGCCAAAGCCATATCTTACGGTATCAATGACCTTCGTTATATTACTGGCGAATCAAAACACAAGAAGCATCCGGAAAAAATATATCGGGTATTGGACAATCTGTTGCCCCCTGATCTGGACGCTATGGGGATATGGAACTCCATGCAGTTGACCCTTGCCCAGCATCGGCCGATAAAGAATTCCATAATCAGAATAGAGTTGAGTCCATCGCCTGAGCACACCAGTTTCTATGACATTGAGGACTGGCAAAAGCTCTGGCACGAGTTCGCTGAAGAGTTCGACAAACAAACGATTACCGGCAAGGACGGGAAAGTCCGTTCCTGTCCGACCAATCTGGCAAACAGCAAATACACGGTTTACCTGCACATGGAATCCAAAGGGAAAGTTCCCCATCTCCATGCCGCAATTTGCCGCTTTGATGAAAACGGGAACATCAACAATGACCATAACATCCATCTTCGGGCACAACGTGCAGCCGAGCGAGTTGCAGTGAAACGTGGCTGGGTGACTGCGGAAGACATCCGAAGTCGCAACATTCCGGAGGTAAGCAGAGAGTGCATGGAGGTATTGAGAACCATGCCATCGTGGTCATGGGAAGAATACAAGAAGGCACTTGCCCGGAGGGGCTATTCCGTATATGAACGGAAAGACAAGAAAGATGTTCTCCGTGGATATGCGATCCTCAAAGGAAATACCAAATACAAGGCTTCTGAACTGGGAGTGGCCCGTAACCTGATGATTTCCAAACTTCCCCGAACCTGGCAAAAACTCCACTATCGGGAGAGGCTTGCCGCTCAGGTCAATACTTCTCAAATCCATAGACCAGAACCTGTTAGAAGACCGACAGCCGATATGGACGACTATACTCACTATCGTTCCGGCTCGGTGTCCTACACGCTTTCTTCCCATAGCGGGAGGGAACAGCGTTTCTATATTCCGGAGCGGGTGCTTGACTATTTCAACGAAGAGTTCGACTATCGGGAGGTTGCCAACAGCAGTGAGCTGACCGACATAGCCGTAGCTATCTTTGTTGGTATGCTTGATACGCCAGCCGTATCTGCCGGAGGTGGTGGCGGAGGTTCGCAAAGCGATCTCCCCTGGCGGGACAAGGACGATGACGACCTGCAATGGGCCCGCCGCTGTGCACGTGCTGCTACCCTCCTTTTGGGCAAGAAATCAAGAACAGGATTAAGACGATAAAGTTATGAAACAAGCACACAAAAAGCGGCCGCATCTTGCGGCCGCTAATAGTCCGCCAGAATTGCCGGATATGGGGGAAATTTATTTTATAAATCTGGACAATTTAAGGCGCAAACGAGAGAGGCATACGCCATATTATGCACGCAAAAACACAACTCAAACAAAAAATACAAATATCAAAAACACATTTTCCGTGTTTTTTGAACGCAAACACTTGTGTAAATCGGAAAAACATCGTAGCTTTGCATTGTCAACTCGAAATTAAAACCCTGGCCAAAGGACCAGAGAGTTGACATTTCAAATATGAATAATTTCTACTATGTGAACAAAGTTGCCCAACCTACGGGAGAGCATGAAGTGCATAAGTTAGGTTGTCGGTATTTGCCTTCGGAGGAAAATCGACTCTTCTTGGGAATATTCTCAAATAGTAGTGAGGCGATAAGAGAAGCAAAGAAACACTACTATAACGTAGATGGATGTTTCTATTGCTGTCCTGAGTCGCACACAAGGTAGGCAAAGGGAATTGGTATGTAACACCTAAGTGCACCGTAGCGGAATCGGGAGGTCACCGTATAATATTAACCACAAAACGTCTTAACCATGTCAAAAACAATAGACAAAGGCAGAAGTGCTAAAACAGGACAATTTGTTCCCATCTCCTATGCTAAAACGCATCCGAGCACAACTGTTATTGAAAAGGTCAAAGTTGGCCCAACCAAGCATAGGAAATAAATTTTGAAGAACCTGGACGACTCTTATCGTCTAGGTTCTCTTCTTCACATTACCTGATAAAATATTCTTAATAAAATTTCTCCAAGCGCTATTGTGTAAGGACATCCACTGATACCCGGTCTATCAAGCCCGCAAAATCCTTCCCGTGTCTGATCTCGCATTCCCAAACGATAATTACTTTCCAGCCGAATTCTTCAAGTTCGCGTTTTACGACTGCATCCCGTTCTTGGTTGCCTGATATCTTGTTAACCCAAAATTCCGTATTGCTCTTAGGCGTGTATGCATATTTGCATCCGGGATGTCCATGCCAGAAACATCCATGAACGAAAATGACCGTCTTGTATCGAGGCAGAACGATGTCTGGTTTCCCGGGAAGAGTCTTGACATTGACACGATAGCGAAATCCTCGGGCAAAAAGGGCCTTGCGAAGCGTAACTTCCGGCTTCGTATCCTTGTTTTTGATCTGAGACATGACCTCGGATCTTTTTTCTCGGCTCCAGATATCCATGGTGCGTATCAATTGGGAAACCCAGCCTTCTTGAGCTTCTGCAGGTTGAAGTAGAAGGCATACTTCATCCTGTCAGTTAACGGTTTCATTCCATCAGCGACATCCTTCATGGCTTTCCATTTCCAGTCTTCAAGAATTCGTCGACGGTTGTCCCATGCTACCATGGCCTGTATCAGTTCCAATGTAATCTCGTCTTGACCGTTTGCCGGAGAAATTGTATCGGAGGTCTCGGCTGCTTTTGCACGATCCTGCTCGGCCAGACTGTCGGCTTCCTCAAGAAGTTCCGGATTGTGTTGCCAGACATTCTCGTAAATCAGATATCCTCTGGAGATGTCGCTGTCGTTCAGCTTTCGGTTGTTCTTGATTTTATATGCAATATCGCTGGCCAGGGAGGTCAGGGTCGGCTGCAACATCCCCGTGTCGCGCCCCCACGTCTCTATCTTTTTCCAAAGAGAGAACGGGATTGCCCGTATGATACCTTCCTTGTGCCGTCTGTCCGACTCTTCGTCGCCAACATCGCTTTTGTGGTTGCGTTTGGGAGGATTCTTCTCATCAATAAAATCCTGACGAATCTCATCGAGATTGTAAGCCCATTCATTTGAGCGGACTTTTAACCAGCACTCTTCCTTTTTGGCCCATTCGATATAGTGCGAGACGGGAGATTCTTTGAGAATAAATTCGTTAACCTGCTTCATCAGATCGTATATGAAATCCGACAAGGCTGACGATATCGCCTGGTTTTTCCAGATTCGATACAAATCCAGTCGTCCCTCGGTAATGATATTCAGAAGTGACAATGTATATGGAACGACAACCTGTTTCAATTCACCGATATGATCTCCCGTGAGTTTGGTACCGTATCGTTTGTCGGCAGCCTTGAAGAGAATGGCCTTGGCGATCGTGTCCTCAAACCATGCAACGTCGATATGTTTGACGTCCGGGAGATTGTAGTTTATGAAACGGGCATAGTTCTTTTCATTTCCTCGTACCACGATGTGAGGCCCGATAGCCAGATTTCTGCCATTGTACGTTTCCTGCCATGCATTAACATATTTGGCAAGTTCTACTTTTGTAACGACCTGCTTCTTGGGATATTTCAGATCAAAGGCCTTTTGCCGTGATTTCGTGAATCCTTCCTTGGCCCGCAGAGTCTTGTATTGTCCGCGAGCACGTTCAAAGAACCATGCCGTTTGCAGATTGTTGGTCGGAGTCGCGGGTGCAAATATGTATCTTGAGATGCGCTCGATTTCTACAAGAGCCGGATTGTTGGCCGAGAAGTCGGCATCATTGACTTTGTTCTGAGTATTGGCATAGCGTGATATGCGTGAAACTATTTCCGCATATTGATCCTTGTCCTTGATGACGGACAGCTTTACCTGAACAAGAATATCTGAAATGTCGGCCTTGTCCTTTTTGGCCGTATTGTAGATGGAGGCCGTAGTCTGACCGCCATTTACAATCTGGAGGTTGCTGATATGTCTGATGAAATGCCTTGTCTCATCCAGTTCGATGTGATCGGCTGTTGCCGCGATACCGTTGTTGTAGGCCAGGAACATGTGAGGTTCACTCTTGATGGTTTCCCTTATGCCCTTGTTGATCTTTCCCGTGAACTGAAGAAACGAACGCACGTTCTGTTCCAGCAGACGGGATCCGTAGCATTCATAAAGTTTGGCCAGACATTCTCCGGATATAATGGCAACGTATGCTTCGTAATCGGGATTGCTCAGATTGGCGGCAAGACATGGAATTTCATATTTGTGTCCGTCAAGATTCTCAAAATCCAGTTCTATGGGAACTCCGGCCTGTTCGGAAATCTTGTAAAGATACTCCACGTCTATAACCTTATAGTAGATGTTGTATCCGCAGATGACTTGGCTGGCTGGCAGTTCACCCTTGTATGTGCCGTTTGTCAGGATGAAGGCATTTACGCGAATCAGATTTTCGCGCAGTTCGGCATAATTGGCCAGCGTATTGGCGAATTCAAAGATTTCGGAAGATTCTGCAATCTCATTGACATAATCGTTGTATACGGCCCGGCGGAAAAAGTTCGTAATCATCTTTGAAGCCGTATCAACCTCGCTCTTGGGAATCGTACGGATCTCCGTGGTGTTGGCATAAAGGGTGATGAACAGATCCACAGTTTCGTAGTTGTCCGAAATCGCATATCCGTTTATTTTGTGTTGGCCCTTTTTCTTCAGATCGCGTTCGTCGTAGGCAACCGATACGTTCTCCGTTTCGGCTGCATCGGACAGCATGTCCAGACAGATTCGGGTAAATATCTGTTCCTGGGTATTTCCATCTTCATCACCCGACTGCATGGCGACAACGTCCTGCATAAGGGACTGGTAGAATTTTTCAATTTCTTTCATGATCAACTGTCGATTTGAAGAGATCCGTGTCAGTCACTGCGTATTCCTCGCAAGCGGACGTGTTGATTGTGTATGTGACGTTGCTGACTCCATTGCGCAGATCCCGTTCCATGATACGGGGGAAATCCCCAGATATGCGATAGGCCTGCTCCCAGCGAATCTTGTAGCAGCGATCCTGGTACATGGGCGCGTGTTCATCGAAATATCCAGCATGAGTCAGCCCGGTATTGAACCGGTGCAGCGCAATCGTGTCAGTCGCCAATGCTTTTCGCAAGTCTTCGATTGCCCGGTTCAGGGTCTGACCGTTTTTCCGGGATACTTCTACGGAAAGATGATATAGGAAAAGCCGGTCAAGCAACGCATCATCCAGTTGGCGTTCCCCGTTTATCGTAAGTCGATCCGAGCCGTTGGTTGCGGTTGTCTTTACCTCGATGGCCCAGTCCTCACCCTGAAAGTCCCTCATGGCCTTGTCGCATCCGACCCAATATCCGACCGTTTCCGTCATGTCGGAGGTATTTCGACGTATCATGCGAGACAACAGATGAAGCTCGCCATACAAACCTTGTTGTTCGGCCGGAGAAAGCCCGGCCGCAAGGCCTCGATCGAAAAGAGTTCTCCACTTTTCAAGTTGATTCAGGACAATGCGAAGTGCGGACTTTTCGGAGGATTCACGGGTTACGGCACTTGTCAAATCCGAGCACAAGGTGGAGAACACGCCGAGACAGTCCGTGTGATGCAGTTGTATCAGCAGCAGGTTTCTGTGCTCGAAACTCGTGTCCGGCATTTGCAGGATTCCAAGTTCCTTCAGACTTTTGAACTGGTCAACCGGAATGGTCAGCCTACTGTCATAGGAGAAAGCAATACCGTACAGGTTGTCCGGATATCGGTATGTCCCGTATACGTACAAGGGAGACTCAACCGGAATTCTGCGTTTGGTGAGTCCGGCTTCCTCTGCCGAGGCCAGATTGTTCCATATGTCCGTTATCGAGTTATTGTTCATCATAAGTGTTGTCGTTGGTGCTGTCGAAGTTCTCCTCGGTAATTGCAAAGTCGGCTACCTGGTTGGCTACATAGGAGATGGCCTTGTCGGTGTCACTGTGCGGAAATGCGATGGCAAATCCGATGAACGGCTCGTCGTCTTTCGTATAGGAGACAGCATCCTTTACTCCAGACATGTTGGAATATTCCGGATTCAGCGGATAAATCATGAGCAGGGGAGTCTGTTTGGAGCGGAACTCCTGTCTGACGAGCTGCGGTGAAGGATATTCGTGTTTCCACTCTTCTTTAGCCCGGGTCTTCCGGCCTCTGGTCTCATCAAGAGCTTTCGACAGCATGTCGTCAGGAAGGTCAATGAATTCATCGGTCGGATTACCCACGATATGGTTCTTGCGGATATAGTATGTCCCGGCATTTTGTGCATCCTGTGCCTGCCGACGGATGAAGCATCCTGCCAGTACGCCGTTCGAAAAGGTATGGACGCATGTGTTGCCATCTGCATTCTTGCTCATCAGTGCGATGTCCCAGGAAACAAGTTCTCCCACATCGTTCAGTTCCCGGATATAGTCGCATATGAGATCGAGATTGACCTTGGTCAGGGACTCCGGCAGTTGGAACCGGGACAGATAGTCGCAGACGGTATCGGAAGATATGCCGGTCCACAGATAATCGTTTTTGATTCTGTCTGGAGTTCCGAGTTCTGAAAGCAGACTGTCCGTTGCCGCCAGATTGTTCCGTTTGGAGGCCGGATCCCGGAGCAGCTGGTAGGTCTCTACCAGACGACCGGCCCACGAGACCTGAATGTTCTTCGTGTGACGCATCTTGGATATGGACGTTATCTGCAACTGTCCTGGATGCGTGCGAACCTTCAGGGCATAGTTCTCCGGCGTTCCGCCAGATTCGGCCAGATATCTGAACTCTTCCCGAAGTTCGTCACTGGCAAGCGTTATGTGGCGGTACCATTCGTTCAGCTCGTTGCTGGTGAAGAGCCGGCAAAGATCCACATAACCGGGGCGATATCCGAACCATCGTCCCATCTGCATCAGTGTGTCGTACATTTTCGACGCACGCAGAAAATAGCTCACGGACAGCCCCTCGAGCGTAAGTCCGCGAGACAGCTTGTCTCCGCCAATGGCAATGACCGAAATGCCGTTCTTTTCGTTATCGTAATAGGTCAAACTGTCTCCGGAGGTTCCGTTGATGGACTTGACTTCTATCTTTTGTACGGCCCGATAGAGCAGAGGCCTGATCTCCTCCCATGTGTGACTCCGTATTTTGTTGTCGATGCGGGAAAGAACCGGTGACTCGATGATTTCTCCGGTAATGGTACGGTATGAACGGTAATCGGGAGTGTCTTCCTCGAAAATCTGCCGGAGCTCTTCCAGCATGGTCGGATCGTTCGCCTCTATTTCGCTCTTGTAGTATTTGAACAGACGGTCAATAATCTCCTTGAGATGATTCTGCCATGCCTGAAAACGGGAGACGTGAATCAGCATGGAGTTGTGTTTGTTCTCCTGACCACGGGCAATTCGAATGGCACAGGTAACGATAAAACACTTGATGGCTGTTCTCAACGATTCCGGAATATCATCTATCGTCGGTTTCGGATCGTCTCTCTTGTGACCTGCGGGCACAAAGGTGTCGCTGTCCGTAACCGGGAAAACAATGGGCAGAAGATCATCGTTCCCATCGGGATTAGCCGAAGTGCCGAAGACCTTTTCGGGACCGACGTAGTTGTCCGGAGCCGGAAGGTTGATGATAAAATCCTTGGGGAAAAGATCGTCCTTGTTGAGAGGAATAAAGATGTTGGCAAATGGGGTCGCCGTATAGCCGACATAAGCAGACCGATTGAACAGCTTGATGATCTTGCAGATATTTCCGTTTATGGCGGTCGGGTCGTCACCGGCTCGACTGGTATTTATGGAAGCATTGTCCGCTTCGTCATCGACAAGCAGCAGAGACTTGTTGGCTATGACATCGTGGGTGGACTGTGATTTCAACCAACTGTACAGCCGCTTGAGTACGGAAACGTTTTTTTTGATCACGAGAATGATCGGCTGTGGATTGTTGAAGTTGAAACCGGCCGTATTTGCCGCCTGCTTTGTGAAGTCGCCCCGTTCGGTGCTGGTCGTGTAGGAGTTTGCGATAGCTTTGTCAAAACCGGGAATCAGACCTACTCCGATACGTATGGTTTGGTTCATGTTGTAGGCTCTGGTATTTTGCGTGTCGAATCCCAGAAAACCTTCGTCTATGCGGGTCTGTGTCTGACTTCTTAAATTGTTGTGTATGCCGGCCAGAATGATGATCAGGTTGAATCCGGCATCGGCGGCCTTGCAGATCAGCCCCGTATAGTTGGCTGTTTTGCCGGACTGTACCTGTCCGACGACAAGTCCTTTCTTGTTGATGATGACGTCGCTGCGCTGTGGATTGAACAGCTTGTCCAGAATACGGTCGGTCAGATCATCCAGTTGGAAGATAACCTCGGGGGCAAAATGCTTCTGTTCGGCCAGGTATTTCTTGTACCGGGTCCAGAACAGCCATTCCGAACGACATTCAGCCTTGAATTCCTTCAACCATGGAATGCGGGCATCACGTCCTTCCAAAATCTGGTAGGTATCCACCTTTACGTTATAGATGGACAACAGGCTTTTCTTCAGCTCTATTTTGTTCAACCCGGCAAACATGGGCAGGCTTGTGACGGTGGAAATGGCTGTATCTATATCGCCGTCACTTACTCCGGGCTTGAATCCAATCATGACCTGGCACATGTTGATGGCCTTTTCGTTCAGTTCATTCATTGCAGTTCGTCTATCAGGTCTTCGTATTCGTTGAAAGGCTCCATTTGTTTCAGTGCCAGTCTTGACTGTTCAGGAGTCAATCCCTGATCCAATTGCCTTTCATGGATTTGTTTTATCATTGTGCGGAGCAACCCGGGATCCATGTCCGAATAGGGTTGTTTCTGGCTGTCGTCATCGTTGGCCTCCCGCACATAGATGGTTTTGGCGGGTATGGATTCCTCCACGAATTTCAGCAGCATGTCAATAGCCTGGTCCGGGTTCTCTTTGGCAAGCTCTCGAATATTACGGACAAGCGCATGTTCCCGATTGACGACGAAAGACCATTTGTTGTCCTTTTTCTTTTCCAGCCAAAGACTTTGAAATTCCTGCCCGGCCCGCTGCCTGAGGATACGTCCGCGGTGCCTGTAAACCTCGGATCCTTTGTTGCAGGCCTGTCTGGCATAGGATTCAAGCTGCTGCCTGCATCCGACGGGGGGCGCCGCTTTGGCTTTTCTGATGTCTATCTGCCAGTCGGAATCCACGCTGTTGAGCAGATTGATTTGTATTCGAACCAGTTTGTAGGCCTCTTCCTTGCGAAACAGTCCCAGCCAGTCTCCGGCCAGCAGCAGACGGTCTCCGCGATAGACATAGAATCCCTGGTGTGCGGAGAATCCGAAGATTCCCTCGGCCTGTCTGTATGCAGTCTCCGAAGAGAAGTTGTTTTTGTGTGGCAGGATGTACCCCTTTACGGTTACCTGCTCTCCAATTTGTTCGGACGGCATGATCTGGACCTTGCTCTCCTTTGGGCAGAAGGGATTCCACGGGTCGATTTCATGCCCGCCCCAGTGTATTGCGACGGATTTGGCCTCCAGGAACCGGTGAAAGGTCATTGAAAGATGCTTCTTGACCCTGTCGAACGCCTCCGAGAACTTTCTTTTGGCATTCTCGTTCTCGGCTTTTGTTGCAGCCGGGATAATCCGGTCCGGATCCGTCCAGATAACGATGGTGCCCGATGCGAGGTCATCCAGTTCATGCTCAAAACCTTCCGGAAGCCAATGAACCAGTTCCCATCTGTCACATTGAGCAACGTGGTCCAGACTCCATGTCCAGAATTCGGGAGACTGTCCCTGGGTTTTGCTCATGACGGTCAGTGTCCGACATTGTGAAAAGGAGGCGGTTTTCAGGCCGAGACCGAAACGTCCCAGGTCCGTTGCCGACCGTTCTTCCAGCGGATTCTGTGCTCCAGGCCGCATGGCCTGAATAATCTCGTCTCCGGACATGCCGTGTCCATCGTCCCTGATTGTTATAATGGAATCACCTCCTTTCCAGATCCGGTTAATCCATACGTTTTGGGCCGATGCCGATATCGAGTTGTCCACAATATCGGCAACTGCCGTTTCCAAGCTATAGCCGATGGCTCGAAATGTTTCGATCATCGCTGCGGCCCCCGGAATGGCTGATGCGGTTTTCAGAGAGGAGAAGTCCATGGTTGCAGGCAGGTTTTATTGTCTGGTTGAAGTAAGTCTGAGAAATTCTACAACATTTTTTTGATGGCCTCCGCAATTCTTTGGGCGAGTACCACCGGTACGGCATTGCCAATCTGTTTAAAGGCAGATGTCCGGCTCCCTTCGAAATAGTAATCGTCCGGAAAGGACTGAAGACGGGCCGCCTCCCGAACCGTAATGGAGCGTACCGTTTCCAATGTCGGCTTTAATGTCGGATAGATATAGTAATGACCGTCCATGGCAATGTGTGCAACTACAGTGTGACTGCATCCGTAAGGATCGACGACATTGAAGCGGTTGAGAAAGGTCTCCTTGTTTCGATGAGTCTGCAGTTCGGCCGGCAGTTGTGCATAGTTCAGTCGGTGGTGCTCATTCAACCACCTCTCGACGGCTATTTTGTATATTTTACGATCGTTCTCGTTAGTCGGCCTGGCTACATGCTGGGTTGTAAAATCAAGTTCGCCGCGTATCCCGTATTGTTTTAGATACTGCATTTCGGACAAGGGCTTGACGTACGAAACGGCTTCGCAGAATTTCCCTTCACCTGCCTTTCGCGTGGGCAGATCCGAGAACAGATCTCTTAATACCTGATAGGGACATTTTTCCTCGGGCAGTTCTGGATAATGGTACGGGCTTTTCGACCCTTTTACGGCGCGTTTCCAGCCTACGATAATGACTCTCTGTCGATTTTGCAGAACTCCGTGTTGAGAGGCAACCTGAACCCTGCAGTCCATATCATAGCCAAGTTTGTCAACCAATCGTTTGAGATCCGCAAAGGGTTCTCCCCGTTTGGCAGTCAACAAGCCCAATACGTTCTCGAATACGAACATCTCGGGATCATAGTGTTCGATAAATCGAACGTAGTATTTGTACAGCTCATTTCGAGGATCATTCTCGACCTCCTTGCCCATACGAGCTCTGCCGGCGACGGAATAGGCCTGACAGGGAGGACCACCGATGATGATATCAACCTTGCGTTTGCCTTTGAGCTCGTCCACGTTCTTGAAAATATCATCAATCGTATTTTCCCCTATTGTCGCGCAGATCGTGGTATTGATTACGCTTTTAGGGACCTGGTCCCAGAGTTTTCGCCCGTCAGTCCCTTCTTCCTTGTGCCTGAGGTAATCTTCATAGATCGAAAGCATTCCATTTTTCTGAAGATAATGAAATGCCGATCGTGTTTTCAGCGTGTTGCAGGCATCCTTATTCATCTCGATATGCGCAATTGGCGTATATCCGGCTCTAATGAAGCCCTCAGAAAGTCCTCCTGCCCCGGCAAACAAGTCTATGAATGTATATGATTTTGTTTTTTTCATTAATTTGGCCATAATATATTGTTACAAAGTTAACATATTTAGTTGATGATCTGGATATATATTTTGAATTATTGGCTTCGTTATCGCAGATTTTTACTACGGCCTTTCTTAAACACTACGAATTGCAATACCCAAATAGGTCGTCAATTATATTTAATTTCAAAACTATGGCCTATTTCAACCAGCTATACTTTATTTTTTATTATGGCAATGCCATGTGGGATAGCACTCCGAAGTTCTTGAATATTAGGAAGATCCATTAGTACCATACAGAATATCATCTTTTTATTTATTCACTCCAAACGAACGATCTCATTAATACATAATCGCTTAAATATTTGTTTCTGTTTGATTGACGCAACTATAAAATAAAAATTGCCCCATTTACGGGGCAAGTAAAACTTATATTTAGGCTCTTCTTACAAATCATTCCATAATATCGTCTTTATACTTAATAAATATCTCTATTTTACGCATTAGTTCATCAAGTTGTGGGGAAACTTCTTTTTCGTAGGTTTTATAAAAACTTATTGTTTTATGCAAATAATCTCTACGTCGGACGCAGGTTGAATCATGCTCATCTTTTTCAAAGAGTCTTACAGCATCTCGCCTTAAGAAATCAGCATTAAGTAACGAAAGATCATGAGTTGCAACTATAAGCTGACAATTCTCTGCTATGGTTAAATACATTTTCAGAATAAATGCAAGTGCTTTAGTATGTATACCATACTCTATTTCATCAATACAAGTGGATTTCTCTCCGACGACCACATCATACAAAACCACCAATAATCTGATAATATTCTTTGTTCCCAAAGATTCCAGATCAAAATCCAATCCACTTTCCCCATCTTTTGTAGAATGGATAAACCGTAAATTTTTATGGGTAATTACTCCTGAGGGATATTGTTCCATCATAGCTTTAATCACAATATCCGGAGCTCCATTTGCTATAAGTTCTGAAATATTTAAACTCGCTTCTTCTATAACATAATCACAAATATTGGTCCCAACATCATTCAGCAGTCGCAAAAGCAAATTTTTTAAAACTCTATCTTTTTCAGGATCACCCGTTTGTAGCTTATCTGCCAAACTTTTATCCGACCTATGAATCATACTTATATGATTCTCAAAATAATCAAAATTCTTAGATAGAATTTGACTTTCCAGGTTCAATGCTCCAAATGTCGAAAGCACACTCGCATTAGCAAGGGTATTAACTTCTAAATCATGTTGATCAGATTTAGATAAATCACATGCGCTACCATAATTTATTACAACTTTATCTAATTCTTTATTGTGATATCGGTAAAATATACGCGAGCTTCGTGATTGTACCAATTTGAGCTCTTCCTCTTCAATACACTCAGACGATACTTTTATATCATAATTAAAACAAGTACCATCAATATAATATATCAACGAAAGTTCCGTAGGTTGAGTTGATGAAGATTTATCTAATAGAAATGGTCTGTATTCAGGTTTATCAGAGGGCTTTTGCGGTTTGGCGGTTGCAATCATTCGCAAATAATTCAATGCAGAAAACATCTTGGATTTACCCGTTCCATTCAAACCCACACACAAAAGCAAACGTAATATACGCTTCCCATTTATTTCTGTATACCAAATAGGTGGTAAATCGTTGGTCTTACTTCCTTCTTTTTTCGAAGCTACAAATGACAATTCAGCTTTATCTCTATAGCTTCTATAGTTTTTTACGGTGAATGTTTCAATCATATAAACTCCTTTTGAGTACAAAAATACACCAGTGTCGTCAAAACAACAAATATTCCAACAATAAAAACTAAGTTTAGCGTGAAAAAAACTCGCAAAGAAAGCTGCAAACTTCAACAACCTCTTGACTTATCTCTCAAACAGTGAAATGTAACCTATTTCTTGGCTCAAGCTTATCCACTTGCAATTAGCCTTTAATCAATGCCACAATAATTCCTTATAACAATTAGAAAAAAAGCTTCTTTTATCATTGTATTCCTATATATTCAATAAGTAAAGTCAAAATAAGGGAAGAGAAGAGATGGCTGCGCCATAAAAATGGTCTCAGCCATTTTTCTTTTGGCTGCAAAATATTTTTCCGAGCCAAATGTACAAAACAACAAGTTTCACGACATATAAGTTGACTACCACCTAAATCATCCCTAACAAAGTTTCATTTATGGACTTTTATTCTTATATTTGCCACAACACGTATCATATTTGAGATGTTGGACAATATATACATACTGACAGATACCGAGCTTTGCAACAGGATTGCAGCCAAAATAAAAACAGTACGTCTGAAGCAGAACATGTCGCAGGCCGAGCTGGCAGACAAGAGCGGTGTTTCCATCTCCACCATAAAGCGCATGGAGGACGGGGAGGTAAAGAACTTCGAGTCGCTGATCCGCGTCCTGCGCACCTTGGGCAAGCTCGACATCTTCGTCCCGCTCGTCGAGGAGGAGCAGTTGAGTCCGAATGAATACTACGAGTTGGCCAGCAAAGCAAACAAGCCCAAGCGCAAGCGGGCATCCAAAAGTTACACAAAAGAGAATAAGGAGGAATCGGAATGGTAGATGTAGCTCGTGTCAATCTATACGGCCAGCCCATAGGCTCGGTACGTTGGGATCAAAGATATGAAATCGCACAGTTCGAGTACGATCCGGACTTTGTGCGACAAGGCATAGAGCCTTCGCCGCTGATGATGCCCGTAAGGGAAGGACGTGTGTACAGTTTCGGGGAGCTCGACAAAACGACCTTCAAAGGCCTGCCCGGAATGCTGGCGGACTCCCTGCCGGATACATACGGCCGGGCCCTCTTTGAGAGATGGCTGGCCCTGACGGGACGGACCAGCGGCAATGCGATCGAGACGCTTTGCTTTCTGGGCAAACGCTGCATGGGTGCCCTTGAATTCGAGCCAGCCATCGATGCCGTAGATACGGATATCCGGATAGAGGTCGATTCGCTGGTGGATGTAGCCAGAGAAGCCCTTGCCGACAAATCAAGTTTCAATGTGAACATCAGTTCCGATAAAAAGGCTGCCATTGCAGAAATTCTGCGCCTCGGCACCTCTGCCGGCGGGCAACGAGCCAAGGCAATCATTGCCTACAACAAAGCCACCGGAGAGATCCGTTCGGGACAGGTCGAAGCTCCCGATGGGTTCGACTACTACATCATCAAGCTGGACGGCGTATCCGCCACGGCCGGATTCAGGGAGACGGAGAACTTCGGGCGTCTGGAATACTCCTTCTCACGTCTTGTGAAGGAATGCGGCATCGACATGGCGGAATGCTCGCTGATCGAAGAGAACGGGAGGGCCCATTTCCTGACAAAGAGGTTCGACCGGATAAACGGTGCAAAGGTACACATGCAAACACTCTGCGGTATCGCGCACTTCGATTACCGGCTTCTCAGGGCCTACTCCTACGAACAGGCATTCGCCGTGATGCGCGGGCTGCGGCTTACCTACAAGGAGGCGCAGGAGATGTTCCGCAGAATGGTGTTCAATGTCGTGGTGCGCAACCAGGACGATCACACGAAAAACATCTCGTTCCTAATGGACAGAGGCGGAAAATGGCACCTTTCTCCGGCCTACGACATGGGCTACGCCTACAATCCCAACGGCCAGTGGACCTCGGCCCACCAGATGTCGATAAACGGCAAATTCAGCGGTATAACCAAAGACGACCTGCTCGAATGTGCGGCCAAGAACAACATCAAGAATGCCGCACGGATTATCGACGAGGTTTGCCAGGCGGCATCCATGTGGCCGGAGATCGCCCGGGAGTGCGAAGTGCCGCAAAAGATGATTGAGGAGATCCGGCCGAATATGATTTTCTTCTGATGGTATGGTTCGACGGATTGCCGCAACTTTACTTTATCCCCGTATTCAATATATACGTTCATTAAAGTAAAGTCAAAATAAGGGAAGAAAAGAGATGGCTGCGCCATGGCTAAATGGTTCCGACCACTTTCTCTTTTGGCTGTAAAAACTTATAAGCAATCATTAGTGTCCGATAAACATATTCAATAGGCTGATTAACAGTGTTATTCTTATGGACAAGCCTCTTTGTTAATGCTGCTGCTTAATTTTATGCATATCAATAAGTTATTGATGGTTTGAAAAACTTTATAGGACTGCAATAATAAGCAATTTGGTGTAAGGACAGACAAAACACTCATCAGGTTTGCTCAAGATAACGGGCAACAATCCTGAAAATATCCGTGAGTCCATCCTCAATCTTACAGTCATTTTGGGAAAATCCCCTCGGCATACCCTATCTTTGAAGACGGGGCATTCAGAATCAAAACTGCCATTTTTCCCTCTTTACCTTCTATGGGGAGAGAGCCTATAAAATACGTTAAATCTTTGATTTATCGCGAAAGTAACTTTATCTTTAATTATCCGAGATTACCTCGTCTAAAAAATGTATTTATTTACTATATCCAATTTTTAGAGGAATTGAATATTAATTCTTATATTTAAACCTAAAACATACATTTTGGTTATGACGAACAAACAAATAATTTTAAGGCCTGAACAGGATATTCATGAACAAGTTTTCACGGGAAATAATATTGTCCATCAGGCTGAGCTCCAGCAGGTATTGGATTTGATAGATCAATTCATACAAGAAGCTAATCAACAGACCCTATTAGAGTCAACATCGAATACAAAGTCTATAACTGACAAACGACGAGTTCATCATACCATAACTTTATCCGGTAGTCGAGGTAGCGGAAAAACATCTTTTTTAAAGACTTTAATTGATAAAATTAAAAGTCAGCCTGACAAGTATAAAATTGAAATTTTAGATATCGTCGATCCAACGTTAATTGAAGAAAAAGGACATATTTTTCTCAATATTGTAGCTCGTGTTAAGGAGCGTATTGACGTATTGGTGCAAGATAAAGAGATGTCTATCAGACAAAGTTGGGAATACAAACAATGGGAGGAATGTTTAAATAGCCTTGCAGCCGGTCTCCCCATGCTGGATGGTATCAACGGGGGATTAGACCCTAGCGATTGGAACGACACAACATTCGTGATGCGCGACGGATTAAGACGGGTCAGTGGAGCGAATAGATTAGAGGAACATTTCAGGCACTATATTAATTACTCTTTACAATTACTCGGACAAGACTTTTTGCTAATAGCTTTCGACGATGTCGATACGGATTTTTCTAAAGGATGGCCGGTATTAGAAACCCTGCGTAAATATCTCACAGCTCCCAATATACTGACCTTCATCAGCGGGGATTTGGACTTGTATTCTTTTCTTGTTAGGAAAAAGCAATGGAAAAACTTCGGAAAAGCATTGCTCAAAAACGAATATGACAAGCCAGAAACTATCTATACTGCTAAGTATCCGGAGTTAGTGGAACAATTAGAAAGCCAATATATGATGAAACTTTTGAAGCCTGAATACCGCATTACTTTATCAACTTTGGCTTCAAAACTGGCGACGAAAAAAATTCAGATTTATATTAACAATAATGATGTCAATAATGAATTGGGGAAATATTACTCAAAACAGTTGGAGGATATATGGGGAATATCAGGTAGTATGACCCAATTATCATATGTGCGTTTTTTTACCAGCTTACCTTTACGTACCCAATTGTCACTCTTACAACTTTTCTCCATCGCTCAAAACCAGAAGCAAGATCTCAGAATAAAGTTGCAGAACCTGGCAAAAGGAATATCCGATGTGTTTTATAATGAACTTCACTACACTAAGGTGGATATCTGGGAGCTTCTTAACGAATATGGATTAGCCAATATTTATCTATTACGCTTCTTGTTGGATAATAATGTCCTTGACGAAGCAAGCCAATTTTTTCCAAAACTGAACAACCCTTCACTAGATGGATCCGTAGTAGCTTTAGGTGCTGTACTATCTGAGAAACTAACACTCAAACCGTACGAGTTGTTCGATCACATCATACGTGTATCCAATATCGTTGCTAAAGCAACAAGGTGGCCAATGGTAGGTACTTCTCCAAATATACATGATTTCGTACAGCACAGTCGCAGCCTATTTGATTATGGACTGAAAAAAATCGCTTCTTTGCAAAGTGCATATATCATGTCGTTCAATAATGAAGACGCAGTACATAACGGATTAATTCCAATTAGATCGTTGCAAAGTAAATCCAAAAATAAACGAGACGAGAACGACCTTGCACTAGATGAAGTTTTTGATCACACTAATAATGCTGAAATCGTTCGGCTATTAGGTCTTCTTCCCGCTTTTGGAGCCCAGGATCCATTGGGACGTAATCGTCTTTTCTATTCGTTTTACAGCCTTATAGGAGCTATCGGCGATATTATCCTGAATGAGAACATGTTGAGTATACAAAATGAATTGATACGCATGGCTCAATTACGGGAATTTCCCCTAGCTTTCAATCAGAATAATCGCAACGATATTACAGATGATATCGAAGACTACAACGACCCAGAATATGTGGTAGCAGACAATTCAATCGCAGAATTTGCATTGAAAATACGACAGTGGCAAGAAAATTGGCAAAATTATACACCATATGTTATACCACCTTATCTACTGGGAAGAATCATGGTTAGAACCGTGTATTCTTTTATGCGCATTCAGCCTCAGCCCAATCAGAAAGTAGCTGATTTGTTTCATAGATTTTTGGTCGTTTTCCTGAATGCAATATTGGTTGAAGAAGCCATGGAACGAGATGCAACGGCTCATATGACTCTAACTAATCCAACCGGATCGGACAAGATATTTTTCAATAACTATAATGAAAAGACGGTATCCTGTCCATTGTTCGAGTTCATGTTGAGTTGTCCTCTCATTCAAGCCTATCTCGATCCTGCCCTATTGGACCAGACAACAAACACACACCCGGTCTATTCCGTATATAACTACCTTAACCGACTCAACATTTCAGGGGCAATCAAGCAACATAGGGAACAACCTATTAAGATTGATGCCTATGTTCGTGCCAATAATCAGGAGCATATAGATGCCTTAATGCACTATTTCCAACAAATAGGATTGTCTAAAGAGCAACTGAGTTCCGACCAGGTAAAAAAGGCCATCAAAACGATTTTTACAAATAAAATGGTATACAACCAAGTCGTTACGGATGTATTAAATGCAGTAAAAAACAGTAGTAAATGGTAGATTTGTGTTTACGACAGATCTTGATGGATAGATTGACTCTGCGTGATTACGCGGCAGGAGACTCTGTGTCATGGATGGATATTCGTCGCCGCTTAATGTTAAATGAACGAGAGGTTGATCCAACTATTCCTGACCACTTGTACCGATCCGCGCTTGTTGCCCAAGTGGACGAACAAGGGATCGATTCTCTTTCTAAACTGTTGACACAAGGACTGGGCAACCTAGCATCCCTATATATACAAGAAAAAAATTCAATAATGCATATCAAAAGTGAGCGTTTCGAGCAATGGCAGGAATTACTCACCTTTTGTCCTCCATTACCATTAATTGCAGCTTTCTTTTGGGGAAAATACAAAGAAACAACTATTATTCCGCCTTCTTGTTTCCAAAATATCAAATATACAGCGCTTCTATCACCGGACATATCAGAATTGAACGAACAAAAAAAATATTCAAAGGGATTCAATGACTTGCATATTCACCTGAACGGATCGACGGAAACGGATATCGTTTGGCAAGATGCATTGAATAATCCTCATGATTTTCGCAAATACTACAAACAATCACTAAAAAACCAACGCGTTAGAGAGCAAAATGAACAAGAATACGTCTTCAAAGATGCAGATGAATTATCCAAACTGTTACAATACGCTCGAGCATTACGCTATTATTTCACCCTCATTATTGCCCACAACGATCATGCACATTCGCAGGAACCAACACCTATGTTTCCTGATTCAGATATTCTGATAGAACAATACGAAGCAAACCTCATTCGAGGACAACACCCTTTGGCGTCATGTAAGGATACACAGCCTACAGATACAGATATAATATATGAATGTAAATTATATATTCAAATACTGAATCTGTTAGCCGATAAACAGGCCGAGCAACGATATCCAAAACTGGCACAAGGTTTTCATCATTACCTACTGATTTTAGGCACAATGAACCGTTTCTTGGTGCAACAGATCCGACAAAACGGATTTCAGCAATTTCAAAAAATAGCAGACAACGATTTACGAAAATATTCAGAATCAGATTATCATCAACGATTCTTCCAACTATGTGGTAATTGTCTCGATAGTCCTCATTTTAACATTTTAGAAGGACGCTTTGCCCCGAAAAAGACTCCAAAAGATATTGCATCCTTAATCAATAGGATTAGAACTGGCTGGCAACAATTCGTACAGGATGAGAAGCTAAAAGAAAATTACAAGCCCGAATTGTGTTTAGTAGCACATTTCATTAAAAAACCCGCAAAAAAACAAGGTGATTCGTTTTATCACGAATCTTTGCGCAGCCAATTATGGATACAAACTCAGGCTATATTAAGCCTTTGGACGGACCCCATATGGCAACAATGCCCGATTGACGAACATTCAGGAGAATCCGTAGATCAATTATTGAATTTACAAAAATTTGTAGGCATTGATGCTGCTGCTAGTGAATTCGATGCCCCGCCGGAAATATTCGCATCTGCATATGGGAAAATTCGCAGAACATTGTCTAACGCATGCCATTTTACGTTCCATGCTGGAGAGGATTTTTCACATATCGTCAGTGGGTTAAGAGCCATTTATGAAGCTATTCAATTTTTACCACTAAACAATGCTGACCGGATTGGACATGCAGTGGCATTGGGATTGGATTATGCTTTATGGAAAGAACGTATCGGCGACCACATATGGATGAAACAGGGAGAATGGTTAGATAATCTGTTATTTATTTACCATCTATATCAAGAAGATCATAGAACGATACCGCTAAATATCACAGAAAGTATAAAAAAACATTACGCCGATATATACAATAAGAGCATCAATGACATCGATGATGCCATCGTAGCATGGTTGAATCGGAAATGGAATCCCATTTTTATTCAAAGTTCTTCATGGATAGATCTATCCTACAAAGAGACTTTCGATTCGGCTGAATGGGATGCTTTCCAAGAGGCCAATCTTACTCCTGCGGTAAAAGCTATTATGGAAGATTATTGGATGCATCGAGAAAATTGTTCGGGCAATAATTCTTATGACAAACACATCCTTGTTGATTTGGACAACAATTTTCTCGAAATTGTTGATTTTGCACAGAATAGTCTTAAACAAATCGTTAGGGAACGGAATATTGTATTGGAAGCGCCACTTACAAGTAATGTACGAATCGGAATTTATAAAAATTATACTGAGCATCATTTGAAGAAATGGCTCGATCAAGGTCTGAATGTTGTTCTTGGAAGTGACGATGCAGGTATTTTTGCAACGAACATATACAATGAATATGCCCATGCGTGGCTGGGACAATCTATTAGAAGAAATCACATTAAACGCTTAATTGCAAACTCCGAAACCTACGTTTTCAATAATAAAGATTCTAAATAAATATGATCTCGTTTAACGCATATAATCCGCTTATTAAAAAATCAACAGTTCTAAAAATATTTGTTATCGAACCTGCGCATTGCATAATAAGATGTTTCAGGCATTGGCTTTTACACTCATCTTAATTGACACTGTCCCCTTATAATGTGTATTATCATTCCAAATATTACATTACTATAATTTCGCTCTCTTCAAACCAGCCTTTTTTGATGGTTTCAGTTTTTACTCCCTCAGAATTATTTGTATACATCACAACTGCCAACGAGTTTTTTGCTCTAGTACATGTAACATAAAATAGTCTTTGAGTTCGTTCAATGGAAGTTTCTTTTCCATTTTCTTTATTTTTCAAATCTGCATCAGATAAATCTTTAACACCAAATAGTTTGTCATAACTAAATAAAAAACCTCTTATTTCAGAATCATCAATAATAACCATTACTCGATCAAATTCAAGACCTTTAACTCCTTGATGTGTGTCAAATTGTGAACGATGGTTAACATAATCATCATAACTGCGTACCATGTTGATTGGTAAATCCATTACTTCCACCCAAGCACGTATATCTTCTTCTACGATATCTTCTATGTCCGATGGATTCAACATATACGCTTGTTTTACGACATCTGGTACTATTAATAGTTGAGATTTTATAATTTCATCTACTACGACACGGATAGTTTCATTCTCGTTTACAAGATTAGCAACTTTTATGGCTTCTTCTCTGCATTTCAAATAAAGTTCATATGGATTCTTTGTATCTTGTCCACTCAATAATGGCGAGTGTTTTTTCAAAATCTCTAAAGCAATCCGCCCATCTTCTTTTATAGATTCTGCGATTGGAAGTATTTCCTTTGTAAAAAACTCTATTTCTGATACAGTACCTTGAAGGAATGTCATCTGGTATTTTGAAACTTTATAAAGTGGAGCAAAAAAACTGGAAAAACCTAATCTTCGTGCGGCCATCATGTGTTCCAAAGTTAGAACTTTAACATCAGCGTCTATAGCCGCCCATTTTTCGTCTCGGGTTTGCTCACTCATAATCCTCATAACGTTTTGCTCTATTTCATCTTTATTTAGGCCGTCACGTTGCTGTATAATAAAAAGCCTTACGAAACCATCATTAGCATCTTCGCGAGGTCTTTGTTCGGCATTAATATCAATGTCCTTACCGATGTCGTTAGCCAACTGAATTATCCGCTTAGCACAGCGATAGTTCATTCTCTTTACTGGCTTTTCCCACTCAGTAGGAATAGAATCTTCTATGTTCTCCTTCCCATCTGCATAAATTCGTTGTTTCTGATCACCAAGTAAACCCAAAGTAAAAATATCAGTAAAGTTCCTTTGAATTTCAAAAAAAACATCAACTAATTCTTTCTTTGTGTCTTGACTTTCATCAATCAGTAATATCGGATATCGTTGTGCTATGATTCGCTGCAACATTCTGCTCTCAATAATCATCCGAGCTGAGATTCTGATTACTTCAGCATGTCTCAAGGCATTATACTCCGGATTACTACCATTAGGGTTATACACAAACTTCTCTATAGTCTGTGCTTTTGCTAACCTTTCTTTTTGGCACTCAAGTTTTTCAACGCTAGAAAGATATGTTTTGGTAGTCTTGTTTTTAGTTTCTTTGATTTTCTTTTCCAGTGCTTTTAGATCTTCTTCTATATAAGAACAATACAATCTTTTAATATCAGACTGATAATGCTTTATAACCTCCCATACAAAACTATGAATTGTTGAAATATGGAAAATGGGGCTATAATCCAAACGATTGATTATCTCATCTGTAGCAGCATTTGTAAAAGTAATAACAGCAACATTCTTTCCTTGCAACAGAAGGTCTTTACCAATACTATTATGTATTTTTTTTAAAAGAAGAACTAAAGAGTAAGTCTTTCCTGAGCCAGCTCCAGCAAAAAGAAAGAAACTTTTACGTGGTGTTGAAAGAATACACTTTTCTAGTGTCTCATCTACTTGGAGGTCTATATTATTTCCCATTGCTGTTCCCATTAGAATCCAAATATAACTTCATCCATTCAAGCCCTTCCTGAATATATAGTGGGGCAACTAAATCAACAAAATCGTCTTTATAAAGCAGAGAGATAGCAAAATCAGCTTTTTGGAAACCACTTTTGCTTTCCAACTTTTTAAATATTTCATTTTGTAATTCATCGGCAGAATTACTATGCTTCAACATATTCGCTATTGTGGTAATAGTTCCCATTTTTTTTAACCCCTTCTGTCGAAACAATTCAAGATTGGTAAATATCAATGCATCTTCAAATGTATAGGGACACACTTCTGTTACGTCATCTTTATTCTTATCCCATTTGACACTCACAGGTGTCTGGAATGCTATTCTTACATTACTTACAAGCTTTTCTTTTCCATCTAGTGCTAACAAATCATCTATTTGTTCTTTTCCTAAAAGCCAACTTTTAATGGAAGGATTACCTGTCTTATAGCCTTTGCCTTTGGCTGTAATCACGGGCAGATGTCTTTCTTTCCCGTCTTCTCCTACTTTTGTTTCAGTCGCATCTATATCAGTCACAATCAAGGTTGCAATTCCAATTTTTCCAATAAGTTTACGGAAACTATGTGCATGGCGACCATTTACCTCTATAACAGAAATATAATAAGAATCTAATCCGGCTTTTTCGAGGAAACTGGGAACGAGTATCTTTTCCGCAGGACCTTCAACCAAAATAACGGCATCTGAAAAGAATATATCGCAGTGTGTTAAACGTATGTATCTCGTCACAAATTGCTTTGTTTCATCGTCTGTTCCAAATGTATTAGATAAATTCACAACTTTTGAAACAGGGATCTTTCCGCCAACATCCACCACTCGTTTGAAGTAGCGCATACAGTTTAAGTCAAGTTCATTGACAACATGATTTGAATGCGTACTTAACACAAGTTGTGTGCTTAGCCAAGGATTTGCTTCAAATAGTTTGTTATTACATAAGGCTTCGAAAGCTTTCTTCACAAATACTTGTTGTGCTTGGGCATGTAAATGCGCTTCAGGTTCTTCTACAAACACTATATGAATAGGCTCAATATTCTTTCCTTCGCTTAATCCCTTCAACCACTTTTCTCTGAAGTCTATCAGCTTCAAATAAATAGAGATAAGATTTCTATAACCAAGTCCATTGTACTTCTCAGGAAGAGCTAATTCTTCCATACCCTGAATAGCGAATTGAACTGCTGAGTCATGTTTTATAGATTCCTCAATCTGAATCTTACTTCGTATTTTTATCTCTGGATTCTGGAATCCAGGGTAATTGATGTTCTTCAATTCTCCAACAGGGACTTCAAAAGTCTTTTTTAATTTTTCATCGTACGTTTTGTTCGCTGTCACAATACCTCCAAGGAGTTTCAATCCTTCACAAGTCAATTCTTCAACTTCTTGACCATTGCTCTTGTAATACTGTTGGAACTGTTTAGACAATGTATCTATATCACTGTCTGTTTGTCCTTCCGGATCAGACAAGTCTCTTGATGCCAGTATAGTGTCCACTTTTATTAGTCCGTCAAGTGGATTATTGCCAATCTCATTGTCAGGCGTTATTTGCACTTCGTCTTCGTTATCAGGGTCAAGAGCCGGATCTATGATGTAATATTTCACATCAAAATACTCTCTAAGGTTTAAACCTTTACCTAAAAAATCACATAAATTTTTGGGATATAATTCAGGAGAGCCAGCTTTCTCCCATTCTTCTGTATCCTCTAAAGCTTTTGCCTTTAACTTGGCTTCCTTGTAAACTGTGTAGAGTTTTTTTATATCCGTTGGTTCATATTGTCCACGGACACCAACCTTTTTACCATCCCAAGAAATAAGTGATGGTATCAAATGATTCACTCGGTACTGTTCTCCATCTTCCACATTTATCCAAACATCCATTGATGGCACAATGTTATCCCATTGATGAGAACTCAATAATGCTTCATCTACAGAATCATGTTCAAGCCATTTCTCGCCAATTTCATTAATTGATGCCCAATTTGTTGCAGTGAACTCTTTTAAAGTGAATCTATCTGTATTCTTTAGAAACCAAACAATAGCACTAATAGCTGAAGTCTTACCACTATTATTAGCACCAACTAAAACAGTTTCCTTTTCGCCAAAGTCTATATGACAGTTTTTCAATTTTCGATAATTTCTAATATGAACAGATTGTATTTTCATGTGCCACTTACTTTTAAGTCATAAATATACATTTTTCCTTAGAATAACTCTTTAAAATTCCACACTTTTTCCGCCATACTGTGTGTCAATTGTAGTAAACTTGAAAAACTAGACCTATACGAAAGTAACTTTACTTTATCCCCGTATTCATATATACGTTCGTTAAAGTAAAGTCAAAAAAAGGGAAGGAAAGAGATGGCTGCGCCATGGCTAAATGGTTCCGGCCATTTTCTCTTTTGGCTGCAAAAATTATGTGTGCTCCTGGTGCTATTAAGGCCGAGTGAAACACCTCTTCGACCAGACGCAATATCCAACAATTGGAATCAGAAAATATCCGTGAATCCATCCTCGATTTTACAGCCCGTTTGGGCGAAATAAACCCCGACATGCCTTATCTTTGCAGACGGGGTCAGTCGGGGCCTGAAAAGGCTGTTTTTGCCTCTTTTCCCTCTGTTCGGAGGGCAACAATGAAAAAAATCGTTAAATCTTCGATTTTTTGCAAAAAAACAAGTAAATTTTTGAGCAGTCTACCTTTTAAGACGTAAATTATTGATAATCAATAAGAATGCGATGATGCATCGGAAATGCGCCGCAATTTCACAAAAGATGCTATTGGGAACTAAATTACATGCTTATATCTCACCATAAATTTTATTATTGGATGGAACATTAAAGTCCGACTCTTGCTATGAGCCGGACATAAAACGCCAATGCTTATATTATGAATATCAAAAATCGTTATTCAAATATTTTTGAGACATGCAAAAATAGCATAGGATTTACCGGAAACTTACTTTTGCCGCTGAAGAAGAAATCATATTCTCCAATATCAGTTGAATGTATGATTCCTTTTGGTCTCCCTGAAAATAGATATGATGCTCATTGAACTTCATCTGTTTACTGTTCAAGTCTAATTCCGGGAAATCAACCCAATGCTTCACGTCTTTCATCTCAGTATTCGAGATAATATAGCTATTCAAGGTAATACTTGCATCGTGCAATCCTGGTTCTATATCCTCACGGATAACTTTATGCAACTGAATTTTACTATCAGAAAAACCGTTTAGGTTCCTTATGCCTTTGGGATCTATAAACGACACATACTGATGCTCGCCTACGACAAGCCATACAATGAAATCAGGATAGAACCCGCTGTCATCAAAGAATCCGATACCTTTACGGCTCTTGTTGCGAAGCAGATACAACGATTTATCTGCAAAAAAAGCTGGATTATTATCAAAGAACCGTTGTATATCACACACAAAATCACGTTCGCCTTTGTTCAAAGCCACAGGCTGCACTTCAATGAGGTTGCCGAGTTCCTTGTGGTTGAAGTTCGATTCATTCAGATACAGTAAGGGCTGATACAAGTGTCCTGCTATATACAGAGCCTCAAAATCATTCGAATTTGCAATCCTGATTGACTTTGAGAAAGTGCCTTCAGTTAATTCCTGTTTTAGCTTATTGATTGCCTTGCAGAATCCAGCCTCATCCTCGTTCTTGAACAATTCCTTGTGCATAAGAACGCGATATTCCTCCTCAAAATTGGGATGGCTACTGTCAAGGTATGCAGTCTCCACATTCTGGCTCATCCAACGGCTTTTCGCATTGTTATAAACCTTCTCCACATAGCCCTTCAACAGAGTGACAAGAATATCATGCCACATAGCCGTCTGGCTGCCAAAATCTGTGAACAACATCTGGGGTTCGGGAATAAACAGCGTATACCAACTGCTATCCATAGCAACCTCCCGAATATCTTCGGAAGAGACGCACAGATTATACCAGCTACGCTCATTTTTGTAGTCTACTATAGCAAAATATACCTTGTTCCAATCAACGAATGCGAGATGCTCCGGTGTTAATATAGCTTTATGCAAGGTAGTATTTGTCTCGTCAAGAATACTCTTTCGACCCGCACTGCGCATCGCTTGTATTTTGGGATAATAATCAAGCGTAACAGGTGTGTTACTCAGCATACCTGTTTTAATTATTACCTTCTCATCCTTCTTGAAATCACAACCGTCTTTTACTTTCAAGTATTTCAAACGCTTTCCTCTGAGATTGGTGACAGGCAAGACCGGCAGATCAGACTCCTCCCAATCCGAATCATTTGTCGGCAGGCCTTCATCTTCGATGAATTGCTTGAACTGCTCCATATAATCGGCCTTAATACCAAAAATATTGAGTGTCTCAAGGTTATGCATAAAACGGGGCTTGCTTTCAGGCTGAAGAGACGGATCCAAAGCAGAGGAGCGTTTCAGCGAAAACCGATAACCCTTCAAGCGTACTCCTCGACCGAATAGCTGTATAATCTGACTACCTTCCGATTTGCCCACATTGAGCAAGCCCATGGTAGAAACACGCCACGACGACCATCCTTCCGTGAATTTCTTGCTACCTATAAGAATATTCAGACTGCTGTCGGGTTTGTTGATAGTGGCAAAAAGCGACTTTTCGGTAAAATCCTTGCTCATTACGTTAAGTCCGGCCTCCTCGCATTTCTTGGCAAGCGTACCACTGTCTCCAACATTGATAATGCCGAAGTATTCTCCATTACCGATGCGCATACCGATCTCGCCGTCCTTTCCTTTCAAGTTATCAAGATGCAACTGTGCACCTGCAACCGAGCAATGGAACACAAGCCCGAGCATATCATTGTATATACCTTCCGCCTCATGTTCCGGCAGGTTGCGCAGGTAGGCAAACTGACGCGCAAAAATAGGATGACCATACTTGTCATTCAAGCCGTCACTACCATGCAACAGATGGTCTATATTACTGATCGATGTCTGTTTATTTGCAATGAACTGCTGAAAGAATTTTAGGATAAAGACAATGTCGCTGACTTCCTGTGACCCGATACTTTTATCAGCAGTCACCGAGCCGCCGACAAAGACAGCAAGCGGATTTTCCAGAAGAAACGGACGTAAATCGGCCCGATTATCACGATACAGGCGCTGTTGCTCGTAGAAGTTGAGCATACAAGCTGTCAGGTACATGATGAGTAGATTGTCGCTGAGCGAACTACCCCAATTGCTATTCATGTTTAGAATCTGGTAATCCTTGCCATAGCCATCATTATAGAAATAGCGATAGCTGTAGTCAAAAAGCGTAGCCTTGCCGTATTCGTGGAGCATATCCTTGCGTTTTGCTGCATTGCTGATTGCGGATATCGATTGACCGAAAGTCGCGCTATACTCAAACGAGAATCCTGTCTCACATAATTGATCGCGTCTTTGCTTCCATGCCTCACCGCCCGACCCGCGATGCCCTTCATCCACCAACACCAGGTTGTTACCCTCAAAAAAGCCCACAGCCACCGTCTTGTCTCCGTCGGTATCTCCCAGTTTGGTAATCTCAAGGATATCGACATCATGGCCTGCAAACAGTCCACTTGCGGTATTCTTGTTGAATACGCCGGCTCCGATGTTACTCTTACGAAATTCTTCGAGGTGCTGGTTTGTCAAGCCCTCATTCGGCGTAATAAGAATGATACGATTGGGCTTTTGGCGATACTTCTCGGCATAATGGCGATATTGCAACACATTTACATGCATGAGCAATGTCTTGCCCGAACCCGTGGCCGACCAGAAAGCCACCTTGTTCAGGTCGGCTTCCGTGAAATCGGTCATACCGTGATAGGTCTTCGGATCGGCATTGAAACTCAACCGAAGATACGTGTTGATATCGGCAAGCAGCTTTTTCCTGTCGCTGAAATATTTGTCGAGATATATCTCCGTGAACAACAGGCTGAGGTACTGGAAATATTTCCACCTGACCTGAGCCTCGCGCTTCTCGCTGATTGCTTGGGTATGACGATATATGTTCTCGTCATAGGCCAATAACATCTCTTCGGTTAGCTCGCTGGTTGCAAACAACCGTGACAGAAGTTCTCGGTAGAAGTACGACACGTTATTTTCGTCCCAACCTTCCAATATGGGATCTTTCAAATGTTCGCTGAGGGCTTCCAGACTGGTTGCACCGAACAGCGAGAGTATATAGCGATTGAGGACAAGCGAATTGCTCAGCTTGCCTTCAACCTGCGGTTGTCTTGTTTGTCTTTGTCCTCGTGGCATGATGCGTCCTCCGGTTTTAGCAATCTTCAAACATGCGTTTCGCAAACTCCTGCTCGGTGAGAACCACTTTCCATTGCTCTCCGTCGGTGCGCAGATTCTCCAGGTTGTTGTCGCCGTTCATATAGATGCGGTCAAACTCCGTGTCGCGCGTAGAATAGCTCATACGACGGAAGAAATCGTTCAACGCATCATTGTCCACCGTGTCGCAATCACGCCAGATGACCAGTGTGCGCTCTCCGCTTCGGGTCACACCCTCGACTGTACAAATACCTTTCTTAGGGTAGAGGATGCTTGTCACATTCAAGCCGATCAGGTAATTGAAGGTTTCGATTACGTCGATCTTCTCCTCACGGGTTTCATTCTGCCGGGTGATGCGCAGCTTCATGTTCCAGGGGTTTCTGAACCACTTCATATTGAAGAGCGAATCGCGGGTCTCTATGTCGAGCATATATCCCAACACATAGCCGTCATAAAAGTCAGCGTTATCTTTGCTGATGTTTACCGGCTGTATGGTGAGGTTATTGAGCGTATCTTCGTACTGCTCCAAACGCATATATTTGAAAAAACCGCCTCCTTTCCACTGATAAAGATTCGTCACACCAGAAGTATCACCATGCAGTGTATTTTTCAATCGTTTTAGCGGAATATCATCGAAATATTCATTAGCTTCAATATTTATAAACTTACGTTTAGATTTTAAAGCCACCGCTCCGGATGTAGCAGAACCAGCAAAATAGTCAAGTATAGTATCTCCTTCATTTGTAGTACATTCAAAAATCCGATTTACCAATTTTTCTGGTTTCTTCCCCTTTTTCAGCTGCACTCCGCCCTCATTGTGAAGGTCATTAGGTAATACATCATCCCAAATATCTGATATTTGTTCCACAGGGACAAGGCCATCGCCCATCCATTTTAAACGATCTTTATAAAAAAGGATAGCATTGCCATTTATAACATAGTAATCATTTGCTCCAGTACGTTCCAAATGATAAATACGCGAAGGATTTTTTTGAGACTCCTTTTTTATTTCTATAGCCTTACTTCCGATACTATACTCATCTAAGGCAGCTAATCGAATAACACCTTCTGCTTTTTTGATCACATATTGTAAAAGTTCTTCCTCGTATGCATCGCCCAGTGTTTTTTTCAATTTAGACTTCTGAATTCCTTTGTATTTTGCAAATTCCTCGAGTACAGTACTAAATCGCCATTTACTATAATCATCTTGAGGGTTGACAATCATAGCACCATAACGATTATCATAACCTTTTGCTCTATATGCATTTTGGGGTTGCCATTTTGAGACATTATTACTGTATAGAATCACGTTCTCGCCAATATTTACAGGACCGGGATTTATCACTTTGGCTCCTGTCAAAGATGCCCGCCTAACAGTTATATTTGCCTTTCTATTTATTCGGCCTAATTCTTTATCCAGCAATTCGGTAAGATGGTCAATCTCATTAATGTCGATACTTGCTGCAAATGTACCTCCAGCCTGATAGAATGCTCTCGATGATTGTAGACGATTCTCAATGAAAGTTAACCAACTACTTTCTTTTAAACAATCCTTGTACGCAAAATCATCATCACCTGTATTGTAAGGTGGGTCAATATACACACATTTAACGCATCCCCTGTATTTCTCCTGCAATAGTTCCAGCGCCTGAAAATTCTCGGAATTAATCAACAAGCCATCGCACTGCTCATCGATATGATCGATAGAGGCGAGCAGCGCATTTTTGAACTCCGCCGTAAAGAATTTCGTGTCGAGCACAAGGAAGGGATTTTCCTTGAGAAATTCCACTGTCAGCGGCACGGAATATCTGCTCTTGCCCGCTACAAACGAGCCATCTGTGTTCTGCGAGGTAATCTCATCGATTGCAAACAGGAGCATCCACTCCTCACGCTGTGCATCGTTGGTGGCAATCTCGGCGTAGAATTTCTCCGGCACCCGGTCGAGCGTGATGCAATAGTTGGATTCCACGACAAACTTCTTTTTCAGCCACAGCCGTTTCTGATAGTTCTCCAACGAAGCAAGGAAGGTAATGAGCTTCATGCCTACCATCTTTATAGCTTTAATTACGGTGAGATGCTTCAGAAATTCATCGGGTGTGCGCGCATTGATATCGTCGATAACCAATATTTCGTTCTTGATGTAGAAATCGAGCTCGCGCGAAAGGAAACCTCCGAGGTCCTTATGAATAAAGAAATCGAAGCTATTGCGGGCCACATAGGTATTCAAATGTTTTTGCAACAGAGTACGGGTTCGGTCGCTTTCGGTTGGACGCAGGGCAAGAACAGCCGCAAACTCAGCAGGTATGGCATCTTTGACTGTCTCATAAGCAGCTTCGATAAGTCCCTTTTGCTTGGTCGCCTTCGGGTACAATTCGTAGGTGAAGTATATATGCAACGTATTGCCGATAACTTCGACAGGCGTCTCCTCGCACAGCGCAAAACGACGCTCCATATTGTTCTGGGCCACATTGTTGTTTTGCTCAGTGGTAGCCTCACGCAAGGTAAACTCGCAGAATTTATCGCCATTGACAGCAAAACGGTAGTTGCGGAAATACTCGGCCGTCTTGATATAATACTGGTCGGCATTGGCCCAATACAGTTTCACCTCCTCGCCCTCGTAGGGTATGGCATATACATCCTTCTTGTAGCGGCGCTGGGAGATGAAATCTCCACCATCGTAATAGCGGCCAAAGAATATGGTAAGATGCGAATACACTTCGTTTTCCAGCTCCTCACTATTGCCGCATCGAGCTATACGTTCCTTAAGCTCTTTTACTTTGGGAGCATCGTCGGGGTTCATGCCCGCCGCCGTCAATGTAGCAACCAACTGCGTTAGCTCCTTTTTCACAGCCTCGGCATCGTTGGAGGCATTCTCACGGATAGCCTCGGTTACCTGCCAGCGCAGGTCGTTGTTGAGATAGGACTCTATTTGGTCACGCTTCTGGTTCATAATACGATAGATGCCGAAATCCAGGTCTGCCTGGTCAAGCATCAGCACCGTCTTCATTGTTGCTATGAACTTGTCAAATTGTGTTGCCATATGGGTTTATTTAATTTTGATTCTTTATGCTATATTATCTGCCAAGCTATGGTAAACAGATGTTCTTCTTCTGCTGCTTTATTCAACGAGTTGTCAATAGCAGCAATAAGAGCATCTCGACGCACCATGATCTCATCTTCAAGCGAAAACAACTCCTGACGTTTCTGCCGCTGGTTACGTTGAAGCGCAAGTATCTCGGATTGTAACTGACGGCGACGATGGTCGTCAGTCTCTTTTCGGAATTCCCGTTCACGTTCCTTTATCTGTTTCTTCACGTTACGCAACTCCTCTTCGAGCGAGAAAGTTTGATCTTCGGCCCATTGTTCGATCTTGGCACTCTCTTCATCGATAAATTGCTTGTCGCGCATAGCAATGCTTTCATTCAGGGCTTTTCGCTTCGAGGCCATCTCCGCCGGTAAAAGCGTATCATCAATAACAGGCGAAATACCCTTTGCAACATGCCCACTAATCGACATCAACTTCTCAACAAAATCGTCTGGCATGACGCGGCCATCGCTATCGACAGCTGTGGCAATGATACAATCTTCATCATCCTTTGGCGCATGATAATGCACGACCTTAACAGACAGAATTCCATACTTGCCAACCTCGTTTTCAATTACAGAGATCTTCTCGGGGGAATCGGTATAATTGAATACAATACCGGCTGTGCCCGATGTATCCTGCCGTTTTGCCTTTGCAAGAAGGTATTGTGCCAATGGATGCCCCACACGATAAGTATAGGCATCAGAAATATCTTTACCCATACGGTATGGTCCGGTTGAGAATTGCTGGCCTGCATCGGTAGGACTATGACGTAAAGTAAAGCTATATCGTTTGCTGTCAATCTTGTCTATGTCGCTACCCAGCATGCTTATGGTAAGCTGCCACAATAGTTGATAAAATTGGCTCAAGGCCTGCTCGTCGGCAGATTTACGCACTCTGAGTTTATTGACCACGTCGCGATCAAAATTCTCAATGAGTTGAGTACGGGTCTTGTCAAGTACATCCTCGATCTGCTGGCGCATTTCTTCTTGCAATAGGTCAAAGGCAGCATCTATTTCTTCGGTGGTGCGGCAAGTCTGGTAGATGCCGAGTACACGGTGCTCGAAGTCGATGCCATCCATTGTGCTACCCAGCACTTCATCGCTACTACCGAATACGCCTTTGAACAAGTTGTACTTTTGGTCAAGCAACTCATATACGCGCTGGTCGGCACGATTGGCTTTATTGATGAAGTTGACCACAACCACATCGTTTTTCTGCCCATAACGATGACAGCGGCCTATGCGCTGTTCCACTCGTTGCGGATTCCAAGGCAAGTCGAAATTTACGAGCAGCGAACAGAATTGTAGATTGATACCTTCGCTCGCAGCTTCTGTCGCTATCATTATCTGCGCTTCGTCCCGAAAATAATCTACAAGGGCCTGCCGTTTATCTGCTGTCAGCGAACCTGTTATGCGAGACGTACCCGCATAGCGTTCTTTCCATGCGGCATATATCTCTTTTGATTCAGGGTCAGTGTTACTGCCATTGAATAGTACTATACGCCCGGCATATCCATTTGCTTCAAGTAATTGTTTCAGATATTGCTGTGTGCGGTTGCTTTCTGTAAAGATGAGTGCCTTCTCAGGCTGTCCATTCTTCCGTTTCTCCTCAAAGGCAATCTTCAAGGCTTGAAGCAAACATTCCCCCTTTGTATTTTCGGCAATGCCCAAAGCGAGAGAGTGAATAACTTTCAGATCTTTGATCTCTGACCGAATTCCTTCAATCTCATCAGCCGAGTATGTACGCCTTCCGTCTTCTTTGTCAAATTCTTCATCTTCTTCATCCGGCCATTCATCTTCATATTCCTCAAATTCCTCAATATCGTTGGAAAGATCGTTCACAAGCATTGCATCGCTATCCTCATCAGATGTGTTATCCTTAACTATATTTTCCAAGCGGTCAATAATAGTTTGCAAGGTACCTGCAATGGCAAAGGTTGATGATGATAAAAGCTTGTGCAGAACAAGAGTTATAAGAGAACGTTGGCTGCGAGGCATACCAAAGCACTCGTCTCGTTGCAAATATTCACTCACCATTTCACCCAAGATCTGTTCGTCATCACTTGGATAATATTCCTGCACCATAGCCTTTCGCTCGGTGTATTTTACGTATTCTTGAACATCGCTTCGTAATATACGATGGATAATAGGCTGAATTCGCTCTCGTAAATCTTTATAAGTAGATTCCTTGCGAAGTTCAGTTTTACCGTATCGATCGTTAAAACTTTTAAGTCCCCCGAAATAGCCATCATCTATGATTGAAATAAGCCCATATAGCTCCTTGACATTGTTCTGTAATGGCGTAGCTGTAAGTAATAACTTTTTGTAATTTTTCAGACCATCCTTCAAAACAATGGCTGTCTTGTTACTTGATTTGTAAACATTACGTAGTTTATGTGCCTCATCAAGGACGACCAAATTCCAGTTTACGCGTCCGATATGGTGAATTTGTTTTTTAGCAAACTGGTAGGAGCAAATTATAATGTGCTCTTTGTCATCAAAAGGATTACTATATGTATCGGAAAGAATACGGTTGAAATTTTTGGACTCCAGAATTACCGATGGAAGAAAAAACTTTTCCTCCAATTCCATACTCCACTGCTTTCGCAGTGTTGCTGGGGCAATAACAAGAATATGGCGATGTCGCTCGGCCCATTGTTGGGAGATAACAAGTGCGGCTTCAATTGTTTTTCCAAGCCCTACTTCGTCGGCAAGGACGGCGCCCATGCTCAACGGAGATTTGAAAGCAAAAAGAGCTGCATCCACTTGATGCGGATTCAAATCTACTTGAGCTTCTGCAAGCACACTGGTAAATTTATCCTCATCACTCGAAGATCGACGACGATCGAGTTGCCATGCAAGAAACTTTTGCTGATAGGCAGTCAGTGTTGGTATGTTATTAATCTTTGCCACAACTTAAATAACTAATCCTCCTTGATAAGAGTTCGCATAGGGACATTAAGTACTTGAGCTATTTGATCTAAAGTCTCAAGATTAGGCTGTAATCTATTGGCACAATAGGCATTGACAGTACTAAAACTCTTGCCAATTTGGGCAGCAAGTTCTTTCTGAGAAACGTCTCTCTCTACAAGCACAATCTTAATTCTATTCAGTTTAGCTCCCATTAACTTCCTGTATTTTGAATTCAAAGATACCATTTATTTGCATAAACATAGCATTCGACTGCATATAATGCTAATTTTTTACTCGATAAAGATAATCTTTTATTCATTCTTCTCAAACAGACTTTATGTTTATTGCGTTTCTTCATAATTATACTGAAGCGACTTATATGTTGCAACAACAAAAAAAAGATGTCAATGCTCTTGCTATTAATAATTCACTATCACCACGTCTCGCGCTGCTTGCTTTGACTCAATAAAGTCTGTTAGTATCGAGATATCTAACGAGTATTGTCAACTCAGCAATCATCTTTTAGACCAATAGGAGAACACTTTGCCTTTATAGCAATAATTCGCTTGGTAAATTTGTAAAGCCAAAGCCTTTTATTATATTGGCTACGTAATTCTTGATGTTTAAGGTTAACCCTGTTGCAGAATTATGGAAACAATAACTGAATGTAAGTTTGTCAGCCTGGATAAGGTGACCGTTTCACGCTGGGACTCTCCGGAGTAATCTCTTTTGAAATGCAGGAGCAGCACTGCCAAATTATAGCTGCACTCTTCGACAAATATTACCAGGGCGACCCATCTGTTATAATGGGACCGATTCTTCGTGGTATGTATCAATGTCATTGCTGGGCTAGCATCTTCTGGTATGGCCCAGATCGCGAAAACGAACGTGAGCGCATCGGAGCAAAAATCAAGAGCCTTCGGATGGAGCGCCGCATGGATGTTCGGGATGTCGCACAGCTTGCCGATATTGATGCTTCCAATTTGAGTCGTATCGAGAAAGGAAAGTATTCCGCTGGTCTCGACATTCTCTGTCGTATCGCTGCTGCAATGGACTGTCATCTAGACATTGTCCCCAATAGCAACCGCGTAAATATGGCCGGGCATATCATCCCAGAGAACCATAAGAAGTGGCTCATTACTGCCAAGCGTAGTACTTTCCGGCTGGCAGAGTGTCTGGAGAAGTATGGCGAGTATTATTGGCAGCAAAGTTGATATAACATCAGCCTCGGCGATACCATATACATCTACGTTTCCGAGGATCGTGAAATCAAGTACCGGATGACCGTAGAGGCTATCAATGTCCGCTACGACCAGTGGATGGTCAAGGAGGAGGAATTCTGGGTCGATAAAGACCGTATAAATCAGGACGAGAGCGATACTAAATATGCTCTGCTTCGCCTTGAGGCTACCTCAAAATCCGGTAAACTCACGGAAGAGAATCTTACTAAACACGGGCTCCTCAGGGCACCAAAGAACAGGATGGAGAACTCCTGAGATATATAGAAAGGAGGTTTTAACTATGGGCACATTCCTGACTTTTACGCTGGATGAAGACGGATCCCTCGTCCACGTTGATGACGTTTCCAAAGGCATGAAGTGCGGTTGCCATTGCCCCCATTGCGATGCTCCCCTGTATGCCAAGAATGCCGGACAAATTCGTGAACACCATTTCGCACACGCCCACGGACACGAATGTGAAGAAGACTATTGCATTTTCTTTATTTCGTTATATAGAGCCAGCCCTTTTGCCGTGAGTAGGTATTTTTGTCTCGGGTAATTGGGCTTGTCGGGATATAGCACCTTGAGAAAACCGGCTTCGGAAGCGGGGCTTATATAGTTCTCCAAAAATGTCGGACGATGTTTCAGGCCGACTTTCTCCATTAATACTTTTAACGATAATTGTTCGTTTGATTTTAGCACAAATATCCTTGATGTAAGTTAAGCTTTCGTGTATTGTTCTTTTTCTCCACTGAAAGCTATATCTCTGCAAATTAACAAATGGTCAAAGTTCCCATTTCTATTCTCGTGAAAACTTTCTATGTCATCCAAAAATTCATAGCGCATTAGACTGTAATCGTCCATAGTATTTGGAATAGCCAACCAGTGAATATAGGAAATTTGTAAAATTCGTATCATCTTATATTTAGTCAATCATATTACTTTAAACACTCTTTAAAACGACGTGAGTTCAACGAACTGTAAATGCTCATAAATTTGATAATTAGCAAAAATAGACATACCTTTATAATACTAATAAATAATTACGAACAACAATCACTATGATCACCAAAAGCTAATATACAAATATAGGGGTTTCTCTTTATTTTATATTGTGTTACAAAAATAAATTTTCGAATTTACGTTTGCTGCAATCTGTTTGGCCACATCATTGGACGTTGAGATATTAAACGCTATTATTTTATTTATGAGGTTAGTATTTTACAAATAACAAATAATATATTGTTCCTATAAAAATATATAAATACATTGTGATTGTTCTACTTTTACTCCGATATTTTTAGCATCTATTATAACGACAACTCTAATCACTCAAATATTACAATAAATGTATATACACTTTTTGTTGCAACTATTTTTGTAGTTACATTTTATGTATTATATTTGTTGTATAAATTAAAAACAGAGCGTTATGGAAACTCCGTTTATATTTGGAAAGATTGCAACCGAGAAGAATTTTACCGACCGTGAGAAAGAAACAGCCGACCTGGTTCAGAACTTTACGTCGTTAATCAACACGATTATTATCTCTCCTCGCCGTTGGGGTAAAAGTTCGCTTGTAAATAAGGCTGCAAAATTAGCGATGGCGCAGGACAGCAACCTCCGAATCTGTCATATCGACCTGTTCAATGTACGTAACGAGGAGCATTTCTATTCGCTGCTCGCCCAGAAGGTAATTGCCGCCACTTCCACAAAATGGGAGGAAGCAATCGAGAGTGCGAAGAGTTTCTTTTCGCATCTTGTTCCCAAGATTTCAATCGGTACAGACCCCACTAATGAGGTTTCAATCGACTTTGATTGGGAAGAGGTAAAACGCAATCCTGATGAAGTACTCGATCTTGCAGAAAAGATTGCCAGGAAGAAGGGTCTGAAAATCGTGATTTGCGTAGATGAGTTCCAAAATATCGCGGAATTTACCGACCCGGACTATTTCCAGAAAAAGTTGCGTTCACATTGGCAGCTACACCAAAATGTAGCCTATTGTCTTTATGGCAGCAAGCGCCACATGATGATGGAAGTGTTTACCGACTCATCCAAACCATTCTACAAGTTCGGCAACCTGATGTTTCTCAACAAGATCGAGACGCCTTGCCTTGTGGAATTTTTCAAGAGTCGTTTCGCTGATACTGGTAAGAACATTGACGATGAAGCAAGCCATTTGATTGCAAAGCTCGTAGATAACCATCCATACTACGCACAGCAGTTGGCACAGCTTTCATGGCTCAGAACAAAGGATGTATGTACTGTTGAAATCGTACGTGAGGCGCACACAGCATTGGTGGAGCAGTTAAGTCTGTTGTTTGTCACAATCACCGAAACATTGACTACACAGCAACTGAACTACCTCAAGGCTCTTATTGCCGGCGAAAAAGCTATTAGTTCGACAGAAGTTATGCATCGCTATCAAATCTCTTCAACGACCTCAATATCTCGCTCAAAGGCTGCCCTTATCAAGAATGATATATTGGATAATAAGGCTGGTGAGATCTCGTTTCAGGACCCGATTTATGCTTATTGGTTGAAGACTGAGTACTTTGCAAGATAATAAGACTATGAATAAGTGTAACCGTACTTGGATTGCCTTCGCTAATAGGAAAAGATGTAGGCATGCAGATGCTATAAATACCCTCGGGTTTATTTCTTGGAGAATGGGGAGAGCTCGTTTTGCCATAGGTAATATAGTATACCTGTTTATGTCCGATGAACGTTATGTTCGTTTCGAAATGATTGTAACAGCAGAGAACTGCAAACGTGAGGATAAAGAGTTTTGGATAGAAAAGGCTCCTGATGATAAAACTTATAAACTGGAATTACTTGCAGAATCAAATCGTTCTCGATTGACAGAATCCGATTTATTACAATATGGATTTAAAGGAGGTAAAAGTTTAGAAATTCCAAATTGTCATAATATTATTGATAAACTATATTAAATCTGTTTTTTGATATTACAACGAATATTATAAACAATATAAATAACTTGCTATGAAAGGTGATGCTCAACCATTAATCAAATTCTTTGATGGATCAGATAAAAGATTCATAATACCTCTATATCAAAGAAATTATGATTGGAAAGAAGAAAACTGCGAACAACTATTTAGTGATTTGCTAAATCTGCATGAGCGTAACAGAAAAAGCCATTTTTTTGGAAGCATTGTATCTAGTATTCAACCTGGGACTGAAGATAGGTATATTATTGATGGACAACAACGTATTACTACTGTTTCGTTGTTGCTGATTGCTATGGTCAATGCAAAAAAAGAGGGATTGATAGAGGCAGTAGATTCCAAATTGGTTGAAAAAATATTCAAGCGATACCTTGTGGATGAGTATCAAGAAGACGAACGCAAGGTAAAACTCAAACCGATCAAAAAGGATATGGAAGCATTCGATGCTTTGTTATATAAATCCAGAGAACAATACATTAAAGAATCTAATGTTACGCGAAATTATGACTTTTTCTATGATAAGGTCATACGTTCCGGACTTACAATTGACGAGTTGTTTGAAACAATTAAGAAATTGGAAGTCATAAATATTCGTCTAGATGTAGCAGACGATCCTCAATTGATTTTTGAAAGTCTTAACTCAACAGGTCTTGACTTAAGTGAGGCTGATAAGATACGCAACTACTTATTAATGTCTCTTTCCCCAACAGAACAAGATTACCTCTATAACCGTTTTTGGAACCCTATAGAAGTGTTTACAAAGTATGATCCTTCTTCATTTGTGCGCGATTATCTCACTATGAAGCAAGGTAAAATAGGTCGCATAGATAAAATTTACTTTATATTTAAGGAATATGCCGAAGGGAACAATATGACAAGAGCTGGTTTGCTTGAGGATATGTACCATTATGCTGAAATATATAGTCAAATAGATAATGCAAAAGCTGGAACCGATAAATTGAATCAAAAGTTGAGTCAATTACGAAGGCTTGATTCAACAATTGCATATCCTTTCTTTATGGCATTTTTTGATTATGCCTCAAAAAACGACTTGCCTGAAAATGAAATTTGCAAGGTCATAGATGTGATTGAATCCTATTGGGCACGCCGTATAATATGCAACCTTCCATCAAATGCCCTAAACAAAGTATTTGCTACTTTACATAGAGACGTATTAAACCACATAGATAAAGTTGTAAGTGGCAACAAACCTGCTTATATTGATGTCTTGATATACATCTTACTCAAAAAGGGACGTTCGTCGATATTCCCCAGTGATGAAGATGTTAAAACGGACTTTGCCACACGTCAAGTGTACAAGATCCCGGTAAATGCACGAATGTTTATATTGGAACGTTTGGAAAACAGGGATAACAACGAACGTCATGATGTTATAAAAGGACTTTCGGAGAAAAAAATTTCCATTGAGCACATAATGCCTCAGACGCTGTCGGATAAATGGAAAAAAGATTTAGGCCCAGAATGGGAACGTATACATCAGACATATCTCCACACTATGGCCAATCTTACACTAACAGCATACAACTCACAATACAGTAACCTTACATTCCTTGAGAAGAGAGATATGGAAAAAGGGTTTAAAGAGAGTGCTTTTAGATTAAACAATTATGTTAAATCTTGTGATAAATGGACTGAGGATGAACTGAATGAAAGGCAAAAAGAACTATTGGGCGTTTTTATGAGATTATGGCCGATGCCGTTAACCACATTCAAGCCTACTAAACAAGAGGCAGAATCTGCATCATTAGAAGATGATGATTTTGAATTTACAGGCAAAAAGCTGCAAGCATATATACTATGTGGGGTTCGATACACGGTAAACACTTGGAAAGACATGCTGATTCAAGTATGTAATCACATTTTATTGAAAAAGCGCTCTACTGTAGAGTGGTTATGCGCAAATGAAAAATCTGGATTCTCAACAACTCCAGAATCATGGAGAAGAGAGCTTGGGCCTAATATGTACTTATGGACAGATAATAGTACACAGACAAAGATAAATATTCTTCATGGTTTATTTGAAGAATGTAATATTCCTTTCTCCGAATTAATTTTTGAATTTAGGTCTGACATTTGTGATGAAGATGAAGAATAATATTTAATACAATTATGGCTCTGATTCTAACCTTGGTTTCAGAGCCATTTTTGTATCTTTTCTCATCAAAAATCGGCATTTTTTTTGTAGAACATTTTGATATTCAATAAATTGTAAATACTTTTACTTTCCAAAATAGAGGTACAAGCTGAGAATAGAGCTAAAAATCACTAACTTGCATATTATCAGATATTTGTCAGTTTGCTGGTTGCGCTTTTTAGAAAGCTATACTATTATTTTAAAGAACGCATTAAATCTGTTTCTCCCATCAAAATAAATAAGAATTCGCTTCAGTCATCTAAATACGCTATGATCTTATGCGAATATAGCAATCTCCTTTTGGTGGCTATATTTTTCATCGGCGTTCTGTTATCGCCACCTTGAAGACTCCTCCCGACCTGTTTTCAAAAATACGATATGCCTCCTCTATTTCGTTCAATGGAAACCGGTGAGTGATAAGTGGCGTCGTATCTATTCGGCCCGCTTCTATCAGTCTGAGTATTTCGGCACAATCGCAACCGTCCACTCCGCCTGTTTTGAATGTGAGATTTTTGCCATACATATCGGGTAAAGGAAGAAGTTGGGGCTTGTCATAGAGAGCCACGACAGTAACGATAGCATTCGGGCGGGCGCAATCCCATGCCAGCCGGAAAGTATCTGTGCTTCCTGCTACTTCCAATACGACATCTGCTCCTCCATGTTCGCTGTTACGGACAACAAAATCTTTACACTCCTCGGGGGTAACCACCCATACATCGGGATAATGTTCCCGGACGAATCGAGTCCTATCGGGAGATTGTTCGCAGATGACAATACGCTGGGGATTTCTCAGTCTGGCACATAACAAAGTACAGATGCCGGTGGGACCAGCCCCGATGATAAGAACCGTATCGTCGGACGTTATTTCTGATATACGGGCTGCCCAAAAGCCGGTTGCCAATATGTCGCCGACAAACAATGCCTGTTCATCGCTGACCGTATCGGGAATGCGATTCAAACCTTGATCAGCATAAGGAACTCTGACATATTCGGCTTGTCCTCCATCGATACGGCAGCCCAAAGCCCAGCCTCCATCGGGGTCGGTACAGTTATTGACATATCCGTGTCGGCAGAAAAAACAGGTGCCGCAAAACGTTTCCACATTTACAGCCACTCTATCGCCGGGCTTGACCGAAACGACACCGTCTCCCACTTCCTCTACAACGCCGACCATTTCATGTCCGACCGTTATTCCGGGTACAGCTCGTGGCACACTGCCGTGTTTTATATGAAGATCGCTCGTGCAAATACTGCTCAGTGTTACCCGGACGATTGCGTCTCGGGAATCTAAAATCTCCGGTTTCGGTTTTTCTCTCAATTCAAATCTTCCGTGTTCTATATACGTATATGCCAACATAGTCGATCCTCCATATTTACTTATAAATCTCCCTGCATTCTTATGCTTTAATCATTACCATGTGCACTCGAATGAACGAGATTCAAAATTAATCATTATATTGGGAATTATAACCTTTTCAATAAAGTTTTACGAGACTTATATCGTCAGTCTGAAAAATATTTGTATCTCCGATAACAGACAAACACAAATTTTCCAAATAGCAATTAGGAATATACGACCAGAGGAAGATTTCTACATCAAAAATTAGATTCTTTGTTGTAAGTGGAGATGTACACAATCGGAATGCAGTTATATCCTTAGTGGTTCGTTGGTTTTGTGTAAACATTTTTTGATACACGTCGCGAGTAGAGCTTCCAAATAATGACATAATTACTTTGTATTTCTCAAAAAGGGTGGATTTATGCGAAAGGATGGTGGCGAGAAGCAGTACGATCCGAATGTCTGGCCGTACCGCAATTTCCATCTGTTTGTATATATAAACCTTAATATTCTTAAAAAAGGATTAGGCTTTTCTATTTTTGTTCCGTTTTTTTATCGCTCATTTATGAAAGAAACATTTGTATATAATTTATTCTTATTGGAGGGAGTGGGATAGGGTAGATCATGTTTCAGGAAAGTACTGTAACTGGAATTCTTTTTCTCATCGCTGTATTTATTAACTCCCGCACTGCGGCAATCTATGCCATATTGGGTGCACTGCTTCCTATACCTATTGCCATTCTGCTGGAAGTTTGAATGCCGGATTGATGGGATATAATGGTGTTTTATTGTGCCATAGCTTTGGGAGATAAGAGCTGGAAAGGGTTTTTATGGGCATCGTGTGTCGTATTTGTTGTCTGTCATATTCCAAATGGTGGGAATGAATTGGGGTATCATCACCTTGACTGCGCCTTTTGTCCTGGCTGGTAATGGGACTGCAAAAAATAGAGGAACCAAGAAACCGGTATGCGGATATGGGGTAAAAAGACTTGTACCGGCCAAATAGATATTATAAGGAACGAGGTCGAAGAGCTTGTAGAGCTACCGGCCTTGTCGGGACGATACATAATAAAAAGAGGCGATTTTTATCTCGCCTCTTTTTATTATATGGGAATTGGGAAAAATATCTATTTTTCTTTGAGAAGATGACCGTCGAGTCGGACAACGGTTGTGGCGGAGTTGATATAAGGTTCTCCTTCGGACGGAAGGGCTGTGAGATAAAAATAATAGATATTTTCGGTTCTTACGATCAGATTCTTACTGTAAAGTTCCGGGGTCGTTTCACTTTGTGATGATGTTACTCCCGATGATGTGTGCGAGAATGTATATTTATATTTGCCGGCATGTTCTACGCTTTCCCAATCCACTTTTATTTTTACAACGTCGGTCGATGGTCTTTCCACGACGGTATAACCTATGGAATGGGGAGCAGGAGCTTCGAGCAATGTCTTGTTTACGGGACAGACAAATGTATATTCCGTAGATCCCGATTCATTGTAAATGGTCGTACCCTGCGTGCTTCCATTGGCTTTGATGTAGAACGTTTGCCAAGAGTCGACATACTCGTCTCCTAAATAGTAGCTGTTGGAAATGGCTGTTGCCGGGGAGAAGTCTAAGAGAGAATGTTTCACGGAGTATGAAGAGGCGTTCGGTACGACATCCCATGTAAGGGTACGATTCAATGTGTCGAGTTTTATGTTTTGTGGAGAATCGAGATTCAGGGTCTTGAAATTTATAATTTCGTCATTTCCTTCGTCACAAGAAGAGATGAGGAGAGAGATGCACAGAAAGAGTACTCCGGTCGATAAAAGGAAAATACGTTTCATAATATAATTTTAGTGGAATTCTTATTCTTTTTGAAATCTTTTCACAAAGATACTGGGAAATAAATATAAAACAAAACAAATATTAAAATAATCTGTAAAATTATTTTTTTTACAGATTATTCGATGACATACCTTCACGGAAAATTACCCGTAAAAGAAATTATGTTATAAGTTTGCACCTGCGTTGTAAGCTTCGTCGAGAAAGTTCGAGCCTTCTATGTCTCCCATTTTCCATACGCCCGTACCATAAATGCAGCCTTTTTCCACAGCACCATCGAGGCAATCGGTAAAACCTCGCAGACTATCGAACGTGCGTTCGAGCAGTTTCTTGTCTTCCTCGGCTGCCGTGGCGATGAAGAAGAATTCTTTATTGCTGATTTCGGTATAGCGAGCGCAACATCGGTCGATGAGGGTTTTCATCTGAGCGCACATGGTATAGAAATATACAGGGGTTGCCAAAACAATGACATCGGCCTGAATCATTTTTTCGATAATACCGGCGGCGTCATCTTTTTGCGGGCACGGTTTGCCGTACATACTGCATACGCCGCAACCCGTACAATAGCCGATATTTTTATCGGCCAAAGTTATTTTTTCGACATTGTGCCCTTTCTCTTGTGCTCCGGCCATAAAGCGGTTGCACAATGTGTCGGAATTTCCTCCTCGTCTCGGGCTTGACGAAAGGATCAGTACTTTTTTCATCGTTTTTGTGTAGTGTGTTTGACAATATAGATGCTCCACTCGTATAGCACATACATGGGTAAAGTAACGATCGAGAGGGTAAAAACGTCGGCCGTAGGGGTAATGACGGCTGCGATTATCAGTATCAGTACAATGGCATGTCGGCGATAATGCCGCATGAAATCGGCCGAAAGAATCCCCAAACGGCCGAAAAGCCAACAAAGAATCGGTATTTCAAATACGATACCCATCATGATGGTTATAGTCATCATTGTCTCCATGTACGATTGTAATGTGATAAGGTTCGCAACCTCTGCACTGACTTGATAGGTTCCCAAGAAGCGGAATGTCAAGGGGAAGATAAGAAAATAACTGAGTAGTACGCCTGCCATGAAAAGCAGATAGCTGTATGAGACCGCTCTAATGACATATTTTTTCTCATTGACATAAAGTGCCGGCGATACAAATCGGAACAGTTGATACAATATATAGGGCGAGGCACATAATACAGCCGCATATACGGCTGCGGTCATGTGTGCCACGAATTGCCTGGCGAGTCCGGTATTTATGAGTTCGACCGAAAATGATGCCGGAGATTCACCCCATAAGCTTCCTATCTTGTCGATAAGCCGGTAGGTGATGAAGTCTCCTTTTTGCGGAGCGAGGATAACGGCAAAAAGTTCTTCTTTGAAGAGGAATGCCGCAATGCCCAAGACGATAACGACAATCCCTATTTTTATCAGGCACGATCGCAGATCGTCGAGATGTCCCCAAAAACTTTGTGCTGTATCTGTCTCTCCACTACTCATTTCGATGGTTCGTTGTCTTTCGGATTACGGTGTGTCGACTCGTCATTATCTATCTCTTTTTCGAGACCGTTTACGCCGTCTTTGAAACTGCGTACACCCTTGCCGATACCTTTCATCAGTTCGGGGATTTTTTTCCCGCCGAATAGCAGCAAAACGATAAGGGCGATAACGAGGATTTCCTGCATGCCGATTCCTCCGATGAGCAATAATGTATTCATTATTTACGAATTATATAGTTGATACATAAATATCCGCCGAAAATTTGCAAGAGCATACCGGGAATTCCTATCCGGAAGTCTTGTGCGGCGAGGAAAAAACTTTTTGTCAGAACCCATTCGCCGACGAGACCCGCAGTTTGGTAGAAGAGGACGACGGCGGCAAGCAGCAGGAGCGAGGCTTTGCGATACCGTGAGGCTGCGAATCCGGAGGCTATGGCGAGCAATACCGATTTCATGAGAATGGCGGGCAAAGCTGCCGGAGCAGGCATTCCGAAAAGCAGCGCATTGGCTACGGGCGATAGAACGGCTGTGAGCAGACCTACTTTCCACCCGTATTTATATGCGGCTATCAGGGTGAAAAAGTAGATAGGTAGCCATGTAATGCCACCCTGCGGAATCAAATGGAACAGTTGCGGCAGTATGATATTGCCGGCAACAAAGAGGAGAGCGATACCGTAGGTCTTTGCCTCGCGGTAGGGGAGAGAGTAGAGTCTGACGGTTGAAGTCTGCATAGTTATATGATTTTAGAATTGAATATCTATACCTCCCATGCATGTCGCTTTGGGCATGGGAAAACCTTGATTTATCTCGTATCGTTGTGCCAGCAAGTTTTCTCCTTTGGCAAATATACGTAAAAAACGATATATCCGATAATTGACACGGGCGTTCCAAAGCAGAAATTTTTCGCGTGCGTGCGAGTCGAGCGACGTATAAAGACCGTGGACATATTGCAAGTCGGTCGATGCCGTCCATCTTTCTTTGCTGTAATAAACAGTTGTGGAAACTTTATGTTCGGGTGAGGCCAGTATGGGGCGTTCCATGTGCAGCCAGCTGTATTGTGCCGAAATTTTCCACGAATCGGTGATTTGCCAGTTTATTTCGGCTTCTATGCCGAAATTGTCGATTTCTCCTGTATTTACATTGAGCATACCGTTGGATACCCGCATGGTTTGTATCAGGTTATTTCCGTGCAGATAAAAAACGTTTACGCCGTATGAAACACCTTGTTGTGGAAACTTCTGGGAGAATGCGATTTCGTAGTTGATCACTTTTTCCGGCTGTAAATTGGGATTTTGCGGCGGAAACATGTACATCTCTCGAATGGTTGGGTTTCTGAAACCTTTGCTTACAACGGCTTTCAGCTCTGTTCTGCGGGGCAGATGCAGGGTGAGGCCGCCTTGTGGAATCCATTCGTTGCCGGTGTGCGAGTTGTGGTCGAAGCGGACTCCCGCATTGAGCGTAATCGTCTTTCCTATATCTTGACGGAAGTCGATATATCCCGCGAGATCGTCGATGGTCTTGTCCACCAAAGGCTGGTCGGTGTCGGTATTTAGAAAATGATTCCATGCTTTGCCGCCGAAACGTTGATAATCGAAGCCTGCGGTTATAAGATTCCCTGTAAAAAAAGTCGCATTTTGATAAAAAGAAATTCCGGCCATGCGGTCTTTGGAATTGAATCGGTAGTCGAGCGGTTTTCCACCCTGCACATATCCGTCGTTGATACGATGGCGTCCCCAGTTGAAAAAAGCATTTATGGCACCCCAGCTTTTCTTGTATCGATTCTGTATGGCAATGGCGCTCATGCCGCGCGTGATGTGAGAGTCGTTATCAATGCGGGGGGCGTTGACAGGACCCGGATTGGCGGCGTTGAAGTGCGTAACATTGAGGTCTCCGATGATATTCCATGCCGATGATATGTCGTAGGAGAGTTTCAGGACTCCGCCCATCTGTTCAAAAGCCATATCGCGTCGGTGTCCGTCGGTACGGTTGTAAAATGCCGATACCGTACTGCCGAAATGTTTTATTTTCGATTGATGAGTTACTTCGCTTGTCAACGTGTTGAAAGACCCGTAACCTATCCGGGCATGGGTATGACTCCCTTCTGTTGCTTGACGGGTAACGATATTGATGACGCCGCCCATGGCATTCGACCCGTATAATACCGAAGCCGGCCCTCTTACTACTTCCACTTTCTCGGCCAATACCGATTGGTAGGCATCGGCTATGGGGTGTCCCATAAGTCCCATATATTGAGGGTGTCCGTCGATGAGTACCAGTAGTCCCGAGGTCGGGCTGTTGCCGATCCCGCGCAATGTCATACCGCCGGCCGCTCCGGTCGATACGCCGTAGCCCAAAATGCCTCGGCTGGTGATGAAAAGCCCAGGTACCTGAGAGGATAGGGTAGGGAGTAGTGACGATTCATAGCTTCCCTCTATTATGCCGCGATCGATGACCGATATGGTCGATGGCAGTCGGCGACTGTCGGTTTCACTGCGGCTTCCCGTGATGACGATTTCGTCGATATTGATGTTTTTCCGTTGTGAAAGGGTATCGGTCATCGACCAAGCGTGGGAAACAGCAGATAGGGAAAGTGCGAAAGTCAGAAATTTTTTATACATGAAGGAGCTTTTTCTGTTTTTTTATAAATGCATCGATGAGCGGAATACACTCCTGCGGCGTAGAGGCATCGGCACATAATTTTTCGAGCGGGCATCGATCGGTCTGCGTTCGGTTGATGATATAGGCAACCTTTTTATCGAAGGAAATCTCTATACCCGAACGGACGAGTAAATCATAAGCACTTTCGCTGATGACGCCTGTATGGACCTTTTTTACTCCCCCTATCGCCATAATGGCGGCGGCAGCTTTCCCAATGACTTTGTCGGCCACTTCGGCGTTGCGAAGAAATTCCGGTTCTTCCGACAGAAGTCTATACAGGTCATTGACACCTCTTTCAGTAAATGTGCGGATTACACCGCCCTGCCGTATTACACAGGAGTATCCGCCTTCTCGAAGTTGCTTTATCAAATGTTCCATATATGCATTAAAACACATTTCCTTGTTTTAAGTTCTCGACAAAACTGTCGATACGTCTCATTTCGCTGGCAATGGGTATGATTTGCGGGCAGTGGGGCTCGCATTGCCGACAGCCGATACAGTGCGAAGCCTGCCGCAAACGCGGTACGCTCCGGTCGTAACCGATGAGGAATGCCCGGCGTGCTTCTCTGTAATTCTCGGCTTGTGAGCTTTCGGGAATATGCCCTTCGTTGATACATTTGTTATAGTGGAGCAGAATAGCGGGTATGTCGATTCCGTAAGGGCATGGCATACAATACTTGCAATCATTACAAGGTATGGTCGGGTACTGCATCATGAGGTCGGCCGTGTCGAAAAGAAACCGGAGTTCTTCTTCCGATAAGGCTTGCAATGGGGAAAAGGAAAGCAAGTTGTCTTGTAGGTGTTCTATATAAGTCATTCCGCTCAATACGGTCAGTACGTTCGGGAAAGTTCCGGCAAAGCGGAATGCCCATGAAGCGACGCTTCGGTCGGGTTCACGTTGTTTAAACCTTGCCACGATATGATCATGGACTTTCGAGAGACGTCCTCCCAGTAACGGTTCCATGATAATGGCCGGAATATGCCGTTTGTCGAGTTCGTTATAGAGATATTCGGCATTGGTGTTGCGTGAATTTATCTCTTTGGCATGTTTCCAGTCGAGGTAGTTGAGTTGGATCTGTACAAAATCCCACTGGTAATAGTCATGGCGGGAAAGCAGATAATCAAAGACCTTGATGTCTCCATGATATGAGAATCCGAGATTGCGGATACGTCCGGCCCGGCGTTCTTCCATGAGGAATTCGAGCATGCCGTTGTCGATGTACCGGGCTTCGAATTCTTTCATACCGTCGTTTCCCATACCCACGCCGTGCAACAACATGTAATCGATATAGTCGACTTGCAGTTCTCTGAACGAATTGTGATACATGGCGAGAGAAGCCTCCCGGCTCCATGTGCTCGGCGCAAAATTGGATAGTTTGGTAGCGATGAAATATTTGTTCCTCGGATGTCGGCTCAGGGCGATACCCGTAGCTTTTTCCGATTGCCCTTTGCAGTAGGCGGGCGATGTGTCGAAATAGTTTACTCCATGTGCGATGGCGTAGTCGACCAGTTCGTTGATGGTTTCCTGGTCGAGTTCATCTCCCTTTCCTTCGGCATTTTTACGGGTCGGCCATCGCATACAGCCATACCCCAGCAACGATACATCGTCGCCGTGCGGGTTTCGACGGTAAGTCATTGCCCCGTCGGTTTGTAAATTATTCTTGTTCTGACTGCCGTTTTTGTTCCCGCAACCGTAAAGTGCGGTGGTCGCTGTTACCGTACCGGCTCCCACGATTTTCAAAAAATCTCTTCGGTTGATATGATTATTCTTCTTGTTCATGATTTTACCGCATTAAATAGTCCTGTGATGTTCGTAGCCTTCGACATAGATGGCGCTGAATGGTCGGCTCGGACATAAGTTTTCGCATGCGCCGCAGCCGATACAGCGTTCGTCGTCGATAACCGGAATTTTTAAAGAATTTCCGTCCGACGGGTCGGAAGCGACCATCTGTATGGCACCGGTGGGACAGTGGCGGGCGCAATTCCCGCATTCGACTCCATCGGTAAGAGGTATGCAGTTTTCCCGTATCCATACGGCATGACCGATTTGTGTCGCCGATTTGTCTGCTCGGGTAATCGGGTGTATGGCTCCGGCAGGACATACCTCGGAACATTTGGTACATTCCGGCCGGCAGTATCCGCGCTCGTAAGACATTTCCGGCTGCATGAAAGTCAAGAATTTGCCCGATGGTCTTAAAACCTGATTGGGACATACCGATACGCAGAGTTGGCAAGCCGTACAGTGTTGTGCCATGTTACGTAGGCTCAGGGCACCCGGAGGAGCGATAGGAGTTGACCGCTGGGGTATTTCTTTGTCGAGAATGGGAGCGAGCCCGCCGTCGACTTTCTTCTCTTGCGCTTCAATGGCTCCGGCGACCAGTACGCCGGCCGTTACGAGGAATTGCCGGCGGGAAGTCGGTACATTTACATGATTCTCGGAAGAATTGCCAGTAATTTTTCTTGGGTGAGTATATGTAATGGCACTTTTATGACAACTTTCGAGACAATCCATGCAGGTTACGCATCGGCTGTAATCGATACGGTGTTCTTTCGGATCGATGCAAGATGCTTTGCAATTCCGGGCGCAGAGGCCGCAGTTGTTGCATTTCGAAATATCTATATGCGGACGCAGCCAAGCATATCTGGATAGGAACCCCAATATCGTACCGACGGGACAAATCGTATTGCAATATGTGCGACCATTGCGCCAAGCCAGTACGGCAATGACGACAAAAGTCGTGAGGGCAATGAGGAATGTAGGAAGATTTTTCAGCCACACGTCGGTTGTATAGAAAGCGTAACTGTCTGCACGTTCGGCAAAATAAGCTAAAATGTTATTGCCCCACCCGTAAACCGGAGCAAAAAGGTTTTGCACGATCCGCCCGTATGAGCTGTAAGGAGCGAGTAATGAAACGAAAGAGCTGATACCGGCAACGAGGGCGATGATGAAAACGGCCAATACACCGTACCTCAGCCATGATATGGCCGGTGAATAGGAGAAACGGTATTTTTTCTTTTTCCGACGGCTGCTGATTCTGGATACGATGTCTTGAAATACACCCATAGGACAGATTACCGAACAATAGATACGTCCGAAAATCAAGGTCAAGATGATGAGTGCCAGCACGACGGCGACATTCAATGCCAGTACAGCCGGGAGAAATTGGATTTTAGCCAACCAACCGAACCAGACATGTATGCTGCCGGTAAAATCGAGAAACAGTAGTGTGATGAATAAAAAGCAGAAAAGAGCTGCAATGATTCTAAATTTTCTCAGCATAACAGGATTTATTTTTTTAGAAGGGCATTTGATTCCAACCATTCTCTGATGATTTTGTCCGATTGTCCCGCATCACTTCCGCGTATCGCTAAACCCGGTAACAGTTTTGCATTCGGGCATAAGGTACTTATATCACGTTCGCTGCTTCCCATGCCGCTTCCTTCATGCGTACAGAAAGGAATGATGGTTTTTCCCGAAAAATCGTATTTCCCCAGAAAGGTGAAAACCACCATAGGCATAGTACCCCACCAGTTGGGATAACCCAGAAATATGTTTTCATAGCGGTTTATATCCTCTATCTCTCCACGTATGGCAGGGCGGGAATTTTCCCGCATTTCTTTCTGGGCTATTTCTGTCGTCTCGGTATAATATATGGGATAAGCCGTCTGTGGTTCGATGTGGAACATGTCGTTTCCACCGCCGGTAAGCAGTTGTATTTTATGAGCTACGATTTCGGTATTCCCGACAGGCAGGTTTATTATGCCGCCGTTGGCATAGTTGAAACCCTTTCGGGAGAAAAATGCGATAAGACTTTTAGATACCATACGAGCTCTTTTTTTACGGTTAATGTTGTGTAACCCCGATTTCTTGCAGCCATTTTTTTATTTCGGGAGCTGCTTGTCGGGCTTTGCTGCCTCTAATAGGAAGTCCTTGGAGCAGAACCGATTCGGGGAAGAGTTCTCGGATTTCTTTTTCGCTGTGTCCCATACGGCTTCCTTCATGAGTCATAAAAGGAACAATAGTTTTACCCGAAAGGTTGTGCTCCGATAGAAATGTCGCGACAGGAGGAGCGATCGTAGCCCACCAACAAGGCGAGCCTATAAACACTGTGTCATATCGGGCTATGTCTGTTATACACGGTTTGATCGCGGGTTTTATCCCGGCATTGATCTCGGCTTTGGCTTGATCTACGACACTCTGATAATCTTCGGGATAAGCTTTCTCCGGAATAATTTCCAAAATATCGGCACCGGTGAAAGTCTTTATTTGTTGGGCTACGCTTTCGGTATTACCGCTGTGGGAGAAGTAGACAACCAAAGAACGGGTCTGGGCGTTTGCGACCGACGAGAAGCATACGGTTGCAAACATAATCGATGCGAAGAGTAATTTTTTCATGATCGAATAGATTTAAAATTTCACGATACAAAAATATCGCTTACTTCGTACCCTCTTATAATCAGAATTACAGATATTCGTACCAATTTTACCGAAATACGGTTTTGTAAGTTTTACAAATCTAATTATTTTGAGTGAAAAACAATAATCTTTATATGAACTATTATATTCAGCAACGTTTCTTTATTTACTATATGGCAGAAGAGAAAATTTTTACTTCATATATTGGTGATAGTCGATGTACTTGTCGAAATAAAAAGCCGCATCGGTCGATGCGGCTTTGGGGAAAACAGTGTTTTTAAGGTAAAAAGATTGTGCTATTTTAGGTAATCGGTAATCTTACCGCTGATTTGCAATAATGATATTTCACATAATTTTGTATCATATTCGGCCGTAAGAATACGTTCTTCGGCATCGAGCAGACTTTTTTGTGCTTCACGTAATTCGATACCCGAGAGGTTGCCCAGTATATACCGTTCGCGGGCGATATTATAGTTTTCTTTGGCCGCCGTCAGATTTTCGCGTTCGAGATTCAGTACTTCGATGTTATTTTTGTATGCCTGCCACAAATTGCTGATGTCGGCGCGTAAAGACTGGGTAAGCTCTTTTTGTTGTAGTTCGGCGTTCTCTATGGCGATGCGGGCATTCCTTATTTCCCGACGGCGATTACCGTCGAAGAGGTTGAAGCCTACCGTAACCCCGAAATTCAGGCCGAGGTTGTTACGCCGTTTGGTATCGGCTGGTCGGTCATAAACATTCAACGTGTAACCGTAACCGGCATTGAATTTTATATAGGGATAATTTCGGGAATAAACTTTTTTCAAGTCGAGAGAGGCGAGTGTTTTATCTTGTTCCGATTTTAGGAGAGACGCATTTGTCTGTAAAGTCGAAGCCCATAATTCTTCGAAAATCAACAACGTATTTACATTGATGATTGAGTCATGTACCGATATGAATTGGTTCATGTCGCCGACCGACATCAGCTCGTTGAGGCGAATGCGGGAGGTACTTAGCGTTTCCTGCTGTTTCATATATTGAGCACTGTCGGCATTGAAGTCTACACGTGCTTGCAGCAGGTCGAGGCGTGAAAAGTTTCCTATCTGGTATCTTTCCTCAACGATACGTAACCGTTCTTTCGAAAGAGATACGGCATAGAGGAAGTTTTTCAATCGGATTTTTTGCTGGATAAAATTGAAATATTCGGCCGATAGTTCAGCGATATAGTCTTCGATGGCAATACGAGTCAGGGTTTCACCCTGTTTGGCCATTTCTTGCAGACGCTCGTAATTGGTGAGAAGCTCGAATCCGTTGAAAAGCGTCCAGTCGAGATTGATACCCACGTTTACGTCTTGATCGAATACCCCGTTGTCATGATGTTTCGATCCCGTACCCCTTTCGATAGTTTTGGTATTGTCGACATTACCGTTGTAACCTGCGCTTAGGTCTATGTTCGGCAACATACCGGCATTACCCCGGGTTGCATTGTTTTTCTCGATCTGTTCTTCATTGCGGACGATTCGCAATGAGTAGTTATTTTCCAAGCCCGTTTCGAGGCAGGATTTTAGCGTATAGGATTGTGTTTGCGCTTGCAAGGCAAGAGGCAGGGCACACATGAGTGATATGAATAGAGTTCTCATATTTCTTCTTCTTGAGAGTGGAGTCGATTAGTTGATATATATGTATAAATAGCCGGGACGATATACATCGTCATCAGTGTCGATATGAGCATTCCTCCTACAACGGCGATACCCATGGCTACACGTCCGTTGGCACCTTCGCCGGTAGCAAAAGCCAGGGGGATAAGTCCTAAGATCGTCGATGCACTGGTCATGAGGATAGGACGCAGACGTTGTACGGAGGCTTCGCGTATCGCTTTCTGTTTGTCGACACCGGCCTCTTGCTTTTGGTTGGCAAATTCGACGATGAGAATACCGTTCTTTGCCACAAGGCCGATGAGCATGATGATACCGATCTGACTGAAAATATTCATCGTTTGGTCATTGAAATACATAAAGATGAGAGCCCCGCATATGGCCAGCGGTACGGTGAGCATGATGATGAAGGGATCTTTGAAGCTCTCGAATTGGGCGGCCAAGATGAGATAGATGAGTACCAATGCGAGGATAAAGGCAAACATCAGGCTCGAAGAACTTTCTCTATATTCTTTTGAATCTCCGGTAAGGGCTGTCCTGAAAGAGTCATCGAGTGTTTCTTTGGCGATTTTATCCATCTCATCGAGACCTTGTCCTATGGTTTTTCCTTCGGCTAAACCAGCAGAAACGGTTGCCGATACGAAACGGTTGTACCGATAGAGTTGGGGCGGTGCCGTACCCTCGACAAGAGTAATGAGGTTGTCGAGCTGTATCATGTCGCCGTTGCTGTTACGTATGTATATCGATTTCAGATCGACGGGTTTGTTCCGTTGTTGGCGGTTTATCTCTCCTAAAATTTCATACTGTTTGCCGTTCATGTAAAAGTACCCCATGCGCTGGCCGCTCAATCCGTATTGAAGGGTTTGTGCAATGTCCCGGGTACTTATACCCAGTATATTGGCTTTTTCTCGATCTATTTCGATACGGGCTTCGGGCTTACTGAATTTGAGGTCGACATCGGCCATCTGGAAGACAGGATTTTCGTATACTTTTGTCATGAACGTTGGCAATACCTCTTGCAACTTCTCGATGTTAGGAGCTTGAATGACATATTGTACCGGCATACTGCCTCGGCGTCCGCCGAATGTCGATTGTTGTTGTACGAAAGAACGCGCTTTGGTTTTCGTTTGTACGGCTTTCGAGAGTTTTTCGGCGACGTCCATTTGCGAATAATTCCGGTCTTTGATGTCTTTGAGCATGATTTCCACACTACCCGTTCCACTCGATACGCGGGCGGTGATAGCCGTAGCATCGGGAACGATGGAGTCGGCCAGCAGATTGATGTCTTCGGTGTAGTCGCGCATATATTCATAGGTAACGCCTTCCGGCCCGCGTGTATTGATAGTAATACGCGAACGATCTTCGAGCGGAGCCATTTCCGACGGAATCTGTATCCATAGGTAGGCGATGATACCCAGCATGATCAATACAATGGGCAATGCGATGTAACGGTGGTGCAGGAATGCGTCGAGCGACTTGTAATAATAGTGATTCATTCCAGCAAAGAACGGTTCGGTTTTGCGGTAAAACCAGTTCTTTTTTTCTCTGCGTTTCAGTATTTTCGTTGCCAGCATAGGGGTAAAAGTGAGTGCGGCGAAAGCCGAGATGATGACGGCACCCGATACTACGATACTGAATTCTCTGAACAGACGCCCCGTGGTTCCTTCCATAAATACGATGGGGAAGAATACGGCTACCAGCGTGATGGTTGTTGATATGACGGCAAAAAATATTTCTTTCGAGCCTTCTATTCCGGCTTGCTTGGGAGCCATGCCTTGCTCGATGCGGATATATATGTTCTCTGTCATGACGATAGCATCATCGACCACCAGCCCCACGGCCAGTACGACAGCCAGCATCGAGAGCACGTTGATAGAGAAGCCGGCGATGTACATGACGAAAAATGCACCGATGAGCGATACCGGTATCACGACGCAAGGAACCAGCGTAACCCGCCAGTCGCGCAGGAACAGGAAAATAATGATGATAACGAGTATGAATGCCTCGTAAACAGTGCTTTCGACCTCGTTTATGGAAGCGCGGATAAATTTCGTATTGTCGAAACCGTAAGCATATTTCACATCTTCGGGCAGGTCTTTTTTCATCGATTCCATGCGTTCATATACAGCATCGGCGATTTCGATGTGGTTGGCGCCCGGTTGAGGAATGACGACGACACCCACCATGGGGACACCGTTCATCTTCATATAACTTTTCAGGTCTTGCGCTTCGATATCGGCCGTGCCTATATCACGGAAACGTATGATGCGGCTTCCATTCTGTTTCACGATGATATTGTTGAATTCTTCGGCCGTATGCATCAGACCTAATGTGCGAATGGTAAGTTCGGTTGTATTGCCCTCGATACTTCCCGATGGTAACTCTACGTTTTCCCGGTCGATGGCATTTTTTACGTCCATAGGAGTAACACCGTAACCGGCCATTTTCACAGGGTCGAGCCACAAACGCATGGAATATCGTTTCTCACCCCAGATCGATACGCTACTTACATCGGATATGGTTTGCAGTTGCTCTTTTACCGTAAGATCGGCAATTTCGCTCAGTTCGAGCAGAGAGCGTTTATCGCTTTGTATGGCGACCATCAAAATGGGAGTTGCATCGGCATCGGCCTTCGATACGGTAGGTGGGTCGCAGTCGTCGGGTAGGTAACGTTGGGCGCGTGAAACCTTGTCGCGCACGTCATTGGCGGCAGTTTCGAGATCGACCGAAAGCTCGAATTCTACGGTAATACGGCTTTGTCCTTGCCTACTTACACTCGATAGCGAGCGGATACCGGGGATACCGTTGATATTTTGTTCGAGAGGCTCGGTAATTTGGTTTTCGATGACATCGGCATTCGCACCCGAGTAAGAACAGGTAACCGAGATGATAGGATTATCGACCGATGGATATTCTCGTACACCCAAACTTTCATAGCCTATGAAACCGAATAGAATGATAATCAATATCAATACGGTCGCTAAAACAGGGCGTTTGATGCTTAATTCTGATATATTCATGGTGAGCGGTTATCTTCTTATTCTACACTTTGTAAGGTTACGGCCAGGCCGGTGCGTAATTGCAATGTTCCCGATGTGATGATCGTGTCGCCGACATTCAGACCTTTGAGTACTTGTACTTTGGCTTCGGTACGAAGTCCTTTCGTTATTTCTACGGGTACGGCTTTACCGGCTTTGTAGAGGAATACCTTGTCGATTCCCATTTCAGGGACGATCGCTTCGGAAGGTATGGCGATAGCCCGCTTTATTTCCTGAGTACGGAGTTTGATGTGGGCGAAACGTCCCGGGTAGAGAGCCCCGTCGGTATTGGGATAACGGGCTCTCAGAGAGAATGTGTGCGTATCTTCGTCGAGTCTTGAATCGCTGGCGTAGACGCGAGCTCTGAACGGTTTCATGTATCCGTCGACCGAGAACTCGATTGGTGCTCCGTTTTTGATGTTTCCGGCATATACTTCGGGAATGGAAAATTCTATTTTCAGGGGAGTGATTTTTGTTAAGGTGGCGATGGTGAGCGAAGGTGAAGCGTATGCCCCTTCACTCACATTTCTCAGACCGATGATTCCATCGAACGGGGCTTTCAGTTCGGTCAGGGCTATGTTGGCTTTTACGATGTCTATTTCGGCTTGCAGGGTAGCCAAGTCGGTTTGTACTTGTTCGTAGGCCTCTTTACTCACGGCCTCTTTCTCGAGCAAGGCGTTTTGCCGGTACACGCGGTCCTCGGCCAATTGCAACTGCACTTCGAGCTTTCTCAGTTGGGCCTGTAAAGGGGCATCGTTTACTTTGGCGAGAATGTCGCCTTTGTTCACGTGCGTACCTTCTTCAAAATTGATGACGGTGATTTTACCGGAAGTTTCGAACGAGAGATTTACCTCTTCGTCGGGTAACAGGTTACCGTTGATGAATATTTCATCGTAAAGCGTTTCTTCTTTGACGATGTACCCGTTTACGTTGAGAGCTTTCTTTGCCGGAGTAGGAATGGGTAGATCACTCTCTTTTTTCTCATTACTAAATGGATAAAATTTGTAAAATACACTTCCCGCAAGGGCGGCTACGATCAATACGATAAGACCGGTCTTCAATTTTTTATTCATATTTTTTATTTGTCTTTATTTTCCTAAAACGATTAGACGAAAAAATGTGATAAAGTTTAATTCAAGGTTCTCCTTTTTGACAAAAATAAAAGCTTATTAAGGAGCTTTTTTACTTCCCAAAGATAGTGAAAAATTCTGGTTTATTATTTTTTTATTTTGATCAAATAAATGCTTGTAATATTTTTTATAAAATATTTCGAAAGGGCCGAGAACATATTTATCATTTTATAAATGTTGACGAGGGCTGTTTTGCGGTAATGTACATAAATTACGGATTGTCGTACCTTTTTTACCGATTTGAGCTAAGCACCGATTTTGTTCCGGGAAAATCTTCTATATTTGTCGGGTAAACTTTAAAGATATGAGCGAGATAGAAAAAATAAATCATGTATTTGAATACAATGACCGTATGGGGGTGGAGACATTGAATCCTTTGGTGAGTGTTGTCGATTGGTCGCAATGTCAGCCTATGTGTTCGTCTCGTTGTTCATACGGTTTTTATGCCGTCTTTCTCAAAGATGTGAAGTGTGGAGATATGCGTTACGGTCGCCAGTATTACGATTATCAGGAGGGGACACTTGTTTTTTTGGCACCGGGGCAAGTCTATGGTATCGAAAGTAACGGTGTAAAGGTTCAACCCAAAGGATGGGCATTGGTGTTTCATCCCGATCTCATTCGAGGTACATCGTTGGGACGCCATATCGATGATTATACTTTTTTCTCTTATGAAGTAAATGAGGCGTTACACATTTCAGAACAGGAAAGGAGTGTTGTCATGGAATGCTTGCATAATATAGCTTCGGAGTTGAAACATGCTATCGATAAACACAGCCGTATGCTTATCGTTTCCAACATCGAGTTGTTGCTCAATTATTGCATGCGTTTTTATGACAGGCAATTTATTACGCGCAGCGATGAGAATAAAGATGTGATCGTGAAATTCGAACGGCTGTTGCGGGATTATTTCCGTTCGGATGAACCGGAAAAGAGCGGATTGCCTTCGGTAAAATATTTTGCCGATAAGTTGTTTTTGTCTGCCAATTATTTCGGAGACCTCGTTAAGAAAGAGACCGGTAAATCGGCACAGGAATGTATTCAGAATATTCTCATTGAAACGGCGAAAGACAGACTTTACGATACATCGCAGAGTATCAGTGAGATTGCATACGGTTTAGGATTTCAATATCCGCAACATTTCAGCCGTATGTTCAAGAAGAGTGTCGGGTATACTCCCAATGAGTACAGGCAACAAAATTGATGACCGACAGTCTTCCGTATAAAGTGTGGTAATGTCATTCCGAGTGAGACCGATAGGCCGACGAGGAATCTCTGTTTTCTCAAGGTAAGAGATTCTTCACTTCGCTACGGCTCCGTTCAGAATGACAGAGACTTGGGTGCGACCGTTTGATGTCATTCCGAGCGTATGCGAGGAATCTCGTATATGTTATTCTTGCCATGAGATTCTTCAAAGCAGAGCCTTTCAGAACGACACACGTCGTGTAGGTCTCAATACCATGCAAGAGATTCTTTCTCCCTTATAGTCGTCAAAATGAATGACAATATTGTCATTCATTTTGACTCGGCTCTTTTATAACAAAACAGACAGGTATTTAAAATTTCAGGTCGCACCCCCAATGACGGGCCAATCGTCTCGCTTCTTTGGCTGTAAGGTGTATGACGGCCCCGTGTTTGGGAATAGAAAAATTGGTAGCTTTCATGACACCTTTGTTAAAATGTCCGAGATCGGTGAATGTCTTGAAATCGCTTGTCTCTCTGAATCCGAAGTTATGCGGTTTTATGCTGTATATGTCATACATCAGCACCCAGCGGTTTTCTCCGATTCGTTTCCATATATTGGGTGCTTCGCAGCCTCTCGGTTCTACATCGTACCACGCATCGTCGTAGACATATCCGCTGTGAATCGAATCCGAGACCGCTTGGCGTATGCCGGCGCAGCCTTCCTGCGCCACATAGAAGAGATGATACTGTCCGTCCACTTGGGTAATGTCTCCGTCGATATAAGAAAAATCTTTGGGATAGTCAAAGAGTGGTTTCGGTTCACTTGTCAGATGAGTAAAATCATCATCGGTATAAGCATAGTAAAGTTTGTTTCTTCCGTTTCCGAAACGCATGGTAAAGTATATCATCAATTTACCTTCGGTTTTGTCATAAATCGTTTCGGGAGCCCATGCGCAACCTATTTCCTCATATCCCGGAAAAGCAGTGTCGAGACGGACGTTCGATCGGGTCCAGTGTATCAGATCGGTCGAGCGCATGAGAACCAGTGCGCGGTTATTGCCCCAGCCGTATTTTTCTCCGTCGCGTTCCCATTGGGTTTCACGATAACCGGCTTCCCGGGCATAGATGTGAAGGTCGGTCATGGCCAGATAGAATGCACCGTCGGGTCCGCGCATGATGTGGGGATCGCGTATGCCTCGTTGTAGGGCTATGCTATCTCCGGCAATGACGGGCTGCCCGTTGTTTACGTCGGTAAACGAGTACCCGTCGGGGCTTAATGCCATGTACAGGCTGTGCGTGTCGTCTTTGAAATAGACCATGAGATAGGCGGCCATATCTTTTTCACTCGGGATTCCGACTTTTTTCTTAGCCGATATTGTCGGGGAAACAATTTGGCACACAACTAATAAAATAAGGAAAAGATGTTTTTTCAAGGACATAATCGTTATCGTTTTTTTTCTGAGGTGATGGCTTGGTATACGGTTTGGGCGAGAATACGAGCGCCATTGGCGTTAGGGTGTACCCGGTCGGGAAAGTTTTCTGGCATTCCGGACGTAGGGGTATGTAGGTCGATGATTTTTACTTTTTTCCTTCGCGCTGTTTTTTTGATAGCCGGAATGACGCCGTGAACAATCGTGCTGTCGTTGATACCCCATTTCGTACCGTAAACTGTTGCCGGATAGCAAAGATATATGCGGGGATTTCCTTCGCAGCGGAATGAATCGATAAGAGCCGAGAGGTCTTTTCGGAATTCTTTTCCATATTTCCAGTTATGCGGTTTGGTGTCGTTTGTACCCAGTTTAATGATGACTATATCGGGGCAGAACGCCCTTGCCTCGGTAAACAGCTTTTCCTGCATATAAGGGTGGTCTCCCTTGTTGAGCAGCGTGCGGGCACTGATGCCGAAGTTCTCTACCGTATAATTCTCACCGAGCATTATCCCCAATACTGCGGGATAGCATTCTTCCGAACGGTTTTTCAGGCCGTAGCCGTATGTGATGCTGTTGCCTATACATGCAACCCGCGTAGGTTCTTTCCCTTCTGTTGTCGGAGGCAGAACCAGAATGATGAGAAGAAATAATAATTTGATTTTCATTTTCAACGAGATGCAGAATGATTTCTATCGGTTTTCTTTGCGTTGCAGCCATATTGCGGCATACGGACAAGTCGCTTTGAAAGCCAGACCGTTTTGTCCGGCGTAATCGTAAGCGGCTCCTACAAGGCGGGAGGCGATGCCGCGCCCTTCTATGGCAGGAGGTACGATTGTATGTAGAATATCGATAGAGTCATCTTCTTTTCGGTATTCTACGTAGGCGGTAACTCCGTCGACTACGGTTTCAAACCGGTTCGTTTCTGGACAGTGGATAATAGAAAGTTCCATATTTGATTTTGTTATAGAGGGGTCAGAGTAAAAATTTTGTCAGGAGGATAGCGGCCAGAATATACATCGAAACCGAAATCTTTTTATATTTCCCGCTTAACAGATTGATGACGACATAGCCGATCATACTTATGATGATACCGTCGGAAATACTGTAAGCGAAAGGAATGATGAGAATACACAAAAATGCGGGAATGGCTTCACTCAGGTCGGAGAAATCGATATTCGTGATAGTTGCCGTCATCGACAATCCTACCAAGATGAGTATGGCCCCTGTGGCAGGGGAGGGAATCGATAGGAAAAACGGTGAGAACAACAAGGCAAGTGCAAAACAAGCTGCTGTGGTGAGAGATGTCAGTCCCGAACGTCCTCCCTGTGAGATACCGCTGGCACTTTCTACAAAGACGGTTACCGTACTTGTTCCCAACATGGCACCGCAGGTGGTGCCTATGGCATCGGCCATAAATGCTTCTTTCAATCGGGGAATTTTCCCGTTGACGGTCATTCCCGCTTTGTTGAAGACGCCGATAATCGTACCTATGGTATCAAACATGTCTATAAACAGAAACGTGAAGACCACGACTACCATCTTTATCGAGAATATTTCGGAAAAATCGAATTGAAAGAAAATAGGCTCTATCGAAGGGGGCAAGTTCATGAACCCCGCGTAATGGGTGATACCCATAGGAATACCGATGAGTGTAGTGAGCAGAATACCGATAAGTAGGCTGCCTTGAATTTTTTTGATGACGAGTATGGCCGTAACGGTAATCCCTATCATGCCCAGTAGCGCATTACCGTGCGTAAGATCGCCGATGGTTACGAGGGTACTTTCGTTGGGGACGACGATATGGCAATTTATCAGCCCTATGAAAGCAATGAACAGCCCTATGCCTACGCCGATGGCTTGTCGCAGAGTGGCGGGGATCGCATTGACAATGGCCTGCCGTAGCTTGGTGAGAGTGAGAATGATAAAGATGAGACCCTCGATAAAAACGGCGGTCAAAGCAAATTGCCAACTGTTACCCATTTGAAGGCATACAGTAAAGGCAAAGAAAGCGTTCAACCCCATGCCGGGTGCTAAGGCAAACGGCATTTTGGCCCATAATGCCATGACCAGAGTGCCAATGATTGCAGCTAATGCCGTTGTTGTGAATAGCGCACCTTTGTCCATACCGGTTGCGGACAGAATGGCTGGATTGACAGCTAAGATATAAGCCATGGCGAGAAAGGAGGTGATACCGGCCATGACTTCGGTGTGTATTTTCATTGTCTGGGGATTGAACCCGAACCATTTTTTCCACATAGACGGCTTTCCGTATTAAAAGAACGCATTTTGACCGCGAAAAGTCAAAATGCGCATATGTATTTATATTGTTTATCGGTTGATGAGCAACCATGCGTCGCTGAATTCGGGCGAGTATTTCAGCTTGATGGCATCTCGTAACTCTTCGGCTTCTTTCCGGGTATCGAAGCTACCGGCGATTACACGGAACATCATTTGGTTGTTACGGGCGGTAAAAGCGCCGTATCCATCTTGTATTAGCCGTTCTTTCAGGGAAGATGCATTGGTCTTGACAGAAAAACTACCGACAACGACATTGTATAGTTTCAACTTAGTGGCGTCATCGTCGACGATCGAGATGCGTTCGTTGCTTACCCGTTCTTGGACAGGAGCTTGTGTCGTTACGACTTCGTTTTCGACAGGAACTTCTTCGACAGCCTCTTTTTCCTGGGCTTTCATATACGCGGCTTTGTACGCACTTTCTTTTGATTTGCACGCGCTTACTCCTATCAGCAAGACGACGGCGATGAATCCTAAAATGGTTAACTTTTTCATAATACTAAATCAATGATATATGCCAAGCAAAAATAAAAAGAATATTTGACTAATTCTTCTTTTGACCTCATAAATTTTACATAGGCGGGAAAATGGCAATGTCAGGAATATAATATGTAGAAGCGAGGCGGTAAAGTTCATCGTGGAAATTTGCACGGTAAACTTTTTTTTGCGATTTTTGCAATTCAGCAATCTATGAAAAACATCGCATGAAACACAATCTACTGATTTTTTTGGCTATCTTGTTATCAATTCCTGTTGGTGCCGTTTCTTATAGAAAAACGACCGATGGAGTAGTGGTAACCCTTTCCTCAAAGAGCGATACGACAGCACGTATGGTACGTTTGCAAGTCGTCGACAGTAAAATCATACGGGTAACAGCTGTTCCCGGTCGTAAATTTCCGAAAGAAAAAAGTCTGGTCGTTTTGCCCGAGGCTTATAAGAAAACTCCTTTTACGGTAGAAGAATCCGACGGTCGATTGAGACTTGAAACCGATGCGGTGCGAGCAATGGTCGATTTGGAGACCGGTGAAGTCGCGTTTGCCGATACTTGCGGAACTATGCGTTTGCAGGAACGTCGTGGTGGAGGGAAAAAATTCAAACCGATAACGGTAGATGGAGTATCGGCATATAGTTATTGGCAGCAATTCGAATCTCCCGATAATGAGGCCTTTTACGGATTGGGACAGCACCAGTCCGATGAGTTCAATTATAAAGGGAAAAACGAGTCGTTGTTTCAATACAATACCAAAGTGGCAGTGCCATTTATCATCTCCAACAAGAATTACGGATTGTTGTTCGATACCTATTCCTTGTGTAAGTGGGGAGACAGTCGCGATTACATGCAGTTATGCGATGCGTTCGATTTATACGATGCCAATGGGAAACCCGGAGCATTGACGGCTGCGTATGTGCCAGATAAGAAGAATAAAAAAGCGAAATCGTTGGTTCGTCGGGAGAGTCGTATTTATTACGAAGACCAAAAGACGATTCTTGATTTACCGCAAGATTTTGCGCTGAATGGTGCGAATGTTGTCTATACGGGAGAAATAGCAGCCCGGGAAACCGGAGATTTTCATTTTCTGCTTTATTATGCGGGATACGTGAAGGTGTATATCGACGGAGAATTGCTCGTCCCCGAACGTTGGCGTACGGCATGGAATCCTAACAGTTATAAATTCAAGACCGGTCTGAAAGCCGGAGAACGAGTCCCTATCCGCATCGAGTGGCGTCCCGACGGCGGCGTTTCTTATTTGGGATTACGGGCGTTGACTCCGGTCGATTCGGCCGAGCAGAACCGTCTTTCTTGGTATAGTGAGATGAGTGATGCGATCGATTACTATTATATTGCGGGAGATGATGCCGACGATGTGATTGCCGGATATCGCCGTCTTACGGGAAAAGCGCAGGTAATGCCACGTTGGGCAATGGGCTTTTGGCAAAGCCGGGAACGTTATAAGACGCAGAAAGAGATGCTTGCCGCGCTTCGGGAATTTCGGGAGCGTCGTATACCGCTCGATAATATCGTTCTCGATTGGAGTTATTGGCCCGAAGATGCATGGGGAAGCCATGAATTTGATGCAGCCCGTTTTCCCGATCCGAAAGGCATGGTCGATTCTATTCATGCGCAACATGCCAGAATGATGATTTCGGTGTGGCCGAAATTTTACATGACCACCCGGCATTTTAAAGAATTCGATCGTAAAGGTTGGATGTATAGGCAAGCCATCAAAGATAGTATACGCGACTGGATAGGTCCCGGTTATATCGGTTCTTTTTACGATGCCTATGCCGAAGGGGCTCGGAAACTTTTTTGGAAACAGATGCAGGACCATCTTTATCCGTTGGGAATAGATGCGTGGTGGATGGACGCCAGCGAGCCGAATGTGCGGGATTGTACCGATATGGATTATCGGAAGGCGCTTTGCGGGCCTACGGCATTAGGGCCTTCTACCCAATATTTCAATGCTTATGCGCTGATGAATGCCGAGGCTATTTATGACGGGCAGCGGGCTGTTGATCCCGATCGTCGGGTCTTTTTGCTTACCCGTTCGGGATTTGCCGGTTTACAGCGGTATTCGACGGCCACATGGAGTGGCGATATAGCGACGCGTTGGGAAGATATGAAAGCCCAAATATCGGCGGGATTGAATTTCTCGATCTGCGGTATCCCTTATTGGTCGATGGACATCGGCGGATTCTGCGTGGAAAAACGTTATGAGTCGGGATTTAAACAATTCAATAAGACCGGCAAGGAAAATGCCGACCTGAAAGAGTGGCGCGAGCTGAATACACGCTGGTTCCAGTTCGGGGCGTTTGTGCCTATTTTCCGTTCTCATGGACAATATCCTTATCGCGAAGTATATAATATAGCGCCCGAAGGCCACCCTGCCTATGCATCTATCGTATATTATACCAATTTGCGTTATTGGTTGATGCCTTATATATATTCGTTGGCCGGTATGACCTACCACGACGATTATACGATTATGCGCCCATTGGTGATGGATTTCCCATCCGACACGACGGTTTTGAATATCAGTGATCAGTATATGTTCGGCCCTGCTTTTATGGCTTGCCCCGTATATACTTATGGCGCACGCTCCCGGGAGGTTCATTTCCCGAAGAGTGCAGGTTGGTATGATTTTTATTCGGGGGCTTATATTGTAGGCGGGCAGACGTTTACCGTTTCTGCACCTTATTCGCAGATGCCGCTTTATGTCCGTGAAGGGTCGATCGTTCCTTTCGGTCGCGATTTACAATATAGCGACCAGTATCCGGCCGATACATTGACGCTTTATGTCTATACGGGGCGAGATGCTGAGTTTACGTTGTACGAAGACGAGAATACCAATTATAATTATGAGAAAGGGGCTTACCTGCAAATTCCGCTGACGTATGACGAAGCCTCGGGCGTGCTTACCATCGGTGCGCAAGAGGGGGCTTACGAGGGAATGCCGACAAGCCGCACCGTGCATGTGATCGTGGTTTCTCCCGAGTCTCCGGTTGCCTTTTCGCGTCAACGTCTTCCCGACAATACGGTTGAGTATACCGGTCAAAAAATAGAATTGAAATTGAAATAAATACCATAAGTCTATGAAAAAGAAAATCTTCTTTTTTTCACTTTCATTATTTTCGGCAGTGGCAGTTGTGGCGCAGACCTCGCAGCCTTTGTATCTCGATGAGAGCCAGCCTATCGAAGTTCGCGTGCAAGATGCCTTGTCGCGTATGACACTCGAAGAAAAAGTCAAGTTGTGTACGGCACAGAGTAAGTTCAGTTCGCACGGTGTACCGCGTCTCGGTATTCCCGAGTTGTGGATGAGCGATGGACCTCATGGTGTGCGGGAAGAAATTCTGTGGGATAGTTGGGGTGTTGCCGGGTTTACGAACGATTCCTGTACGGCGTTTCCAGCATTGACTTGTCTGGCGGCTACGTGGAATCCCGAAATGTCGGCGCTTTATGGAAAGAGCATAGGAGAGGAAGCCCGTTATCGTCGTAAAGACGTGCTGTTGGCCCCCGGTTGCAATATTTATCGCACGCCGTTCAACGGCCGTAATTTCGAGTATTTGGGAGAAGATCCCTATTTGGCTTCGGTCATGGTTGTTCCCTATGTGCAGGAATTGCAGAAAAATGGGGTTGCTGCTTGTGTGAAACATTTTGCCTTGAACAATCAGGAAAAGTGGCGCGGGCATATCGATGTCGACCTCAGCGACCGTGCGTTGTATGAGATATATTTGCCTGCATTCAAAGCCGCTGTACAGAAAGGCGGAGCGTGGTCTATCATGGGGGCATATAATAAAATACGGGGTACCCATGCTTGCCACAATGATTTACTGTTGAATCGGATATTGAAAGGCGAGTGGCAGTTCGACGGCTGTGTCATTACCGATTGGGGTGGTGCGCACGATACCCGTGAGGCCGTGTTCAACGGTTTGGATATAGAGATGGGTACTTACACCGACGGTGTGGCCAAGAATCGTGATTTTGCGTATGACAACTACTATTTGGCGAAGGATTATTTAAAAGGACTGAAAGACGGTACTTATCCTGTTTCCACGGTCGATGAGAAAGCTGCACGTATTTTGCGCCTTATTTTCCGTACGGCGATGAATCGAAATCGTCCGTGGGGCTCGTTTACTTCCGAAACGCATTACAATGCCGCCCGTCGTATAGGAGAGGAGGGAATTGTTCTGTTGAAGAACGAGCCTGTTAAGTCTCAGAAATCACCTTTACTCCCGATCGACGCTTCTAAGTATGAGAAAATACTTGTTGTGGGCGATAATGCGACCCGTTATCTTTCCGGCGGGGTTGGAGCTACGACATTGAAGGTGAAACAAGACATCTTGCCGTTGGAAACTTTACAGGAAATGTACGGCGATAAGATTACCTATACGCAGGGATATGCAGCCGGTAAACCTCGATATGGCAAGGTCGACAGGCCCAAAGTAAATACCGACTCGTTGTATCGCAAAGCTCTGGAATTGGCCGAAGATGCAGACTTGATTTTGTTTATTGGCGGACTGAATAAGAATTATCAACAGGATTGCGAGGCAGGAGACCGGGTGGAGTACAATCTTCCGTTCGGACAAGACAAACTTATTCCGGAGTTGGCTAAAATCAATCCCAATATGGTATTGGTCCTCATCAGCGGGAATGCAGTGGAAATGAAGTGGGTAAAAGAAATTCCGGCGATTGTGCAGGCTTGGTATCTTGGTTCCGAAGCTGGTCCTGCATTGGCTAATGTTCTGAGCGGGAAAGTCAATCCCAGTGGAAAATTACCTTTCTCTTTCCCAGTGAAACTGACCGATAACGGTGCTCATGCTTTCGATGCGCTTTGTTATCCCGGAGATAGTATTCACGAGGTATACAAAGAAGATATTTTTGTCGGTTATCGTTGGCACGATACCAAAAAGATTCCGGCGCTATTTTCTTTCGGACATGGTCTGAGTTACACTACTTTTACTTATGGAAAAGCGGAGCTTTCGTCAAAGAATATGACGGCCGATGGTACGATAGTCGTGAACGTGCCTGTGAAAAATACGGGTGATGTGGCCGGTAAAGAAGTCGTTCAACTTTATATTGGCGATAGTAAATCTTCATTGCCTCGCCCCTTGAAAGAATTGAAAGCATTTGAAAAGATAGCTTTGGCTCCGGGCGAAGAGAAGAACGTAACGTTCACGATTACTCCCGACGATTTGAAATATTTCGATGATACCCGCCATGAATGGGTGTCAGAACCCGGTAAGTTTACCGTATATATCGGATCTTCTTCGACGGATATTCGTTCGAAGGCAACCTTTACATTGAAATAGAGTCTTTCTGTAAAATGAAAAATCCCGGCCGATTTTAAGCCGGGATTTTTTTTGATAGATGTTTTTGGGGTGAGTGGTTGTTGGTATAAAGGGATTAGGGATTATGTCGATACGTAGGTCGGGATAAAAACAGAGATTCCTCGTTGGCCTACCGGCCTCGCTCGGAATGACAGTAGTTGTCATTCCGACGACCATAAGGAGGAAGAATCTCACATTCAACGTGTATTTTCCGCCTTCGTATCTCTGCTATGCTGAACAAGCATATTTGCACGGTTATTCATTTTGAGTCAATTTTGCGATTCTTATATACGTTCGGAATGGATACTATTGTCATTCTGAATGGAACGCAGTGGAATGAAGAATCTCTACCGATAGCCAGCCGAGGATTCCTCTCATGCGCTCGGAATGGTATCAGACGGTCGCCTCCAAGTCTCTGTTATTCTGAACGGAGCAGTAGCGAAGTGATGAATCGCATTATTATATCGATAGGATGGGTGTTCGCGTAGAAACTTGTTGGGAAATACCGATAAGAAGGAAGGTTACAATGGGCGAGAAACGTAAAGAAATAAAAAACCTCCGATTTTTAGGTCGGAGGTTTTTTGAAGTGGTCGATGGATTACCATTTAAACAATTTTTTAGCGGGGAGAGGTTTACCGTCTTGCGAGATGGT